>Ga0209826_1001834_pt1 | contig 14455 bp, 14 predicted proteins | sample GOMGulsemesocosm_5_FD_184637 | JGI IMG/M metagenome (GOLD analysis project Ga0209826, IMG submission 184637) | Methane-oxidizing microbial communities from mesocosms in the Gulf of Mexico - GOM15C Gulf of Mexico (SPAdes) (version 2) | ecosystem: Environmental > Aquatic > Marine > Cold seeps... | reverse complement strand
CAATAAACTCAGACCCTGACTTTATTAATGTGGAACAGTTTGATTATCATCTGAATAATGATTCACCTGCAGTAGCAGCAGGAGCAGAGATAATAGACGGGGGTTTTAACGGAGTAGTAAGAGATACGGAGTTCCCTACGTTAGGTGCATTTGAGTAGAAACATGGGTTTAATTCATATAAATTTCGGTGTACTGGATCATAAGGGAAAACAGTGTTTACTAGCTTAATAAAATTATATACAGAATTTTCTAGACGGGAAAAGATTCGATTACTGTGGTTATCATTGGTAATAATAATTACCGCTTTATTACAAGTTATTGGTATTGCAACAATATTCCCATTTATTTCTGTCGCGGCAGATCCAAGTATTATAGAAAGTAATGTTCACCTACTGGCCTTTAAGGCGTACTTTAATATTGGAAGTGACCAAGATTTAATTGTTATTTTGGGCGGAGGTGTTTTAATTACCTTGGTTTTGACAAATGTTTTTTTAGCATTTAGTACGTGGATTACCTTAAAGTTTGTAGAAACAACGGTACATGAATTATCAGTAAGGTTATTGCGGCGTTATTTACTGGAGAACTATTTGTTTCATCTCAAGCGAAATAGTGCCGAGTTATTAAAAAACCTATCTTCAGAAGTTTATCGAGTAGTTAACGGGGGCTTTTTAAGTGCAATCAACATTGTTTCAAAAGGTTTAACTGCAATATGTATCTTAGCGTTTTTAGTCATTATTGATCCGGTTGTTGCTGCAGTTACTGGTGGGGTGCTGGGGCTTTCTTACGCATTAATTTATTGGTTGATAAGAGCTAAATTAGGTGAGGTAGGCTTAACGGTGACTCATTTATTTACGGATAGAATGCGGTGTATTAATGAATCCTTTGGTGGGATTAAAGAATTGAAAGTGTTGGGTAGGGAGGAAAGTTATTTAAAGCAATTTAATGCGGTATCAGAAGAGATTATAGATCATGCGGTTTTTAACGGCTCAGTTGTTATGCTGCCGAAGTATGTGTTAGAAACGGTTGCATTTGGGGGAATCGTATGTATGACAGTTTATCTGGTTTCAGTTAGAGGTGATGCGCAAAATGTTTTGCCAATGATATCATTGTATGCTTTGGCGGGTTATCGGCTAATGCCTGCTTTGCAAGGGATATTTCAAAGTACTGCGACATTAAAGCATGATATTGCTGCAGTTGATTTATTCTATAACGATATTAAAACAGTAGATAAAAACGCTAATGCGTTATTTTCTCAAAGTGACGAAGGAGCTCAGCTGCCGTTAAATAATTGTTTATCATTAGAAAATATAAGCTTCAATTATCCTAATGTAGCGAACAAAGCAGTTAGGGGGCTGACCCTAAATATAAAGGCAAATACGAGTATTGGTATTATTGGTACAAGTGGTTCAGGTAAATCTACCTTAGTTGATATTATGCTCGGTTTGTTACAGCCTCAAAAGGGGGGGATATCGATTGATGGAGTTAAGTTAACCCAAAATAATATTAGAATGTGGCAGAATAATATAGGCTATGTTCCTCAAGTAATTTTTTTAGCAGACTCAACAGTAAGAGAAAATATTGCATTTGGTGTGCAAAGTAAAGATATTGACCAGAAAGCTGTTGAGCAAGCCGCAAAAATGGCAAATTTACATGATTTTATTATTGAAGAATTGGCTGAGGGTTACGATGCTATGGTTGGGGAGAGGGGAATTCGCCTTAGCGGGGGGCAGCGGCAACGCATTGGTATCGCCCGTGCTTTATACCATGATCCTAGTGTTTTGGTGTTAGATGAGGCGACTAGTGCATTAGATACGCCGACAGAGTCTGCAGTAATGGATGCGGTTTATAATTTATCTGGAAATAAAACAATTATCATGATTGCACACAGACTATCGACAGTTTTAGAATGCGATAATTTACTTTGGTTAGAGCAAGGTAGCATTAAAGCCTACGGTCAATATGAGCCGTTAATGATGGAAAATGCACAATTTCGTCGTTTTGTAAGTGCCGCACAAGAGTCTAGCCATTAATTTGTTAGATTTAATATAACTATTTTGAGTTGTTTTATGAAAAAATCCCCCGTTGCAATTACAGTGTTACTGCCTGTATACAATGCTGAAAAATATATAGCAGAAACAGTTGAAAGCATTCTAAAGCAAACTTTTTCTGATTTTGAATTTATTATTATTGATGATGGGTCGACAGACCGCTCACTTGAGATCCTTCAGGGTTATGCAGCTAATGATCAGCGAGTTTTATTAATTAGTCGAGAAAATAAGGGGGTTGTTGAGACTGTGTGTGAGGGGTTCCTTTTATCGCGGGGTCAATATATTGCTAGAATTGATGCTGACGATATTGCATTACCAGGGCGACTAGAGATTGAATACGAGTTTTTACAATCTCACCCGGATGTTGTTTGTGTCGGATCTGATTTCGAGTTAATTGATTATAAGGGGCGACAAATTGGGTTAGTAGAGCTCCCTAAAGGAAGTGACAGGATTGAGCAACTGTTGTTAGCAGGAGAGTGCCCAATAGCTAACCCCTCAACTATGGTTGTAAAGAGTGCAGTTGATTCTGTAGGGGGCTTTAATTTAGGAGTGTTTCCTGCTGAAGATTATGCTTTATGGGTTGCGTTGCTTGAGATAGGTGAAATTGAAAACCTCAGTACAGTTTTACTTAAATATCGAATTCATAAGGAATCAGTCACTCAGACATCTAATTTAGCAATGATTCAGAAAACAAAAGAGGTTTGTGAGGCTGCATGTCAAGCGAGAGGAATCGCTTGTTCTTTTGATGAAAATACATGGCTGGAAACTAAACAAACAAGGTTTAATAAAGTGCTAGGTTATGGATGGTATGGATTTAAAGCAGGCAAACGACTAATGGCAATAGAGTATTCTTTAAAGGCTATTTCTAAGTCACCCTTTTCTGAAGGGGGCTGGCGGTTATTAGTTTGCTCATTAATTAAGTCACTCTCAAATTAAGCTAGGTCATTTTTAGTATGAGCAAGTTACTAATAGTACATGAGTCACCCTGTGTGGGCGGTGCAGAAATTTATTTATTTAACCTCATTAAAGAGGCTATTAATAAGGACATAGACGTTGAAGTGCTGCTATGTGAAGCGCACTGCCCCGTTGAATTAGACAATACAATACGGTCACTGGGGGCAGAGGTAATAAGGGTTGATTTTGGGCTTCATAACCCCAAAATATGGCGTGTAATACCGCAAGCATTAAGCGTCTTTAACGGAGTGAATGCTGATTTTATTTTCTTTAATAAACGAATTGATTGGTATGATTTTCGCCATATTATCCTTGCCGCAAGGCTGAAAAAAAATAGTCGATTAATAGCCGTTGAGCACTGGCACCCTGATGGATGGCCCAATTATACTAAGAAAAGATATAGCTTAAACCTAAACCTAAGGCAACGCTGGGTTAAGTTTAAATGCAAAATATATGCGCACTGCTTTGATGCAATTATTTGTATGAATAATGTGGCTCGTGATGTTTTTATTGCTCAATATTCCTACCCACCTGAGAAATTGCATGTGATTTATAATGGTATAGAGAGTAAGCAGTTTACTTTTACTTTATCTGCACGTAAAAGCGTTCGATTAAGGTTTAAATTACCTGATTCTCAGTTATTAGTTGTGGCGGCAGGTCGATTAAGTTATGAAAAGGGCTACGATGTTTTATTGCAATCTTGGTCGATGTTGGCAAAGCCGCTAAGAAAGCGGGCATTTTTATGTATAGCAGGGAAGGGGGAGGAGTTGCAATCCATTGAAAAACAAGCGAAATTACTTGGTATTCAGAAAGAAATTAGCTTTGTAGGGCAGTGGGATGATATGCCTGCATTATTATCGGCAGCAGATGTATTTGTTGCGCCTTCTCGGCGAGAAAGCTTTGGGTTATCTATTGCAGAGGCCATGTATGTAGGATGCTGTGTTGTGGCGACTAAAGCGGGGGGGATTCCCGAGTTATTAGGTGAAACTGGAGTTTATGCAGAAATTGAATCTCCTGACTCTTTGATGCAGGGAATAAGTAGCTTGCTTGCTGACGAGAGCTTACGGAAAAAAATGGCTAAATTACAAAATGAGCGTGTTACGGAGAAATTTAGTCTTGAGTCTTCAATGCGGCAGACGCTTAACTTAATTACAGGAGAAATGCTCAATGGCGATGGTTAGAGTTATTATGGCCGCTTACAATGCAGGGCCTTATATTAATCAGGCAATTAGCAGCTTATTAACACAAACATTTACTGACTTTGAATTATTTATTGTCGATGATGCATCTACTGATGATACGCTGATACAAATTGAAGCGATAGTAGATGAAAGAGTGCACTTAATTAAATTAGAGAAAAATGCTGGTGTCAGTGCAGCACGTAATCATGCTTTAAAGGAGTGTAAAGCGCCTTATATAGCAATTATGGATGCGGATGATATTAGCGAACCGACAAGGTTAGAAAAACAAGTTCAGTATATGGAGGCTCACCCAGAGTTGGTGGGGCTTGGTTCTTGGGTGTATTTAATGGCACCGAATGGAAAAAGAGTCTATTTAGACAAATCTCCACCCACCTCAACAGAACAAGTGATGGTTGATTTATTTGAATTTGGAGGAGGGGGGTTTCCAAATACTCAGCTTATGCGAACGGAAGCAATAAAAAAGGTAGGTGGGTATAGAGAAGTATTTCCATCATCTGAAGATTTAGATTTATTACTAAGACTGACACAGTTTGGTAAGTTGAGTAATTTAGGTGAGGGCTTGTATTCATATCGACTCAACCCTAATGGAATTACCTTTAGTGATAGAGCGAAAAGAGAGCATTATGCACAGCAAGCTTTAGGTTTATGGCGAGAGCGTCAAACCCGAGGTTTAGATGCCTTAGATGACGGAGGTACATTAAAAGATGCACCAATAAGCCAAAGCAATTCTACTAATATACCTAAAGAGAGTTTAAATAAGTCACTTTCTTATTTTTACAGGAAAGGAGCGCAAGAAAAAATTATATCAGGTGAAAAATGGCATGGAATGCTGAGTTTAATATACGCAATAATTCATCAACCTATAGAAAGAAAAAACTGGGTTTTAGTTGTAAAAGTAATATTAGGGAAGAGGGTAGATGAATAAATTAAAAAAAAGATGGGGCAGTTTTCGTTATCAGTTATTATTGCTTTTCTTTAATTGGGTAGCTGTAAATTTACCTATTTCGTATCGAGGTGGGGGTGGGTTTGCTCAGAGTGTTAGATTGTTTATTGGTAAGCGTTTATTTAAAAGCTGTGGCCAGCAGGTTAATGTGGAGCGAGGGGTGTTAATTGAGCAACCTTGGTTATTTGAAATTGGTGACAATAGTGGAGTAGGTGTCAACTGTTATATTGATGGCCCCGTTACTATTGGTTGTAATGTAATGATGGGTCCACAAACCACTATTTATCGGCGAAATCATAGTATAAAAGAGACGGCTATCCCAATGATGAAGCAAGGGTTTGAGTCATTTCAGCCGCTATTAATAGAAGATGATGTTTGGATAGGCGGGCATGTTATTGTTGTGCCCTCGGTGAAAAAAATTGGGCAAGGGAGTGTGATTGCTGCAGGTACCGTTGTTGTTAAGGATGTTTTACCGTATGAGGTTGTTGGTGGTAATCCGGGACGTTTAATTAAAAATAGATCTAACAAAAATGATAAATAAGCATTAGGCCTTGGCTGAAAATTAGGGATGATTTTTAGTCCGCGATAGGCGAAGGGAAATTTACCAACCTGAAGTGAACTGTAAGTTCGTTAAGGAGGTGAAAATTTTATTCCGAAGAGCTGTAGAGCCATTTGAGGTAGGATTAACGAAGCAGCTTTTGTGCGTAGTTGATCCGGACGCAGGGCGTATCGGGGCATTATTGATTCGCCGCGTGGCGAATAGATTTTTGCGACAGGAGGCCCAAAATCTTTAGGCGAGCCACGTGGTGGCGCGCCTATGAATACAGCTTTGGCTTTTTCACGATTGTAAATTATAAAATAAGGTGAAGTTATTTTTGAAATAATTATAGATAAAGGAATTATATAATGGTGAAGATTAGTGTTTTGCTTCCTGTCTATAATGCCGCGTCGTATGTAAGGGAAACAATTAATAGTATTCTTGTGCAAACATTTATAGATTTCGAACTGATTATTGTTGATGACGGTTCTACAGATTCATCATTAGCAATATTAGAGGAGTTTGCACAGCAAGATTCTCGAATAAAAATTATTAGTCGGCCAAATACTGGGATTGCTAGGGCATTGAATGATGGTTTGAAGTTGTGTTCAGGGAAATATATTACTAGGGTAGACGCGGATGATTTATATCCTGTTGATCGTTTATTGATACAAGTTAGTTGGTTAGAGAAAAATTCATTGTACGGTGCCATTTGTGGTGGTTTGACTGCTATTAATGAAAATGGAAAGTTCTTAGCTGATACTACGAGGTTTTCAGAATCTAAAGAAATTACTAAATCCATGTTGACAGGTATGGTTGAGACATCATTTTGTACATTTATGGTGCGATCTGAAATCTTAAATGCTCTAGGTGGTTTTAGATCGTTTTTTATTAGTTCTGAAGATATTGATATACAATTCAGGTTAGCTGAAGTATGTAGAATCTGGTGTTTAAAAGATAGTGCATATTTTTGGAGAATTCGGCATGGGTCAATTACTCATAATCAAGGAGATAAGGAGCGAGAGTTTTTTGAGATGTGTGCAAATAAGTTTCAACAACAAAGAATTAATAATGGTGCTGATGATTTAATGAACGGAGTACCTATAAATTACCCTAGCTTTATCAATGATAGTTGCGTGCATTCAGCAGACGTGCATGTTAAAGAATTTCTGGTTTCTACGGCTTGGAACGAATATTTTAACGGGAATTTAAAGCGTGCGTTATCTTCATTGTCAAGGGGGGTGATAAACTATCCTTTTGATTTTTTTTTATGGCGAAGCTTAGCAGTACTATTCATAAAAGTAATTTTCAAAGTTATTAGGTGACCTGACCTCAGGTTATACAAGCGGGTGCTTTAATACCTAACTTTTTTTGTATACAACTTTCACATATGTTGTGTTTTCTTCTTGTTTGTAATGTATCATTTATTGAGTAAATCGGAGTAACGTATGATTTTTTGGGTTCATGAATTATGAAAATCACTTTTATTTTACCTCACGCTAGGTTAGAAGGCGGGGTTCGTGTCGTCGCTATTTATGCTGATTTATTAAGGCAAAGAGGGCATGAAGTTTTTGTTGTCTCATGGCCAGAAAAGCCGTTACGTCGCCGAGATAATATTAAGGCTGCAATTTTTAAAAATTTGACTCGACCTTCATATATAAGTCATTTTGATAGTTGCCCCTATGTATCACACCGAATATTAGAATCACGACGTCCTGTTGTAGATGCCGACCTTCCTGATGCTGATGTTGTTATTGCAACGTGGTGGGAAACGGCTGAGTGGGTTGCGAATTTGAGCCCTCAAAAAGGCGCTAAAATTTATTTTATTCAGCATCATGAGGCTTCATTTGATTATTTGCCTCAAGAGCGTGTAGAAAAAACTTATCAGCTTCCTTTGAAAAAAATTACCATTTCTCAGTGGTTAGTGGATTTGATGAGGGTGAAGTATGATGATAACGATGTGTCAATGGTTTTTAATAGCGTTGATACAGGGCAATTTTATGGGGCTGTGCGTAAGAAGGGGGGGACCCCTACTGTTGGAATGCTTTATTCACCGGTGTTTTGGAAGGGGTGTGATGTGAGTTTGAAGGCATTTGGCTTAGTAAGAAAAAATATACCAAACTTACAGCTTGTGGCTTTTGGAACTGAAGACATTAATCCTAATTTGGTTTTTCCTGAGGGGGTTAGGTATTTTAGAATGCCTAAACAAGAAGCTATCCGTGAAATTTATAATTTTTGTGACGTTTGGATGTGTGGTAGTCGTGCTGAGGGGTTTCATTTACCACCATTAGAAGCGATGGCTTGTCGATGCCCTGTTGTTTCAACAACTGTTGGTGGACCAGCGGATATAATAAAAGATGGTGTAAATGGATATCTAGTTCCTCAAGAAGATATTGATAGCTTAGCGGCTAGGTTACATGATGTTTTGTCCTTACCAAATGCTGATTGGCAAAAAATGTCTGATGAAGCTTATAAAACAGCTACGCAGTATACTTGGGGTGACGCTGTAGAGTTATTTGAGAATGTGCTCATTAAAAACTTGGAATAATCCTAGAGGTGAGAGCTAGTAAGTATAACCATTTTATAATGGTTATACTTACAGTACATGAAGGTTCAGGTATTCTACGCCCGCCCCTCTCGCATGCTTTTAGCAGGAATGATGGTTGAAAAACTGCACTTGTGCCAAGGGGCAGTTCATGATTTTTTTGGAATAAGTGATTTTCAGGCTGTAATGGTTTTTTATTTGAAAGAAAATCTATAAGGAGGGGCCTGATAGTGGCTAATTGGTTGGCTTATATTATATTATTTGGTTGGTTTTTTGTTGTGAATTATTTATTCCGGGTTTACTCGATACAGCAAGCTATTGTTACTTCAATTATTGGTGGATTTTTAATTTTACCTTTTGGCCTAGCTGTTGATCCACCTTTAATTCCACCGTTAGATAAAGCCTCTATTCCTAGCTTAGCAGTATTTTTTATTTTAAGGTTTTCTTTGGGTAAGCGAATTAGGACGCCGGCAAGGATTAGCCTTGTAGGTGTTTTTTATATTATTTGTTTACTGGGGCCTTTTGTAACAGCACTTAATAATTCATTGCCGTATGGGTTTATTCGAGGGCTAACGTACTATGATGCATTATCTGCTTTAATTCAGCAATGGATCGTATTGATCCCGTTTATGCTGGGGTATAGTTTTATTCGAACCGCTGACTCGGTCATGGTTTTGTTAAAAACTTTATTAATTGCGGGTTTATTTTATTCAATTTTAATGATGTTTGAAGTAAGAATGAGCCCTCAGCTTCATAACTGGATATATGGCTATCATGGGACGAGTGGTTTTGCTCAGCAGAAGCGTTATGGAGGCTTTAGGCCCACAGTTTTTTTAGGACATGGTTTGTATGTCGCTTTTTTTGCTGTAACAGTACTGTTAACATCGGAAGTACTCTTAAATCTTAAAGAGCGAGTGTCAAGACGTTTTTCAGCTAAACAGTTGACAGCCTACCTATTTGTTGTACTTGTTTTTTGTAAGAGTATTGCATCAATAGCTTATGGAGCGATCATTCTTCCTATAATGCATTATGGGAAGGCTGGCTTGCAAATGAAAATTGCAAGAATAATAGTGTTGTTTTCTATTTTCTATCCATTAATGCGCCTTTATGATATTTTGCCTTTGGCTGACTTTCTTCATTTTGTTAATGGGTTTGATGCTGAAAGAGGTCAATCTCTAGGCTATCGATTTGATATGGAGACAATGATGCTGGCACATGTACGAGAGCAGGTTTTTTTTGGTTGGGGCGGCTGGGGGCGAAATAGAGTTTATAGTGAGATTGGGAATGATTTGACTGTGACAGACGGGTATTGGATGATTGTATTTGGTAATTATGGTTTGGTTGGGTTTTTATCCGTTTTTGGTTTGTTAGTTATGCCTGTTTTTAAGGCGGCATCAGTTTTGAAAAAAAAGGTTAAATTATTTGACCAAGTGATGCTATCAGGCATGAGTTTGATACTTGCGATAAATGTTTTTGACCTTTTGCCGAATGATACATTAACCCCTTTGACATGGTTAGTTGCAGGGGCATTGCTTGGGCGTGCAGAAGAATTAGAGCAACAACTAAGGAAATAAGTGAAGTGGAAATCGGAATTAATAAGTTATTGATTGTTATTGTAAACTATAGAACGGCCAGTCTTGTTGTTGATTGTTTGAAGTCGCTTTCCCTAGAAAGAAAAGGGGGGGCGAATTTTACAGTTGTTGTTGTTGATAATGCCTCTAATGATGGTTCAGTTGAGGAGATTAGTAGAAGTATTGAGCTTAATAAGTTAAGTGATTTTGTTTCCTTAGTTGACCTAAATTATAACGGTGGTTTTTCAGCGGGTAATAATGTAGCAATACGTGAGGCATTAGGTCAAAATAAACCGCCTGAATATATTATGTTACTAAATCCGGATACGGTGGTTCTTGAGGGTGCATTACTACAAATGATATGCTTTATGGATGCAAACCCTAGTGCCGGAATTGCTGGTTCATCGTTAGAAACGTTAGATGGAACTTTAGACTGTGCCGCTCATCGTTTTCATTCTCCTGTTAGTGAGTTGCTTCGTGGTGCACAGCTTGGACTACTTAGCCGACTTTTTGAAAAATATATTGTGTCGCCGCCTTTTATTTCAGTACCTCATGAGTGTGACTGGGTTTCTGGAGCAAGTTTTTTTATTCGCAGTGAAGTATTTAATTCAACTGGGGTGCTTGATGAGGAGTACTTTCTTTACTTTGAAGAAGTAGATTTTTGTTGGCGTGCAAAGGAACATGGATGGGCTGTATGGGCTGTGCCAGATGCACGAATTATTCATTTGGAAGGGCAGGCAACCGGTATTACTAAAATACATAAAAGGCGTAGTAATTATTGGTTTGAGTCACGGCGTCGTTTCTTTATTAATGCATATGGTGTTCATGGACTTTTTTTAGCTGATTTATTATGGGCATTGGGGCGGTTCAGTTATTTTATACGTATACTTGTTCAGAGAAAAATAAATAATGAACCAAAAATGATAGCTATTGATCTTCTTTGGGGGGATTTTAAGGCGATGATTAAATCAGGACTGAAGGTGGTTAGAGGTGAGTAAGTTAGGGGTTGTGATTGAAGGGTTTAATGAAGGTGATAAATTTAAACGTTGCCTTAAATCTTTAGAAAATAAAAATTGTTTAATAGTGTATGTTGATTCTGGCTCAACAGACGGTAGTTTAGAACTTGCGAAATCACATAATCTTCTCATTGTTAATCTTGATGTTTCTACAATACCATTTAACTGCGCACGGGCAAGAAATGCTGGTTTTGATAAGTTGCTAGAAGTTGATTCTAGTATTGAATATATTCAGTTTATTGATGCTGATTGTGAAATGGATATTACGTGGTTACAGTATGCTATGGAATGTTTTGATGAAGATGGTACGTTAGGCGTTATTTGTGGCAGGCTACGTGAAAAGTATCGAAATATTTCAATATATGGTCGATTATGTGATATGGAATGGGATACTAGTATTGGTGACATAGATGCCTGCGGTGGCATTGCTATGATGAGAGCTAGTGTTTTTAAAAGCGTCGGGGGCTTCAATATAAATTTACGTGCGGGTGAGGAGGTTGAGCTTTGTCGTAGAATCAAAGAATTTAACTATCGAATTGTGCGAGTTAAGCAAGAAATGGGCCTTCATGATGCAGATATAACGAATTTTACTCAATGGGCGGGACGTATTTCTAAATATGGATTTGCTACTGCAGACTCTATTTCTCGTGGGTTAGGAGACTTACAAAAACGGCGCTATGTATTTCGGGCATTGCTATGGGCTGGTGTTATGCCTGCTATTGCGTTAACGGGTTTAGTTGGTGGTTTCTTCGATGCTTTTTTCTTAATTATTCCTATGTTAGTTGTTTGTCTTTATATACTACTTGCATTACGCATTTATATAGGAAGGCGCAAGCATGGGGATATAGTTAGTGATTCATGGCTTTATGCTGCCTTTTGTATTGTTGGGAAGTGGCCTGAACTAATGGGAATGTTAAGATTTTGGCGAACAATTTTTTAAGATAAAATATAAAGGTCTTTTATGAAGGTAGCAGGGGTTAAGTGGAGTTTAAAGCGTTTCGATATTATGTATGTTGAAGGCCCTGGGGATGTGGTAGAGTCATTTCGCCTTTGGAGTAATAAAGGTGATTTATTGTCAGAAACCTCACGCACATATAGTGGACAGTTCTTTGATTTTTGCCAAGCAAATAAATTTAAGACTTTTGTTATGTCTTACTCTTCTGAGCATAAAAAAATAACAACTGATCAGTTTCATATTATAAATGTACCAAAAACTGTTTTTGGTACGGGGGTGTTGTATCACTTGACCCAGATTGTGTATGGGATACGGTTAATAGGCATTGCTTTTTGGCTGAGGCCTCGATATATAAGTTTGACGACAGGGGTAACATATTGGTTTATGTTAGCTCCTTTAAGGTTATTAGGTATTAAAATCATCCCCCAGTTACATAATTGTTTATGGCCACGAGGGCACTACCCTAATTCATTGTTAAAACGAATTTTATTATATCTCGATGGTTGGTTTTTTCGTTATATAGCTTGTATGTCTTTATGTGTTTCTCCTGAAATTCAACGGCAAATTGAGACTATTACTAACTTTCATAATAAACCTATTTATCAATTTAGAGCTCAGTTTAATCGTAAGGACTTTGTTGGTGCTCCGCCACCTTTGTCGCATGAATTTCGGCCATTTAGAATAGTCTTTGCTGGGCGTGTGGAAAAAAGCAAAGGTGTCTTTGATATATTAAAAATGGCTGAAAAATTGCATGACTACAGTGTGGTTTTTGATATTTGTGGCGGTGGTTCTTCTCTGGGAAAGTTGAAAGAGATGAGTGAGGAGGTTGGGGTTAATGATTGTGTAACGATACATGGTAAATTGGATAGGGTAGAATTATTACAAATGTATGCAAGCGCTCATGTAATAATTGTTCCAACTCGGAGTGATTTTCATGAAGGTTTCTCAATGGTTGTAGCTGAATCAGTTTTAATGAATCGCCCTGTAATTTGTAGCTCTGTTGTGCCGGCAGTGGAAGTACTTAGAGATGCTGTGGTTGAAGTTCCTGAGGGAAATATAGAAAGCTATATTGACGTGATACAAAAATTAATGACTGATTCGGCTTATTATGAATTGTTGTGTAAAAATTGTCAGCCATTAAAAGAACAGTTTCTGAATGGAGATCAGGGTTTGGAAGGTGTTTTACAAACCGCTTTTTCTGATAATTTTGTTGAGAAAGCCGCTGTAAAGTGAAGTTTAGTTCGTGTGGTTTTATTTATGTATTTTGATGAGTATGCTGTTACCTCGTCGTATTTTACAATCTTCGATGGATATTACCGACATTCTTAAAATTGTTAAACTTTTTTTCGAGTAAAAGGTTGTTATGGCTAATAAAGATTACTGGGTCGATTATGCTAAAGCAATTGGTATTATTTTGGTTGTTTATGGGCATGTTAGTAGGGGGGTGTATAACGCTGGTATAGACATTCCTGTCGCGTGGCATGAAAAGGTAGATAGTATTATTTATAGCTTTCACATGCCGCTATTTTTCTTTTTATCGGGTTTATTTTTTTATGGCTCCTTTTTTAAGCGGGGGGCTAGAAAGCTAATTTTTAGTAAAGTTGATACGATTGTTTATCCGTATATTGTTTGGTCAATTCTTCAGGGGCTAGTAGAGGTGTTTTTGGCTGATTATATTAATGGTCATGTGTCGTATTCGGATGTTTTTTCTTTGTTGTGGGCACCTCGGGCGCAGTTTTGGTTTTTGTATGCGCTTTTTGTGATTTTTTGTGTCTCTTCTATTGTATTTTCTTTTGTGCGACAGGGTTTGGTGGTACTTGTTTTTGTGTTGTCTACTGTTGTTTATCTTTATCCTTTTATATTGCCGGATTATTTTGTATTTCGTTTTATTTCGGCTAATTTAGTTTATTTTATATTTGGTGTTGTTTTTTCTTTATATTTTAGGGCAGAAAAATTATCGAGTACTGCCTGTGTTTGCTTGTTAGCGATTGGTTTTGGTTTATGCCAGTTTTTGTTTCATTATACTTTTGGCCTTCGTTATTGGGATAAAGGAGGGGCTTTACTGTTAGTGTCGTTGTTATCTATAATTTTTATAGTGTCTTTTTCTGCTTGGGCTTCGCTAAAACCTAATCGCTTAATTGTTTATATCGGGGCATCATCTTTGGCTATCTATCTTATGCATATTTTTGCGGCGAGTGGGGTTAGGGTGTTATTGTTATCTTTTGGGGTGGATTCGTTTGTTTGGCAATTAGCAGTGGGTAGTTTTGTTGGGTTGTTTGTACCTATGTTAGCGTTAGTTTCAATTCAAAAATTAAAGGTGCCTTATTTGTTTTCTGCACCTATTAGCGATGTAGCGATAGTTTTGTATAGGAAAGGTGCTAATAAAGTGTAAACAATAACTTGTATATTGAAGCGAATGAAAGTTACTTATAAGGACCAGTTGCCGCGTAGTAATGACGAATGTTTCTGTTGCGGAATTTTTTGTGGGAGAGATAAATAGTTAGGTATAGTTGTAGGTAGTGGTGCTTTAAATGTACCAATTTTTAAAAATTGGCCTATATGATAGGGAAGGTTGAATGAAAAAAATAGCAATTATTGGTTTGGGTTATGTAGGTTTACCTTTAGCAGTCGAATTTGGTAAAAAGATAAATACAATTGGCTATGATATTAATAGGTCTAGGGT
>Ga0209826_1001833_pt1 | contig 14457 bp, 10 predicted proteins | sample GOMGulsemesocosm_5_FD_184637 | JGI IMG/M metagenome (GOLD analysis project Ga0209826, IMG submission 184637) | Methane-oxidizing microbial communities from mesocosms in the Gulf of Mexico - GOM15C Gulf of Mexico (SPAdes) (version 2) | ecosystem: Environmental > Aquatic > Marine > Cold seeps... | reverse complement strand
CAAGCCACAGAAATATGTAGTCGAGGAATAAAGTTACATACTAGAGCCCTTTGTAAACCCATTAAAAGCAGCATCATATGTTTAATTCAAGTAAATAAAGTTACATACTAGCCTACTTATGCTTGCTAAAACATAGTTATTATTGAGTAATAAAGTTACATACTCATATTCTTATGGCATCTCCGCTTCTGCCATGATTAACCAACCGGGTAGTTTATTTCAATACTCTTTAAGTAAATGGCTCAAACATAATATCAACAGGCATATTTGCAAGTTGATTAATATAATTGCTCATAACTTTTGGGCTATCCCAAGAACAATTTTTTGGAGGCGACTGTTTTTATAACCCACATGCTTTCATAAAATTATCCGTATAAACGTAACAAAGATTGCCAACGCGTAGCTACGCGTTACATCTTTTGAATCATTAGTGCCGGCCAAAATGCAGGATTTATCAAATACCCAATACCTCCTTTTTTCTTAATTATTCCGGCCATCAACTGCATACTGTAATTGAAGTCATAAATATATTTAGATTTGAGTTAACATACCAGTTTGGACATATTAATATGCATGATATTCATGCATATATGGCAGCAACAGAATTGGGGTACTCGCTTAAACAGTGGCGATTTTCACCTAGGGTCTTTCTTGGTTTAGAATTTGCTACAGGTGATAAGTCATCAGGCGGAGATGTTCAAACATTTAATCAACTATTTCCTTTAGGCCATGCTTCTTTTGGCTATGTTGACATGATTGGACGACAGAATATTATTGATCTTCGACAAGGTATTTCTTTTAAGCCTACTCCTAAATTATCTATCCAAATTGAAGGGCATTGTTTTTGGCGAGAGAATACTAACGATGCTATGTATAACCCAGGTAGCAAGGTGGTACGTAGTGGTGAATTGAGTTCTTCTCGTAATATTGGTAGCGAAATTGATATTAGTACCAAATATCGCTATAACCGCCATATTGGCATGCTGACGGGGTACAGTAAGTTTTTTGCTGGTGACTTTATCAAACAGTCAGGCTCGGCTTCATCTATTAATTTTGCTTACCTTATGCTCGAATATACTTTTTAATGAGAAAAATATACTATAACTATGATTATTAATTTAGTGAACAAATCACATTAAATAATGGAAAATTAAATGTCATGCTGACAGCTTACAAACAAACAAATACTCAATACCTTATTAAAATTTTATGGATTATTTTATTCTCATTAGGTCTTTCAGCATGTGAACAACAGCAGCAAGGCGCTAATTATTATCCCGAGTTTTCAGAAACAGCTCCTGGCAGCATTCAAAATGAATACATTTTTGGTGTCCACCCATTACATAATCCACAACGTCTATTTGACGTATTTAACCCATTAATGACTTACTTGTCAGAGCAGATCCCTGATGCTCAATTTAAACTTGAAGCATCGCGTAATTATGCTGCTTTTGATAAGAAACTATATGCAAAACAATTTCATTTTTCTTTACCTAACCCTTTCCAGACCATCAATGCAATTGATAAAGGCTATCGAGTCTTTGCCAAGATGGGGGATGATAAAAACTTCCGCGGGATCATTTTAGTTAGAAAAGATAGTGGCATTGAAAATGTTGAGGATCTTAAAGGACAAGCAATTAGTTATCCAGCTCCGACGGCATTGGCAGCCACGATGATGCCACAATACTTTCTACAAACACATGGTATTGATGTTATGACCGAGTTAGATAATAACTATGTTGGCTCGCAAGAATCTTCAATTATGAATGTCTTTCTTGGGCAAACCATGGCCGCTTCAACGTGGCCAACACCATGGCAAGCACTGTGTAAAGAGCGTCCAGAATTAGCTGAGCAATTGACCGTTATGTGGGAAACTGAGCCGCTACTTAATAATGGTCTTGTCGTCTTGCCAAGTATTCCTAAACACATCACTGAGCAAGTTCAACAACTAATTATACAGTTACACGAACATGAGAAAGGCAGGGAAATTCTTCAACGAATGGAACTATCTCGTTTTGAACCTGCAAATAATGATACCTATTTTCCAATTCGAGAGTTTATTACTCAATTTTCAGATCAAGTGAGAGAAATTAAGTAATGATTAGAATACTCAAACACTTTTGGATAAAATCTATATCTCACCAGCTAATATTAGGTATTGCATTAGTTCATGCTTTACTAATGAGTATTTTTGTCTACGACTTGGTTGATCGAGAAAGAGATTTTCTTATCTCTCAAAGTGAAGAGCAAGCGCAAGGTCTAGTTGAAACCTTAGCGGCAAATAGCACGTCATGGGTGCTTGCCAATGATTTCATTGGTCTCGAAGAAGTCATCTCGTCCCAATCAGGCTTCCCAGAGCTACGCTATGCCATGGTGACAAATATGTTCGGAAAGGTAATGGGGTTTACTGACCGAACTTTTGTTGGTCAATTCTTACATGATGACATTAGTTTACAACAGCTTCAGGCTGAAGGTTCTAAATCAACCATACTTATAAGTGATTCAAACATTATTGATATTATTACTCCTATCACATCGAAAGGCAGCCAAATTGGTTGGGCGCGTGTAGGGGTTAGTCGTACGGGTATTACTGATAACTTAAAAATCGTCACCTACAAAGGGTTATTTTATACCCTTATAGCCATTCTAGTAGGAATTGGATTTGCTTGGGTGATGTCCAAGAACTTAACTTCCGGTATCAATAAATTATTACAAGCAGCAAGGAAGGTACGAGATGGTCAACGTGATGTTGATTTTGATTTAGATCGTCCAGATGAGCTTGGCCAACTTGCTCTTGGTCTTAAGTCAACGGTCTCTACATTAGTAGAAAATGAAAGAATCTTGAGTGATGAGCATGCAAAAATGGAAGAAAGCGAAGCTCGCTTTCGAGTTTTATACAATCAAAACCCGAGCATGTTTTTCACATTAGATTCGAATGGCATCATTCTTTCTATTAATGACTATGCCTGTTTAGAGTTAGGGTATAAGAGTGATAATATTACTGGTCGTTCAGTTATGGACGTAATAGTTGAGCAGGATAGAAATTTATTTTTCCAATTTATTAGTGACTGTTTTTCGACCCCTGATATAACTCACCGTCTAGAAGTGCAAAAACAGAGAAAGGATGGCGGCATATTACTGGTAAGCGAATCTGCTCGAGTTATATACAGTCATGAAAATGCACCTATACTTTTGCTTGTCTGCGAAGATATTACGCTACGTCAGAAAAGTGAGGACAATCTTCGATTGTTCGGTCGTATATTCAGTGATTCATATGAAGGTATTACCATTGCAGATGCGAATGGTTTGATTACGGATGTAAATCCAACTTTCTGTGAAATTACTGGTTTTACTCCTGAAGAAGTCATCGGCAAGAATCCAAGCTTCCTCAGTTCAGGAAAACACAGCCCTGAATTCTATTCAGACATGTGGGAAAAAATTGAAGAGCATGGCCATTGGCAAGGCGAAGTATGGAACCGAAAAAAGAGTGGTGAATTATTTGCTGAGTTATTAACCATCACCTCAATTTTAAATGATGATGGTGACATATTGCATTATGTTGGTTTATTCTCAGATATTACCCAAAGTAAACGTCAACAAGACACGCTCGAACTAATGGCTCATTATGATGTACTGACTCAACTTCCTAACCGCGCCCTTTTTGCCGATCGTTTTGTCCAAGCGATTGCTCATAGTAAAAGAACAGACAGCCTTCTTGCTGTTTGTTTCCTTGATTTAGATCATTTCAAACCTATTAATGATAATCATGGCCATGAAACTGGCGACCAATTACTTATCGAAGTCGCCCGACGTATTAAAGAATGTGTTCGTGAGGATGATACTGTTTCACGCCAAGGTGGTGATGAGTTTGCCATTTTATTGGGTGGGATGGAGAATTTCTCTCAATGTGAAGCTTTGTTAGCACGTATTCATCACTCATTAGCACTACCCTTTATCATCAATGACTATAGTCTTAAAATTACTGCGTCCAGCGGTGTGACGTTATACCCCAATGATGACTCAGATTTGGATACATTGTTACGTCATGCCGATCAAGCGATGTACCAGGCAAAATTATCTGGTCGAAATTGTAACCATCTGTTTGATGCGATTAAGGATCAAAATACAATTAAAAAACATCACCAATTGCACAAAATAGAACAAGCTTTAGTGAAAAATGAATTTACTTTGTACTATCAACCCAAAGTAAATATGGAAACAGGCGAAGTATTTGGTGCTGAAGCCCTCATTCGTTGGATAGACCCTGAGCTTGGTTTAATCCCCCCTTTAGAATTCTTGCCTACTATAGAGGGTACTGACCTAGAAATTAAAATCGGTGACTGGGTAATTGCAGAGGCATTAAGACAGCTTGCTGAATGGGAAAGTAACGGGCTAGTAATTGCCGTAAGTATAAATATTTCTGCTCATCATATGCTACATCATTCTTTTATCGAAAATTTGGATGAAGCACTAGCTAAATATCCCAATATAAAACCGAAGAACTTGCAGTTAGAAATTCTAGAAAGCAGTGTCATCAGTGATATGGCCTCTATTAGCAATATTATTAAAACCTGTAAAAAAGGATTAGGTGTTGATTTAGCACTTGATGACTTTGGTACAGGGTACTCCTCTCTCACTCATCTAAGAAACTTATCTGTTAACACCATAAAAATTGACCAGACCTTCGTAAGAGATATGCTTGATGATCCAAACGATTTCGGCATTATCGATGGCATCCTTGCCTTAGCCACCACGTTTGGTCGCGAAGTGATTGCTGAAGGTGTTGAAACCACCGAGCAAGGACTAATGCTATTAACCATGGGTTGTAAGTACGCACAAGGTTATAGCATCGCTCGACCAATGCCAGCAGATGAATTATTGCCATGGAGAGATAATTACATTCCAAATCAGGCTTGGTTAACTCTCCAAAAGCAGAGTGCTCATAGAAGAAAAATAGAGTTATATAAACTCAGTTCTACTCAATGGATGAAGTTATTTGAAAACAACATCCAATCTTCTCCTAAATCTATCGACCATTGGCCGATTATGGAGCACTCTCAATGTCAATGTGGTAAATGGCTCAATCGCTCAATCGCAACAAAAGAATTTGATGCTGAATGGTTAACAAAGTTTGATCAAAAACACCAACAATTCCACCTAATCGCTAACGAATTGAAACAACAACATCAATCAGACGAGATAGATACAGCTAGAAGTGGGCTCATTGAGTTAAAAAAACATTACAATGACATGGGTAAGCTTTTAGACCAAGCTAATTGATATAGGGTTTATTTGATAATGAAAGAGATATTAGTTTTAGGTGATTCTCACACACCTATTTTTAATCATTCCTTATTTAAGTCTACGTTCCCTGAATTATGTTTTAAAGTTATTACCGTCATTGGGGCAACAGCATCTGGTCTCGAAAACCCGAACACTAAGACGCAGGCTTACCCCATATTTAAAGAAGCTTTAGATCAATCATCTGCAGACAAGGTCATCATAATGCTTGGTGAAGTCGATACTGGCTTCGTTATCTGGTATCGAGCAAAAAAATATCAAGAATCGGTAGGTGTCATGTTGGATAAAGCCATAAAAAGTTATTCTAACTTTTTATCCGAAGTCTCTGATCGCTTTGACCTAGTATGTATAAGCACTCCATTACCAACCATACAAGCCGATAATAATTGGGGCGACGTAGCGAATCTTAGGCGAGAAGTTACAGCAACACAAAAGGAAAGGACAGCCCTGACGCTCCAATTCAACCAGAAAATTCAGGAATTTTGTGTCCATAAAAATATAGAATTCGTTATGCTCGATGATTTTTCTCTAGGCGGTGATGGAGTCGTCGCAGAAAATTTATTAAACAGCGACCCAAATGACTACCACTACGCTCCAGATGTCTATTCACAGTTACTAATAGACAATTTAACTAAACTCGTTTGATAGAGCTAAGACAAAGACTTCTAGTTTAAAGAACAACTTAAATTCTTTTGGCCCTATTATTAATAATATTTTTCCTGAAATTCAATAATTCATCTGTCTGCTTTGGGTTGTGATTTCAACCGGTCGATGCAACACCTATCCCCTATTATATGACGAGAAAAATCAAGTGTCACACGAGACAATCTATCGTAGCCTTTATATTCAGGCACGCGGTGCCTTAAAAAAAAACTACTACAGCACTTAAGACGCACTCGGGTTATGCGTCGTTCTCGCCATCACACACAGAAAACACCTGATCATGGTCAAATCACTGATGCGATTTCGATTAGTGATCGCCCCTCATCAGTTGAAGATCGTGCGGTTCTTGGTCACTGATGAATTAGAACCCCTCATCAAAGTAATACAAAGTATTTACCCTAATAAATTAACCGAAGCTAAACAGCCTCAAGGATTAGTTATGCCTCATGATCGCGACGACATGTTGGAGCTTCTTGGAAACCTGCTCGACAACGCCTGTAAATACGCGAAAACCAATGCATTAATCCAATTTGAAGAGATCAATGATGGCTGGAGAATAACAATTGAAGATGATGGAAAAGGTGTTTCGGAAAGTGCTTTACAAGTAATCTCTGGGAAAGGTGTTCGACTAGATGAAAGCATTCAAGGCCACGGATTTGGTCTCTCTATCTGCAAAGATATTGTTGAAAGCTATCCTGGTAGCCTGAACTTCCAACCATCAGGTTTAGGTGGACTCAAAGTTACTATTTCTTTGCCTAGTCTAAGTTAACGGGTGCTCACTCTCTATAGTGTAGAAATCCTTGCGTACAATCTGTCCGCCCAACTAACTGCTGAAGCTGACGATAACAGCCCTTTATTATTTGAATCCGCTTTCGGGTGAGGAACTCCTTTAAAAAAACCTTTCCCAAAGAGCCGCGCCAGTACCTTCGTCGGCCAACAAAGAGAAGACATTATCAACTGTTTCTCCAGCTTCTCCAAATCATGATCCCAATTATTTGGGTTCTTAATTTTTATTATCTGAGTGGAAAGGGATTTATCTGCATCGGATGTGTCAACTTCAAGAATATAGATGACTTTGCTCAAAACTACCATTTCTATTACTGCCAAACACCGTGTGTTATGATCGGTTGAAAGTAAATGCTTCGAATAACCACGTAACTTAGGGAGCTTTCTGATCTGTTGACTTTTAATCCTGCAATCATCTTTAGCCCCTATTAAATCAATCATTTTCAAAAAACAGGTGAATTTATTCTCGTATAAATGAGCATCGTCAGTTATATCATTTAGGTTGTCCCAATCAGCACCGGCAAGCCCGCCCCCATCTAACGATTCTTCCATACTTACATCAGTCGAGGTTCCACCCGGCAATGCCGCATCTAATTGCCCCGAACTACTCGTAGACTTTTTAATGGCTATTTTGCTTGTTTTAAACGCTTTATCAAACTCTATGTCTAACAAAGGTGGGCGAATGATAATTCGTTGATTATTCATATTCGCATCACCACTATCATGAATGGCATAGTCTTCAGGAGCTTGCTCTATTGGTGCACAAGCTCCTTTACCTTGCCCTTGAACCGACTCTTTAAAATCTGGGTGATATATTTCAATATTGTCAGGAATATCAGCTTTTAAACGACGAATAGCATCAATCTCAAATACAAATAGGCAATTACTGTCACGGTCAAAAGTTCCACGCACACTTAGGTTTGCCTTACATAGAGGAGGCGGATCAAACTGAAAGTTCCAATGGCGATACAGGCCTTTTTCCTCACCATTTAACTTTTGATATTTAGTGATACTCTCATATGAAATACGAGCATCTGGGTCTAGCAATATCCAACTGAGGAACTTCCTACATGCCGGATCATTAAATAACTTTAAAGAATATCCTGACGAGGGCATCACATTAATAATTGATTTTTGAGCTCCTTTAACCACTGTGACATCAAACTCTGCAGCAAGACAATCTGACTCTAATGCTGTACGTGAAAAGTAGCTATCATGAAAAAATAAGGCTCTAGCCAATTCAAACTGGGGTAGATAAATGGTCTTTCCGTCTTGCGCCTTAAAAACAAAGCAGTTCTGATTGGCTTCAGTATTTCGTACATTTTCAACTGCCGGGCAATCTCTAATTTTTTTAGTTACCCAATGCCGAGTAGACTCAATTTGAAAAGAGCTCTTCCAACCTGGTGAGCCATTATTTTTTGTGGAATTTAGTACCCCTCTTCTAACTAAAACTGGGGCGCTAGACATTGTTAATGATCTTTTTTTTTGCCTAGGATAAAAGTCAACATTCATCCCCCACCGTTGGCCATTTATCCGTCTAAATAACACCCCCAATGATAGTATTGTTAAATCATCGTCCAAACCTTCGAATTTAAAATTTTGCATTAGTCCGTTATTGTCTTTTTCAAAAATCGTTTCGCTTTTTTTGTCAACCTACCTTCACTTAGTCCAGCCAACCTTAGTAACTTCCAGCCCCTGACTAGGGATCCATCCTCCTTTAGGCTCAAAAACGCCCTAAGAATTCTTCTAACCTGGTATGTTGCAGTATCTTCTACATTCTTTGCTAAAAATAGCCTAACCAATGGTAGCTTACCCATGTTTTTTGCAATGGTAGAGGTTTTACTAACTTGAAAGAGGTACCAGTTTTTTGAAGCACGAGGCGCGTCACTTCGCTGCAGGGCATTCTGCTTGATTATATTAAGTTCATTAACCACATAAAGGTCTCGTTCGCCCCAATCAACTCGAGTATTTTTTACATCAATATGTTTTTGGTAACGTCCATTTACCCATAATAACCAGTCTCGATCATATTTATATAACCAAGCGTAAAGCCCACCACCTCCTTTACACCGGCCCTGCTTTACACCGAATTTTTTAAGATATCGTTCCCATAAATCACGCTTTTCTTGAGAACTCACCTTTAACCTAGCTTCGTTAGAAAAAAGCCCTTTGCCTTTTGAGGGCGGTGCCGACAAACGCACCACTTCTTCTAACACATCAGCAATATTCCATCCGTTAGGTAAAAAAGCATCAAGAACGGCAACATGTTCAAGATAACTAAATGACTTCCGGTGCTTTCTAAAAATCGTTCTAAGCCAGCAGGACTGATTATCACTGAGTGATAACCCATTTCTATTCAAAAACTCAACAGACCACCGTGAAGAGATTTTACCCTTGATAGCATCAAACTGTATATGCTCCCCTCTAGTACAATTAGAATCGATTGCTAGATTCCTATAAAACACACCCCATTGGTCAAAAGTTGGAGATTTGGTCGCGACTTTCATCAATAGATTATTAACTTGCCTTGTAACACGCTTATCTTCTTCTATTAAATTTGATTGAATAACAGATTGAGTACATTTAGACGTTAGTGCATAAAAATAATGACGGTGATAGCTACGCCGTTCAATTGAAGCATCAACCAAACCTCCATGCTCTAAGCAGCAGTTAGAACCCGATACCTGCCACTTTCGATCCCAGTAATATTCCCCATACTTCGCTTTTTGACTATTCATACACTGTGGGCAATACCGAAGAGACCTATCCTGCCTTATCCGTGATGCCGAGACCCCTAAAGCCATATGAATAGCCCCTAGTGATTTACCTTCCATCCAATGTAAGCAACGCCTTCTTATATCCTCCCTTACAAATGGAGCATACAAGGGAAACAACGTATGTTCGTATGCCAACCGGCTGACTGTTAACCCTAATGATGCCGGGTAATGACTTGATATTTTGTTTAAATGACAAGGAAGGTCTACCGTTGCGACTACTTTCCTATCGCCAAATACATCGTCTAATAGTTGCTTTGGGCTTATTACTCCCATATGAATTCCCGCCCTTGCCACAAGGCTATAAACCAGCTCACCGTGATAGGGAACCGGGAAGTTAAGCATTACCTAGCCCACATCCATCAACCATGTGTCGACGTTGAATATTAATGAACCTTTCTTAAACCGCTCATACACTCTTCCTTTCTCAGCTTGAGAGTATTTAAACCGCAAATCATCAGACTCAAGCGTATGCCAGTTCTTTCGACCAACTGCCTTCGTCACGACCTTTGTAACCGGCAAAGCTGGCCCTAATGGCGCCTCATACCATTCCAAAACGACAGGGATTAACTCTCTAACTGTTAAATTAGGGTGTAACTCAAATGCTCTTTGCACCATAGGCATGATGAGCGATGACTCACAATCCATACCAACAAGTAAATTGTACAAACGTTCCGCCTGAGCATTCCCACCGAACACCTCCCGCTCTTCCACTCTTGACCATCTTTCAACTTCAATTTTTTGCCTAAGATCCAATATCTTTTTATCGATATTTGGGATTATTAGGTCAGAATAATGGGCTATTTTTTCTGGGTCACCGGAACGTAGCGCACCCAACATCGGGTGGACTGGCTGAAGCTCGTCCTCATATACTTGCTGAAGTAACTTAGGTGTTATGCGTTCAACCTTAGTTGCTATTGCCCGAAGTTGAGACAGCACAAATAACTTTACTACTATATCAAGCACGCCCTGTGATAGGTCGTACCAACAGTCTCTCACTTCATCACTCAAGGTTTCATCACGCTTTTGCAACCATTGGTATTTCCATAGTTTATCTGTAAATGCTACCCACTCAGTTTTTTGAAGCTTTCCCGTTTCTGGGTTTAACTTAGGCTTCTGTGCCTTCATTGGTTCCCAGAATAAAGAGCCAAAACCTGCTCCACGCCTTGCAGACCGTAAATTATTTTCAAATATAGGTCGTGCTTTTGGGGTCCCAACCAATATTACCGGCAAGCCGATAACGTTAATGAGTGTTACAAAAAAGTTAAGCATTTTGTCAACACCCCCTGAACGGCCTAGGCTGAGATGTTGAATTTCATCAATAATAAGCACCCCAATAGCATGAGTATTTGCGGCCTGACTCATTAGGGCAAGAAGGGTCTCAATACCATGACGCTTTCTTGCGTATTTGGCCTCATAATCAGTATGTAAAACTTGATCTAGCCCTCTAAAAAATTGTATACAAAGGCTTTTTAACGAGCCATCGTGTGGGCAATCGACTTTAAGATACGATACTTGGGTAAAGTTATATTTTTCATGAAAGATAACTTGAGGATATGTCGAAAATATCCGACCCAAGGTAGAGCTTTTCCCACTCCCAGAGCAACCAATAAGCAATAGACTTAAAGCTGTTGACTTAGCGTGATGAAAACGAAAGGCATCTAAGTCATTGGTCATTATCCTTTCATAACCATTCTGCATATGACTATTTAAAGCCCCACCTTCTAGGTTTCTTCCAACATAACCCTGCCGCATCATGATGGATATTTTCTCTTCTAATTGTAAATGTGAACCAAGAGGTTGAAAAAAGTCATCTAATAAAGAGGCAATGATATGTGCTCTTTTTCGTCCATCCGCAAAAAGCTCTTTTGGGTCAAACTTTACCTCTCCCATTAACCCCTTTCTAATCTGCTGAACAGACATAATAGGGGGTAACGCTTCAATAAAAGGATTCCCTTTATATTTAGCGACTCCAGGATTTTGATAGACTGCTTTTACCATATTGTTAGGTAAGCCCATTAACTATCCTCCTCATCAAATAAGTCATCTAAATGGTCTGGAAAACTATAATCGTCATTCTTCTGATCAGTAAGCGGAACAACCTTAGCTGGGGGATTATTAGTCTTCTGCGTAGGTTTATACCCTGACTCACTCCTTTCAACATCTCTTTCTTTTCTTTTATTATCACGAATAGATGCTATGCGCTCAGCATTTGTTGACTCTTTATATTTTGGACGAAAGCTTTTAGCAGATTTAATTTTTGAAGCCACGAATTGCTCATGCTCTCGCCTTTTCGCATCAGAAACTAGCCGGCTCCTTGCCATTGTCATTTTCTGCTCCTCCTGTACCAGCCAAACATCCCAAAATGAACTACCTACAAACTCTCTTGACCGAGACGTTAGTTTACAAACCCAATATTCTGAGTTCCCTTTTTCTGGAAAAAGATAAACGGTATCCGCAATAGAAGGATCATACGCAACTTTTAACGCCACAGGTCTTGTAACCTCCTTAGACCTATGGAGCCAACCCTTTTGAATAATTTCTGTAGATGTGTAATAAACTCCAAATACGCAAACACCTAAATCTGAAAACGTGGCTTTTGCTCTCGGAAGCAAACTAACTCTTAGCGCATCCTCAGAAGCTGCACGTAATCGTCCCGTTCGATGTTGCAAACCCCAATTCCAAATGGAAAGCGGGGTCATTAGTAAGTCAGCTGGCATATCAATAGAACGATCATACTTTTCTAAAGTGCCGAACTGATTATGAACCAATATTGAGGAAATTATAATCTCCTTGAACTCCCGAATAGTTAATGTAGCATCTAATCTATAGTCCTTTCCACCATGTTTTTTTACCTTCGTTCCAGTAACAACACCCGGTGCAAACGGTTTAAATTCAGCTTGAATTGTTCCAAAGCTACGCTCAACAATGCCTTTTGCATCCCCTCTATAAGGCGGTGCATTTTCTATACGAATCGAAAATTTGCTCTCCAATGACTCAATTTGATGCCCAAGGAGCTCCCCTCTATCTGCCAAAATCGCATCAGGTAGACCAACAATTGGCCAGTCATTTTCTGTAATATCAAACCCGTAATCTTTACAGTAATCTACTTTATTTGTCATGGCTAAGGCTAGTGCCTGCATTGCTGCCGCATACGATGGATTTTCAAACCCAATGTAAAAACCAGCAATCATCCGACTAAATACATCAATAACCATGTATATAACTGGCCGCCCCACAATGTTCCGTCTATCGCTATCTGAAACCAGGTAAATATCTGCAATTGTTGCATCAATCTCGAAACGAGACCCCGGCCCGAAAGCTTGGGTATTTGCCGTAGAATTTAAAGGCTGGATATCTTTTTTATAATTTATTTTATTTGAACGCTTTTGAATTTTTTCGACCTGACTATATTCACGCCTATAAAAATGTAACATTTGCCAATTAGTTGGAATCTCCGATTCAGCTACATCAGGATAGTAGTTTTCATAAAGGTCTTTAAAGCGGCGGTGTGCATATGGAAAGCTACTACCTGAGTCTTTTAATAAATATTTATTAATCGCAATACGAAATAAGCGCTCTATTTGCTCGTCAATGACAACTCCACGTCCAGGCATGAATTTTCTAGGCCTGCCAAGCTTATTACCTTTGGCTGAACGCTTTTTACCTTTTCCTCCAGAATTTTTATAATCAGGAATTAAAGTGTTTGGCGTTTGGCCTCTCTGCCAATACCGGCGAATAAGTCGATATAACGTTTGCTTAGTTGATTTTTTTGCAGCAATTACTTCATTTATACGTGATGAGCGTGTTGTTGGGTCAAAGTACAAAGGGTCTTCAATAATCCGCTTTATCAAATCGTAATTACTATCCCGCTTAATTTGATCAACACTCCCTACCTCAGGTGTTATGTAGGCTAAATGCTTAAAGGGATCAACCACTCTCACCAATACTCCTTCATCAATAGCTTCCACAAGTTCATTTATGTAAACCAGTGATGGAAAAGGAGCCGTATCTTCAACACGAATCCATACTGCTTGATCACCTGTGAATGAGAGAATCCGATATAAATCGCCCTCATACCTAATCACTTCATTTATTCGAAACATTTAGAGCCTCCATTAACAGATGCGTATCCGTTAGCGTTAGGTCACTTGCTACTAACTTTATAACTGGTTTATAAATATCGAAAAGAAAACACCTTTTAGCAAGCAGTTGCCTAATTTCCCTCAATGACTCACCTAACGGCAACCCATAGGCAACATCTATAAGTTTCGCAATATTAAGTAACGTAATTTTTGAATTTTCTTTAAATTGATGAGTATAAAACTGCACTCTCTGAAGTATTTCAGAGTTGTCAATTTCATCTCGTTGAGCAGGATACAACCAATTTATATTCTCGAAAACAGTGCTAGGAATGTCTTGTTCCGTTATTAAAAACCAAGGCACTTCCTTACTAGCCCAGTATCGACGTTCCAATTCAAGTTTTTCTATTGTTCTTGGATCTGAAAGTGCCTCAGCATATTTTGCTTGTAATACAAACTTGTTCTTTTCTGGGTTAAGTGAATTTACAAGAAAGTCTGAAGACATATATTGCACCACTCCAGCATTAGCTGGGTGCATAATTCCTGCTTCTTTAGCAAGCTTGGTAGTGAGCTCTAATTGAAGTGGGAATTGCTCTCTAATTTCTTCTGTATCGGAGTGCCACTCCAAAAGAAGAAAAGTTGCCAGCTCAAGATCAGAAAATAAATGGTGCGTTCGTTGGGACTTATGGCCAAATACCCTATGTGAACGGCCTTCAGATGGAAGATCTCTAACAGTTAACCAAGGTTTATAGTTTTGATTTCTTCCTTGACCCCGGCCTTCTTTAATCCAACGTTCATTTTTAGCTGTGGAATTACTATACTTTTTCCTTGCCATTTAAACGACTCCATCG
>Ga0209826_1001829_pt1 | contig 14468 bp, 13 predicted proteins | sample GOMGulsemesocosm_5_FD_184637 | JGI IMG/M metagenome (GOLD analysis project Ga0209826, IMG submission 184637) | Methane-oxidizing microbial communities from mesocosms in the Gulf of Mexico - GOM15C Gulf of Mexico (SPAdes) (version 2) | ecosystem: Environmental > Aquatic > Marine > Cold seeps... | reverse complement strand
ACATATTAAACGCCACCAGCTGGCCGACGGTGATACTGCCATCAATGACTAAGTGTGCCCCGACCCAAATAATCCCCAAGGTCATCAATTTATTGATTAAGCCCGCAGTTTGATTAGCGACATTACTCAGGTTTTGACTGCGAAAGGAGGCATGCACGTAACTTGACAGATGATCTTCTAACTTACGGCGCATTTGAGGTTCTACCGCAATTGATTTCACCGTACTGATGCCAGTGATGGATTCCGTCAAAAATGCGGTATTGGCAGCCCCGTGTTTGAACTTTTCGTCCAACCGGCGCTTCAGGATCGGCGTGATAAAGATCGAGAGTAGTATGTAGCAAGGTATGGTGGCCAATACGACCCACGTCAGGGTCGGACTGTAATACCACATCACCGCAAGAAAGACGAAAACGAAAAGTAAATCAATCACTAAGGTCAGCGCAGTACCGGTTATGAAATTGCGAATAGTATCCAATTCACGAACACGGGCGACGTTTTGCCCTACTTGGCGCGATTCGAAATAGGCCAATGGCAGGCTCATTAAGTGATTGTAGAGACGGGAACCCAGCTCTACATCGACTCGGTTGGTGGTATGACTAAAAATGTAATTGCGTATCCCGCCGAGCAACGCCTCAAAAACCACCACCACCACGAAGCCAACGGCCAATACATCGAGCGTGGTAAAACCCCGGTGCACCAGCACTTTATCCATGACCACCTGAAAAAATAGTGGTGTTACCAAGGCAAAGAGCTGCAGAAAAAATGACGCGATTAGCACTTCCGCAAACAGCTTTCGGTATTTCACCAAAGAAGGAATAAACCAAGAAATATCGAATTTTTGCTGTAGACCTTCTGCCAGCCCATGGCGACGAGTCAATGCAATTAGCTCACCGGACCAGAGCGCTTCAAATTCACTAAGATCCAAAGAACGCGGGGCTTTTTCTCTTAAATCATGAATAAGTACGCTAGGTTCTGACGTTTGCGAATCATCTTCGACAATAACTTCAGTGAGATTATCACTGGACGCGCTGGCAATAATGAAATAGCTGCCATCGTTAGCTTTTCCGATCGCCGGCAGTAGAGCATTTTTGATATCAGCGAGCGATAAGTTAAGGATTTTAGCTTTGAGGGTCAGCGATTTAGCCGCTAGCAGTAACTCAGTATCAGAGAAGTTTTCTACTGAACTAGAGAACTGGTGCGCTAACTGATCAGGTTCTGCGGGTAATTGGTGAAAGCGTGCAATTGCGACTAAGCAATTTAATCCTGTATCCATACATCATCCGTGATTTTATAACTGATATTAACTAGAATTCCATATTCCGACCTCGATACTAACAGAATAGAAATGATATTCACTATCATTTTCAAAAGATTTGGAACCGACTTCACTTTTTCGAAAGTAGTGGGTACATTATGAATATAAGAGAAATGAAAAAGAGCTGGCTTTGTGATCAACCACTCAGAATGGATAAAAGTCTCTGATCATAGGTACCCCCTTAAATCATTATTTCTCATTATTGAATATTCAGGTGAATAGCGAGGAATCAGCTAAATGAGATGTTGACCAACGAGCTAGATTTTCATTCTATGCTCGTTTCGAAGATTATACCCCCGATATTTTAATTAGATCACCGTCGATCGGCTCTACCATGGGCATTACATCTTGAACGTCACCATATAGCCACAGGCTGACTTTATCTGGACTAATAAGCACAGGCATGCGTTTATGTATTTCGGCACACTTAGCGTTTGGTTTTGTGGTTAACGTAACCAACTCAAACCCATTTTCTCCTTCAAAGAATATGCCGCCCATCAAAAACGGAGTGTTCATAGAACCGGAGAAGCTGAATTTCTGTTTTGTCCCGCTTTGATCGGTCTTCCATTCGTACCACCCGGTACAAGGAACTAAACATCGATGATACGTAAAAGCGGTTCTAAAGGTTCTTTTTACCGCGGCAGTTTCGCCCTGCGCATTTATGATGATTTTCTTTGACCAACTTGGCCGTATACCCCAAGAGGTTTTAACTGGCGAAACACTATCCACTGAACGCGCAATAACGTCCACGGCGTCCGTCGGACGAAGATCATTATTCGTTGTAGTTCTGAAATCTATATTTAGTAAGTCTGACACCCAATGACTCATTGGATCAGCTATAACGTTTAGGCGCCCGCACATAGATCTTCCTCCTCTACCCTTTGCCCGAGTAATTCTTCGGGTAGCGACCCGATGCCACTTTATAAGCCACTGGAGAAACGTAGTAACGCCGGTTTGATTTCCACCCAACCCGCATGCCATTTCTCATGACCAAAGCCTTTGCCAAAGGTGTCGTACCTATTTCATGCATAGGATAAAGCACTTTAATCCTCCCAGAAATCAAAAACGTCCTCAATAAGTATCTCTCGTCACCACGGTCTTCTAAGATTAAACCTCATCGACATTTGGATCAGCCCTAACCCTGTTTTGAAATACTGAAACCATAAATCGCTTAAAACGCCTATTGTTAGCGTGGCGTCGCCACGCTTGTCGAAATGAATTTTTCCGGAGGTGCTAGCTATATCGTAATCAACACAGGGATTTTTGCAGTTATGTTGATCTGCTCATTTACTCATAATTTAAACGGTAAGCCGCAACGCGATTCCCCATTAAATAGGGAATTAGCAACAAATTCTCATCTTCTTCAAACCAAAAATCTGCAGAAGTTTGTCCCAACTTGTAACGCCTTTTGACCTTTCCGCGGGTACTCAGGCTCAGTAGTTCTCCACGCATAAAGTCCGTCGCGAGCCACCCATTGCGTACAGGATGTAAGCCATCCAAATTCATCCAAGAAGACTCACCCCGAAAGCTCTCAATAGTTTTGTCCTTCAAGGAAATTCGTTTCAACATTCCGCTGCTTTCTGTGGAAAAATCCGCGCTTGGATTTTTGCCCCAGGCAGCGACATAGAGATAGCCATCACGCACAACTAAACCATTAGGCGATTCTAGATCAGTGCTTTCCAGCCAAACCGACAATTCATTTTCTTCAAAACGATAAATACGATTTCCAATCCAATCAGAAATGTACAAGGAGCCGTCGGGAGCAAATGCCAAGCCATTGAGCACGCCTGCATCAGGGGCCGGATATCGTGCAGACACACGGCCATCTTCTACATTCACCACCACTAATCCCTTAACATCTGCCACGAAGAGATATTTTCCTCTCAGCGCCAAACCTTTAGGGGAGCTCATTCCCGTCACCCATTCTACCTGGTGGTGCTTACCATCCTTAGATATCAGGCCAATACTACCATTGCCATCCTCGCTCATAGGCTCTAAGTTGACATTCGAGACATATATTCGGCTCCGCGGCTTATCGAGCAGAACCGACTCCGGCATTTTAAAACCGTCAAGCTCCCATAGCACTTTCGGTTCGGCCCAAGCTGTATTTGCCAACAGTACGCTGGCTGCCAAAACTAAGAATTTCATAAATCTATTTCCTGTTACTGAGTTGTCTTCAAGTAAAAGTCATGTAACAATAATCGTACCCATGACATCCACCTCCATATAGAAAGGTACGGCATGCGTATCTTTTTGGATGTTAGAAGTATCACAAATTGGAGGCGTGGATGCGGCAGACTGCTCCCTTAGATATTACAAGGACACTCAAGCTCGCCTTAAAAGCTCGCGGTGTTACCTATCAGGTTGTTGCTAAGCGTATTGGCGTTTCAGAGCAAACAATTAAGCGACTGTTTAAGGATAAAGATTGCTCTCTTAGCCGTTTAAACGAAGTGTGCGAAGCCATCGATATCTCTTTGTTTGACCTATTGGAAGTGGCACGGGAATTCTCTGAGCCTATGACGAGTCTCAGTGATGATCAACAAATATGGTTAGCCATGAACCCATCACACTTTCATTTTTTGTTCTTTTTGACCTCCGGCTATGCTCTATCAGATATCCAAGAAAAATATCAGTTAAATGAAGCAACTCTATTTCGCTATCTAAGAGATTTAGATCGACAAAATCTCATTGAACTGTCCACTGAGAATCAGTTTCGGCTGAAGGTGGAAGGGAAGCTTCTTATGACACTTAGCGGTAAATTGAGCAAGTTGGTGCGTCTTCGCAATCACGATTTTCTCGATTATGTCTTTGATCATAACGATGACGTAAACACGTGGTTTTCTAGTTCATTTCGCTTTATGTCTGCGGATACGCTAAGAGCTTTGCACTCTGATATGGAAGATATAGTGAAGCGTTATCGTAAGGCGGCTTACCAAGATGAAAGTATATTACCCAGAGAGCAGCTGCTCCCCATAAAATGGTCAACTATGGCTGCTTCATTTGATATTTGCGGGGAATGGCCACTAGAAACGAGCCTGTAAATAATTCTGTGTAACCACTCGATTTAGATATGAGGGGCTAGCTGCTCCTCAAACTCAATCACCTCGGTGCCCTTGTGGGTATAAATCGACTCATCGCAGATTTCCAATTCCGTATCGGCATTGTCCATTTTTTTGAGGTCGTCTGTATCGCTAAATAAATCACTTTAGTTGCCGCGGCGTCATTCGGAAACAGCTTTCTGATTTCAACCAATTTTCGTATGACGCTAATTAAAGACTCGATGGCGTTGGTGGTGTAGATCACTTTTCTGATGTCGGCTGGATAATCAAAGATTGCGATTAAGTTTGCCCAGTGACTACGCTAGGATTTACTGATTGATGGTATTTGCAATCCCAAGATTCGGCAAAGGCCTCTAACTCAAGACTCGCTTCCTGCTCTGTCGCCGATTGGTAAATTCGTTTTAGTGCCGTCGTTACGGCTTTGTAGTCTTTCCAGGATACGTGTTTCAGCGAGTTGCGAACCATGTGCACGATGCACAGTTGAACCTTGGCGTTCGGGTAGACGGTGTTAATCGCATCAGGGAAGCCGCTCAGACCATCGACACATGCAATAAGCACTTGCTCTAGGCCGCGATTGTTTAGTTCGGTCAGCACGCTCAGCCAGAACTTAGCGCCCTCATTCTCCGAGATCGAAAGACCTAACGACTCCTTATATCCGTCTAAGTTGATACCCAGAGCAAGATAAATCGACTTATTAATAACTCGCTTATCTTGTCGAACCTTTATGACAATACAGTCCAGATAAAGAATCGGGTACACCGCTCCGAATGGCCGGCCCTGCCATTCAAGTACCTGATCCATGACGGCGCCTGCGACTTTGGATATCAAACCTGCCGATACGTCAGCACCATAGAGTTCTTGGAAGGAGCCGACAATATCCCTGGTGCTCATGCCCTTGGCATAAAGGCAGAGAGTTTGGTCATCCATACCAGTGATGCGAGTTTGACCTTTAGCCGCCGAAGTAGAATACAAGAAAACTCATAACGGGTTGGCCAGTTTTAGTTGACCACTACAGTTCGCTCTCGTGCCTGACGCCATCGAGGGTTACCATCGCTTAGAGGAGATGGGGTTGGATGTGTGGATTTTGTCCGCACCCAGTTTCATGAACCCTAGCTGCTATACCGAAAAACGGCTGTGGGTCGAGCAATATCTAGCGCTACACACATGTAAAAAAATTATCCTCAGCAGCGATAAATCGCTATTACTATGTGATTTTTTGATTGATGGCTATGGCCACGGAAAAGGCCAACAGGACTTTCAGGGGGTGTTGGTACATTTTGGCACCGACAAATTCCCTGACTGGGAAAGTGTCCTCAGCTTTTTTGAGAATCAGATTGAGCGCCAAAATAGCATTAAGTTTAAATCTCCGAGGGCTGAAATAAGTACGATTAGAGCCTCAAATAGGTTTACCGAGCATTTTTTCACTCTATCAGTCTATTATGTTCGCCCAATAACTTGACACAGCTCTGCCTATCCGACCTAACATATTTCAATTTCTGGAAACTGGAAACTTCACGACTAAGTCGCTGGTTACCCAAACTTTTAGTCGACGACTACGACCACGGATCAGGTCAGGAGAATTTTATCGGTAAACTTATTCAGATAGGACCAGGGAACTTTCCAAACAGGGCTAGAATACTGGCCTTTTTTGAGCCCGTATTTGATTAAACGCTGGAGAAAAACCAGTGCCAATCTGGTCAGAGCAATACTTTAAGAATCTGGGCACTTGATACCTAACATTGAACAATGTGAGGTATCATCCTATGAAAATGGTTTTTTTAATAAAACTCTTCCATATGGTTCTCACACTACTATTATAAAGAAGAGAAATTCCCGTGTCTCACACACTCTACTCGCTCTCTAAAAACTGATTCAAACCTCGACAGAATATCTGAACAGTGTCTAAATAGAACCAACTCATCAAAATTATTAAAGTCGACACGCCTGACTAACCTGATGGACCTTCTACCTTCCTCTTTATCTAGATCGTATACCAGCCTGTCACAAGACAGTGAGACTAAGCGCCAACGCGAAAAAGATAAACATAAGTACCTCGCATTTAAAATCCTTGAATTTTCTATTTTTCTGGTCAAACTACATTTCATGGCACCAAACAAAAAACTCTTTATTTGGATTTTTGATATGAATATACCTGAAGATATACCTATGTTGCCAAGCGGCAGGCTCCCAGAAATTTGCAAGGCAGTAGATTTAAATGATGGTGACCTCACAGGTTTTGGTTTGGATTTGGGCCTTAGAGACCCTTACAACCTACTCAATGAAATCAAAAAAACAACTGAAAAAAATGTGACTATTGTGAAATTTTGGCAGTGGTGGGATATGAAGACATGGGATGAAAGCTATAGTGAAGCTGATATCGCTGAAATCGAAAAAGAAACGAGGGCGAAAGGCATTGACTGGCCACCGTCCATGATAATGGCTGACCGCATATTGGCCTCAACCAACCCCTGCTTTGAGGAAGGTCATTGGGTCAGAACCAGCCCACTCGTCGAATTTCGAGACAATTACCTGTTCGAAACGAAGAACACAATTTATGTGCTAACAGGTCCTGGTCCCAGAAAAAAAGTTTCACCTAAAATTGCTATGAGTTTTTTTTAAATACATAGATATTCCCTACTTCTTTATTGCCGAAAAGAGTAAGAACATCATGACCAGAATCTACGTGGATATGGACCAAACACTGGCTGATTACGCCAGCGCTTATCGTCATGCAAAAGAAGTGCAGCCAGATATACCCTACCCCCAATCGCTGCCTGGGTTGTTTGAGGGTCTAGCGCCGATTACTGGGGCAATCGCTGGATATCGAAAGCTAGAAGAAATGGGGTTTGATGTCTGGGTTCTAAGTGCCCCCAGCTACATGAATCCGCTTTGCTACACAGAAAAAAGACTGTGGATTGAGAAGCACCTAGGGCTAGATACCTGTAAAAAACTTATATTATCTACCGATAAATCGCTGCTGATAGGTGATTACTTGATTGATGACTACAACTACGGAAAAGGTCAGGAAGGTTTCGGAGGCAAGCTGATTCACTTTGGGACAGATGCTTTTCCAGATTGGGCATCCGTAATTAAATATTTTGAATAGGTGGTGTCGCCCAGCCATTTAGCCAAGCGTTAACAACACTTTCATCAATAGACTCCTCGGCTTACAGATTCTAAAGCTTCCAGTGTCTGTTCCCACCGGGAATCTTCATTTTCTTCGCTTGAAGTGATGCTGCCTTTAATCAAATTCGTAATTCTCCAGCTTACCCGCATCTTTTTCAGCTTTGGCGATCACAGCGCTACGAACAAAATAATAAGGAAGGTCAGGATTATTCTCCATAATCTCACCAATTTTAGCCCGATTCTCAATTTGCTTGAGGGTTGATCGGCCAAGGGATTTATCGATAAAGTCAACTTTCACGAATTATAGCCAGCAGCTGTTCTGTGGTGAGGCGTTTATTTTTTGGAGCAGATAGGCATTCTGAGAGTTCGCTTGAAATGCTCAGGGACACAAGCTTTATATTGGCACAAGCTTGAGCGACAGCATTTTCATCGGTAATAGGCATATGATATATGCTCGAAGCATAATTTTGATGTACAAATTATATCCAACTTTCCACGTCCTGCCAACAGTCGCGGCCTATGCCCTTAATTATCAGTCTTATTAGGGCTTCATTTTTATCGATAACATTATTGCTGCGAATGTAGGTAAAGCCGCAGATGTACTGCAGCTGTTTTTGAATAAAAGTGCGGTGATTTGGGTAAGGTTAAACGCAGGCTCTCAGGTTAGTTGATACTGGATGTGACTAAGCTTGCCGATCAGAACTGGTACCTAAAGCGCTCAGCTGTGGTGCCTAGGTTGTTCATGACTTGAGGCTTTCTTGCTTCTTCGTGAGCGTTCGGGGTGAGGATGGCAATAAGTAAGTAGCAGTCATCGTTAATCGCGCCCTGGCAGTACACCAGATGGGCCTTGTCGCTGGTTTTATCGATCTGTATTTTATGGATCGGCCATGGGTTGTCGTCATCTCGCAAATGGATGTGACGGACTTTTTCCTGTAGCACTAGGCGCGGAGTGTTTGGGTGGTCATACGGAACGTCACGACCAAAGGTTTCGGGTAATTGCCCTGTAGTCTTGTAATGCCTGAAATCAGATTCCAGGCCCTTTAGTTCGTCTTCCTGCAGCTGCTGACGAATAACGCTTCCTTTGAAAACCCTCATTATTCTTTAAAATCACCCAACTCTTCGTCAGAGGCATTGGCCAGTAGTTCATTGCCAAGGTGTGCGATGGCTTCTAAGCGTGCGCTAGCTGGGCGAAAATGAGACTTGGCTTCTGGAGCGACCGCGTCTAATAATTTGAGCATGCGCTCATAGAGCTCGGCTCCCAATACATAGCCTGCGGGCTTGTTGTTGCTGAGTACCGCCACAGGCTCCTCCAGGAAGTACTGTCCTGGATTCTTTCTGTAGTCCGTAATTGATACTGATTGCTCTGCAAGGATTGCTTGAGTAGCCATGGTAATCACCGTTCTATAAGTGTGGTATTTGCCATCCATTATGTACATGGTTGTGTACACGCCTATATACGCAATTATAGGCAACTCAGAGGGTTGTATCAATAATCTTTTACATCGGTTTCGCCTTCCCTCCTCGCGGCAGCTGGATATGTTATTTTTTTAACCTACAACTCATCAATATATTTAATAATTTAGCATTGCGATATTTTGAAGGCCTACTCATGGCAACCGAAAGGGCTTAGATCGATATCAATTCAAACTACTCAAAATAGCGGTAACCGATGACTGGTCAGGGGTTTCAACAGGCAATGGAAGACTTGGATCTCAATCAGGATGCACTCGCCTTTTAGTGGGGGGGCTGCCGACAGAGTGTAGCCAAGTGTTGGTGAATTAGGCGCGGGGGCTGCTGAAGCTTCACTTGGTATTCCTTGTGAGAAGTCAATGTAATGGCGCTCTATTATTTCAAAAAGGGAATATAAGGGAAGTGGATTAAGCAAGCTTAAGGGAGATAGTGGCACCTAAAATCAGCTTGATTTTCGATAAGTGCTTAATTATTGAACGCTGTTAAATTCTACAGGTGACTGAAATGCATTCACTTTCTTATAGACGAATAATGCATAAACAGCCCGAGCTAATTTCTAGCTGCTATTTTAAGCTGGGAATGGCTCAGTACCTACAGTCTGTCCGTGAAAACCAAAGCCAATAAGTCGAGAATAATTAATTGTACAAACCTCTTGTTTAACAATGCGTTAGAACTCGCACGAACTTAATTTATTGCCAAATAATTAGGATAAGCTATTATTTAAAATAAAAATAAGTCTTTAAATATCAATGGCTTACATGCAAAATCTAAGCCGCCATCACATTTGAAATTCCTCATTATTCAACCATCCTATCCCCCGAAAACATTCCATTCGACACGGGGACATATTCGATGACTCAAAGAATTCAGAACGATCCAGCAACACCTCAACACTGCATCATAGACCTGATGGAGGAGGCCCTGTACACCCTAGGAACTGCAGCTGACTTTGGGGTCCCTGAGGACCGGCTATGTGAGTTTTGGCAGGTCGCCCAGGATTTAGGAACCTCTAAACAAATCACAGCTGTACGGGATTGGCAGTGGTGGGATTTGGGTGATTTAAATGTTGCTCCGATGCAGCCATCGGTCATCTATGGAGCAGACATCATCAAGAGTACGGACGTAATGCGTCAACCTGGTAGTGGCGTATTCAGTACTGCTCTGCTGCATTTTCACCACAACTCAATCTTCGAGACACGTAACACGTTGTACATACTGGTTGACAACGGGACCAGAAAAACAGTTCAAGCCTCAGTGGTTGTTAACTTTTACAAGCAGTGAGGGTTAACACGCGGACACATTGAAACCCAGCTGGACACTCCGATGAGTGTCCGAAGCTACCAACTAAATTATCCATGTGAGATACGACTTCGAGGCATTCGATCGAGATCCATCTTCCAATAGCCACTCGGTTACCAACGAGAGAATACTATGACGTTTAAGGAACGATTCCCTACCCTATCCACTAGGTTAAAGCCGGACTTTGACCCTAATAAAATATCAGCCAAGAGCCACCAAAAGGTTCCGTTACAGTGCATGCATAATTGCTGCAACGAGTACATTGAAAAACGGCCCGACAATATGGCTCGCAACGCTGGCGAGCCACAGGTTTTTTGTAAAAAGCACTACCGAGATCGGAACATAAAAAAGAGACCGGTTTTCAAAAAAAACTCTCTCGCGACGAGAAAACCCACTCTTGCCAAACAAATACTAAAAGTTGACCCAAAGAAAATTGCCCATAGTGATACTCATCCCTATGAATTCAGCTGCCTGAATTGCTATGACACTTTATTACTGTCACCAAGCAAAATTAAAAGTGGCAGCGATGCGTACGCTGCCTTCTGTGATAAAAGAAAGTGCCAGATTAAAAAAAGAGAGGTGAAGTCATACATTTGTAAAACACGAGGAAGCTATGAAAAGGCTCCTAAAGATAAACGCAAAAGTTTTGCTTACCGGCACCCCGACATTGCCAAACAACAGCATAAAACCTGCAGCATCGATTTGAATAAGAAAAAGCCATTCTCGAATGATTTGATTCTCTTAAAATGCACCGAATGTGGAAAGCCTAGCCAGAGAGCCATAGGAAAAACGATAGGCCATAGCGCTTTCTACTGTAAATCAGAATCCTGCAAAGCCGCCCAAAAGAACTATACAGTTCGGCGTCAGTGGAAGACTAGAATTGCAAACAGGGGGACATTTGAAGAACACCATCCCCTGCTGGCAAAGGAATGGATCGATAGCGTAGAACCTCCTGGCGTAAAGCCATCAGAGGTACCACCAAACGTAAGGCTGAACGTTAAATGGCAGTGCTCCCAGAATGAGGAGCACACTTGGGAACGAAATGTTGATGGACGGTCGACAAACCCAGGTTGCCCTACGTGCAAATCGAACATTAGCCGCATGCAATTCAGATTTGCATCTGAACTATCACACATTTTGCAGATACCGATAGAGCACTCAAAAAAGTTTACAGTAAAGGGCAAAAAGATAGAGATTGATATCCCATTAATACTGCCGGATGGGCGAAAGATTGCGATAGAAGTTGATGGCTTTGAATGGCATAAGGGGCAAGGAGCAAAAGACGCCGTAAAAAACAAACGCTTAAAGGATGATTCATGGACAGTAATTCGAATACGAGATAATAGGCTCACCCAGCTACCATCAGCCAATAAGAACTTCTCAGTACCGTCGAATCCTTTCTATGCAGAACAATGGAGAAAGGCCATTATTGGTATTTTAGATTGGCTGAATTTTCCTACGCCCGATCCATACAACGCTTATTTAGCAAAAGAAAAATACCTATCAACTCTTGAATACTATAACTTGGGTGGTGAGTAGTAATTCGATCCGTCGCCACTCCAAATATCACCCCCATAAACATCACTAGCTTTGAATATATTAGAACGAAACTTAAAGTTACACAGGCAATATATTACCGGAAAAAAACATCATTATGGACGTAGCTTTGCTAACCATTCAACCAAATTTCTGCGTGCATGGATACAATCTCTCGGCTTTCCGATTCGTATGGGATCTATCAGGGCTAATGCCCTATAAAGCCCAGGTTCATGCCTCACTGCATGAACCACACCAGGGTAAAGTGGCTCAACCCCTATTCCAACTACTGGCCCATTTTCATCAGGCCACACCCATGGTATGGAAGGTGGATTCATTTCCGAATTAGCCCACGGACAATCCCAGCCCGTTGGCACACCAGCCAGCTTCGCTCCAAATGTTTCTGGCAACATAACATGACGTAGAGAGTGACACAGAAATTGGCTCATCGCCTCAACATAAAAAACGTATTTCGGATCACCTTCTTCAGACACTAGAGTCAACATATTTAGCGCCACCAAACGCTTCAAACTGTAAGCCACCTCACGGGCGCTCAAATCAAGCACACGTGATAGCTCCTCTACACTATTACCTATCGGTTCCTCGTGCCATTCTAGATTTAGATAATCGTGATACTCAAAAGTTTTAGCGGGATGATTACCCGCTGAGTACATATTATTGAGCCCAACTTTAATAGCAACAGCAATATCAACAGGCTTGAGAGTAATCATATGTCACGCCCCTTTTGATTGACTGAAAACTGAAAATCACGGTCATGGCCAAGATCAGATTCCCATTCATAGCCTGCCGGATTAGAATGAAACCAGGTTCCCTCCCACTGAAATGACTGCCGTGCATGATGATGGCCATATAGCCACGCGAGAATATCGTTCCCTCTAACCAAATCCGACAAATCATTGTTGAAATATGCGGCTAGCGGGTTTTCATGTCGATCTGAACCGTACCGAGTATTGACACATTGAAGAATTGGAGGCCAGTGAGTCACTACGACGGTCTCTCCACCCCATGGTTCAGCAAGAGCCGCCTTCAGGAACTCCCGCGACTGAATATTAAGTTTCCGCTGATCCTGCCACGACATCATCGACTGACCGTACTTAATACACCGAAAATCGTTAACCATCCCCTGGGAATACTCCCCCATCGCCCTAGCATGCTCGCTACCATAGAGATCAAAACCGGTCCAGAGTGTGGATCCGATAATACGAACAGCCCCTATATATAGAATGCTATTCTCAAGGTAATAAGCGTTGTCTATTGAGCTGAACGCATCGCTGTAATGTTGACTCAGACCCTGCAGGTGCCTACCGTAAAATTCATGATTCCCTGCAACAAACACAAAAATTTTATCTGGATAATTCTCGGCATACTTTTTGATTATCTCTGAAACTTGACTACCAACTCCAATATCACCAGCCAAAACAATCACATCGGAATCACTATGAATTCTCAACTTAAGCCGATCATCATCACCGTACGTTTCGATATGTTCATCTGAGCTCAACTGAAATTTCAGGTCATCTCGATAACTAAATTTTTCGTCCGCGTAGAAGCGCTTCATTTATTTTTCCTCCAATTAATTAAACGATTTATTTGATTAAAAAATAATTCGAACTCCAAAAACGACGAAACCCCAACTGCGCTAGCAATCGGGGTTTCATGTAAACCATTTCATTGTCGCCAAATCATTTGGCGGCGGCCTGTAAATCATAATAAATTTTCCTCCTCGAATTATTCTCACAAAAACTGACGGGACCAACTATTTATAATAGATGAAAGACGATTTGTAAACAGCCCAACACTAAAAACCAGTTAATAACCATCCACCACACGACTAAACGCTTCTATATAAAGCGTTTAGCGAATCCATCTAAAAAAATGGGGGTTACATGGGGAATGAATCATCATAACGGGGTAACTCACCAAGGTTTTCCAGAACCTGTCGCCGATGACGCCTCGAGTATTCATCGAAAATTCCGCCGTAGTGGCGTTCAATCATTTGTGTTGAGCTGTGCCCAAGATCGGCCGCAACTACCGCCATCGACTGACCCGCTGAAATCATTCGCGAAGCGTAAGTATGGCGTGCAAAACGCATCTCCTTATCAACACCAGATTTGTTCCTGAGCTTTTTCCACATTTTCCTAATACTCGCACTGGAGAAAGTACGCGGTATCGACCCTCCCACTGCATAATTTTGGAATACAATACGCAGCGATTCCTGGCGCATCCCCCCAGAAGCGAGAACATCAACATCCTGAGCCACAGCCTCGCCCGTGAGTAACCATTGTTGACGCAACAGATCTGCTGCAGGCTTTAGAAGCACTAACCGTCGAACACTGCCCCGAGTTTTTGGGGATTTATACTGATCTGAGGTATGTGCTCGACGAATATTAATAGCCAAACTGGCATCGGGGTCAGCTATATCACCCTCCACATCCTCCCAGGCCAACCCTAAGAGCTCCTCAACACGCAAGCCAGACCAGCAGCCAAAGGCTGGGATTCTAATCAGCCATAACAAATCATGCTCCCTCCCGAATCTCCATAAGCGCTCCAAATCGCCATCCGTAAAGACCTCTGGGTGCCCCTCTCGGCTAGCCACTCGAAGATTGGTCAGATCAATACATGGGTCAGATGGGATGATTTTC
>Ga0209826_1001828_pt1 | contig 14479 bp, 8 predicted proteins | sample GOMGulsemesocosm_5_FD_184637 | JGI IMG/M metagenome (GOLD analysis project Ga0209826, IMG submission 184637) | Methane-oxidizing microbial communities from mesocosms in the Gulf of Mexico - GOM15C Gulf of Mexico (SPAdes) (version 2) | ecosystem: Environmental > Aquatic > Marine > Cold seeps... | reverse complement strand
TTTAGAAAAATGGGAGAAGGACAATATTCCCTATACTGTACGAAAAAAGCGGCAAAAGTTTTTTGAGAATACAAGCCAAAAATAGGGGTAATTAATAGTTGATTAAATCAGTCTTTCGACAGGCTAGTAGCATCCCTTCCCGTTGCCACACAGCTAAGTCCATACGCTTACCATTAAAAATGGCTTAGCATGCTATTCTGCGTGGTTCACGGGATATTTCAACCCTAGGTCACAAAAACGACTTAGTTAAACCTACCTAAAATAACTCTGCGACTCTTCGGGGTAAAATCATCCATGATTTACAACGTTAGCTAATTCCGCATACAGAGGTGGTAAAGATGCAAAAGACTGGTTATAGTACTTGCCACTATAAAGGAATAGATTTAGTCTATTACACAGGGAAAATTATCTAACAAAATATTTTTAGTATAATTAATTACCCTTCTCTAAAATAATGAAAAACAAACTCCTAGATCCATGATTATAAAGGGAATAAATTGAAAACAACAACACTTAATTTTAATGAAGTGCGAAAAAAGCTTATAGAAAAGAATAGTTATTTTCAATCCAAATTAATTACACTGCCAAATATTCTAGTTTTAAGATGGGTCAGCAATGGATATTCTTTCCAAAATAAGTTTAAGCTTGATACAGACCTTGGTATTGAGAAATATGCTTATTGGTGCTTAAGAAACAAAAAGATTTTTAATAAACTAACTGACTTAGCACATAAATATTTCATTGAAGAGTGCCATAAGCTAAATACAAATAATACAGGACAAGTATTAAGTGAGCCAACAGCATTAATGGCATTAGTTTGGAATAACCGGGACGATTTACAAAGTCTTTTTCCAAAAGGCCCAGGGGAAGATAATGCTTTATATTGGAACTGGTGGCTAAATGGTGGTGCAGATGAATATGAAATATCCAATAAAATTCCACTAGAAACTAGTGCCGAATTAAAAAGTGACAATATAATAAAATTATTAGTCGATATATTTTGGAGTAACCAAGAGGGCTTAAAGGAAATATTTAAAGACCCCTTAAATGAAGATTATGAAGCTTTTGTATTTTGGTGGATTAATAATCATGGTAGCATCAACATATTTGATAATAATGTATATGAACACTTTATAAAAGAACAGCATAAACTAAATATAAAAAACACTGGAGCAGTATCCAGCGAACCAACCGCATTAATGAAGTTGGTTTGGAGAAATCGAGACGATTTACAAAACCTTTTTCCAAAAGGCTTAGCAAAAGATAGCCATTTATATTGGAACTGGTGGCTAAATGGAGGTGCAAATGAATATAAAGTATCCAACAAAGTTCCGCTAGATATCACGCCGGAGTTAAAGACTGAAAATATAATACAATTATTAGTCGATCTTTTTTGGAGTAATCAAGAGTGCCTAAAAGAAACGTTTAAAGACCCCCTAAATAAAGATTATAAGGATTTTGTGCTTTGGTGGATTAACAACCATAATAATGTCCATATATTTGATTATAATTTATATGAATATTTTATAAAAGAGTATCATAAGTTAAATATAACAAATGTAGGAAAAACATTAAGTGAGCCAACAGAGCTAATGAAGTTGGTCTGGAATAAGCGAAGTGATTTACAAGGAATTTTTCCAAAAGGCCTTGAGGAAGATAATGCTTTATATTGGAACTGGTGGCTAAATGGAGGGGCAGATGAATATAAGGTATCCAATAAAGTTCCGTTAGAAATTAACACAGAATTAAAGTCTGAAAATATAATAAAACTATTGGTCGATCTTTTTTGGATAAATAGAGAGGACCTAAAAGAAACATTTAAAGACCCCTTAAATGAAGATTATGAAGCTTTTGTGTTTTGGTGGATTAATAATCATGATGGCATCAATATATTTAGTCATAATTTATATGAACACTTTATAAAAGAAGAACATAAACTAAATATAAAAAATACTGGCGCAGTATCCAGCGAACCAACCGCATTAATGAAGTTGATTTGGAATAACCGAGAATATTTGCAAAGTCTTTTTCCAAAAGGTTTAAAGGAAGATAGCAATTTATATTGGAATTGGTGGCTAAACGGGGGGGCAGATGAGTATGACGTAGCCAATAAAATTCCGTTAGAGATTAATACAGAATTAAAAACTGAAAATATAATACAACTATTAGTCGATATTTTTTGGGGTAATAGAAAGGACTTACAAGAAACATTTAAAGCCCCCTTAAATGAAGATTATGAAGATTTCATTTCTTGGTGGATAAATAATTATACAAAAGAATATCCCAGTCAATACAATAAAAATGAAGTACAAATAGAAGCTCTAATCACTACTAAAAATATAAGTCTTGAAAGTAAAGGTTTTGAAAAAAACAAAATTTCTGTCGCATTAATTGGCCATCCAACAGGTATATTTGGATTAGGTGAAGATGCAAGGTTAATAAAAAAATCACTAGAGTTTGTAGGTATTAATGTAGATGCTTATATAGCTAACCCTAATATAAACACTAAACAAACATCTATAAATACAGCAAAAAATCTTGATGAATATGAGTCAATATATGACTGCAATATATTTTGCATTCCTGCTTTTGACATGCTGGGGCTAGCTCTAGACTATGACCTTAAAATATTTACAAGCACTATAAATATTGGGGTATGGCAGTGGGAGCTCTCAAAATTTCCTGATGAAGCAAATTTTTCATTTGAATTGGTTCATAAAGTACTTTCAATTTCTGATTTTGCAGCAACGAGTATATCTAAAAATACTACAAAAGATGTTCATAGTATTTCATTGCCAATAATAAAAGAAACATTTAAAAAAAGGAACCGCCAATATTTCTCCCTTCCAGAGAATAATTTTTTATATTTCTTCTCATTTGATGGGGGCTCCTTTATAAATAGAAAGAACCCTTTAGCAATTATAGAATCTTTTCAAAGAGCTTTTAAAGAAGAAAGTGATGTAGGACTTATTATAAAAGTTATGAATGCTCCAGAGTCATCTGATTTATGGAATGAATGCATTAGAAGGTCATTATGTGATAAAAGGATATTCATAATAAATAAGTCACTAGATCGTTCAGATTTTTTAGCACTACTGAATAATAGTGATATTATTATATCTCTTCATAGAGCCGAAGGTTTTGGGCGGTTGATGGCCGAAGCATTCATATATGGAAAAACATCAATATCAAGTTCATACTCAGGTAACTTAGAATACATGAATGAAGAAAATTCTTATTTAGTTAATGGTAAAGTTATACCATTATTTAGAGGGGATTATTTATTCTCAAATAATAAAGAATGGTTTGAACCTAATATAAATCATGCCGCTTCTTTAATGAATTATACTTATGAAAATAGAGCTGAAAATGAAAAAAAAGCTCTTTTAGGAAAAAAGAATATTGAAAATATCCATAATATAGAGAATACAGGAAATCAAATAAAAAAAGAAATAATTAACTTATTAAATTTAAATCAGAGCGGATATTAACAATGATTAAGTATCATATAGACAGTCCATCACAAGATATAGTATATTCAAATAAAGGCTTTATCATATCTGGTTGGGCATTGTCTACTTCAAAAATAAAAAATATTAACATATATATTAATGATAAGTTATACAAACAAACTAATGTAACCATAGAAAGACTAGATATTGTTAATGCTTTCCCTGAATATGAAGAGACCCTTAACAGCGGGTTTATGTTGGATATGGACATAAAGGATTTTAATGAAAATTCCAACACAGTTACTATAGAAATAGTAGACTTTAATGGCAATAAAAAGCTTACTTCTAAAGAGATAATAAAAACAAAATCCGATATGGAGTATCATCAAAATTATATAGAGAACATAAAGTATAATTATAAGACACTATCAGAATATACTTTTAACAAAGTAAGCATTGAAATATATATCAACTGTAGTTCCCTTAATGGTTTGTTAGATACATTACAATCACTAGATAACCAATCATATAACAACGTAAAATATAAATTATTTACAAATAGTAATAATACAAATAATATTAAGCGTATTTTAGCTTCAAATAAACTTGAAGGTATACTTGTTGATTCTATAAATATAGATAAGAATATAGGAGCACTGCCTTCTTATGTTGGTTTTTTAAATGCAGGAGAAATTTTAGAATACAATTCTATAAAACAATGGGTAAAAGAACTGGAAAGCACAAATCCCGACTTAAGCTACTCGGATAGTGATTACTATTTAGATAATGGGCTACACATTAAACCAAATTTTAAACCTGACTTTTCATATAGCTACCTTTTATCAAAAAATTATATTGGTGGTTTTTATCTTATAAAGAAAACAGAAAACTCATTAAATATAATAAACTCTAGTATAGACACGTTACTATCTGAGTGGCGTTATGAACTACTATTGAAGTTATTAATAAAATTAAATAGTGCTACTCATATCCAAAATGTATTATGGTCTGAACCATTTATAGAAAATAAAAGCACAACACATAATTACGGTAAGCATATAGAGATAGTTAAAGATCACTTAAATATAAGTAATCAGAAATTTGATGCCATACTGGAAAATGATGGTATTTGTAAAATAAAATGGCATATAGATAGTAACCCCAAAGTATCAATAATTATACCAACGACTGGTAAGATTGACTTGTTAGTACCTTGTGTAAGCTCAATTTTAGAAAAGACATCGTATACAAATTTTGAACTAATCTTTTTAGATAATGGAAGAGGACAACACCCTGATGGTATAGCATTTTTGAGAGAAAATGATATAAAAGTTATTGAAAGAAATGAGCCTTTTAATTGGTCGAGATTAAATAATATAGGTGCGAAAAATTCAGATGGCGAATTATTATTATTCTTAAATGATGATATAGAAGTTATAAATGCTAACTGGCTTGAAGAGCTTGTAAGGCAGGCGACTCGACCATCAATAGGTGCAGTAGGAAGCTTGTTGCTATACCCTGATGGACGAATACAACATGCGGGAGTCTTCTTAGTTGATCATGGAGGTGGTGCAAGACATTGGCTGCATTTTGCAGACCCTAAAAAGGATATTTATCAAAATCTACATAAAACTGTTCGTGAGGTCTCTGCCAATACAGGGGCATGTTTAATGATAAGGCGAGAAGTTTTTAATGAAGTCAATGGGTTTGATGAAAACTTACCTATCGTTGGCAATGATATTGACATGTGTTTAAGAATTTTGGAAAAAGGGTATAGCAATATTTGGACACCAGAATGCATGTTAATCCACCATGAAAGTGTATCGCGAAAAGAAATAGTCTTTACCGATGATGAAAAGAGGATGTGGGAACGCTGGGGAAATACTTATTTATCTGGAGATAAATTTTATAACCCCAACTTATCTCTTGAAAATTCAAATTGTGACTTAGCAACGCCTCCAAAAAAAATACAAAATGAACCTAAGGTAAATAATGAAAAGAAAGGTGTTAATTTAATTGCTTACATAAAAGCAGAAATGGGTGTGGGTGAGGGAGCTAGAGGTATTGCTCGCGCTCTGTCCTCAATAGAAATTCCATTTTGTATTATTAACTATGAGAAAGGAAACCCCTCACGTATGGGGGATAATACATGGGAAAACTTTATTGTTAATGAACCAAAATATGATATTAATATTTTACATATCAATGCAGACTTAACTCCCAATATTGTTAACAGCTTACCAAAAGAATATTTTGAAAATAAATATACTATTGGCTTTTGGGCATGGGAGCTACCAGATTTTCCTGATGAGTGGATACCTTCTTTTTCATATGTGGATGAAGTATGGGTTCCTTCTACTTTTGTAAAAAATGCTATAGAAAAAAAATCTTCAGTTCCCGTTTACGTAATGCCACATCCAATCGAAAAAGTTTCAATTCCATACTTAAATCGTAGGTACCATAAACTCCCTGAAGAGTCCTTTCTTTTTTTAATGATGTACGACATTCATAGCATACAAGAAAGGAAAAACCCAAAAGGTGCAATAGAAGCTTTTAAAAAAGCATTTGATGCTACCAACACAGGTGTTGGGTTAGTTATTAAAGTCAATAATGCGAATGATGATGAATTAAAACAGTTATTAACTGAGATTGGAGACTATCAGAATATATATATTATTGATAAGAGCATGACAAGATATGAGGTTGACTCTCTTATAAATAGCTGTAATTCTTTTATATCTTTACATAAATCAGAAGGGTTTGGTCTGGTTCTCGCTGAATCCATGGCTATGGGTAAAGCTGTTATAGCGACGAACTGGTCAGGTAATATTGATTTTATGAATAAAGATAATGCTGTTTGTATTGATTACACCTTAAAAAAACTTGGGAAAGACTATGGACCGTATAAAGCCTATCAACACTGGGCTGAAGCTGACATTGAGCATACGGTAGAATCAATGAAAAAATTAACTGAAGATAATGACTTTGCAAAAGAAATAGGGATAAAAGCAAAAAAATATGTTGCCGAAAAATTGTCACCCACATATATTGGTAATATTATGATAAAGCGTATTTACCAGATTAATGAAAGCTTGGAAAATACTAGCCTGACATCCTAGCTTAGGACTTATAGGGGCCTATCAACCTCACCTACGGAGCAATTTATGGAAATCCTAGGCGGCAGAGAGGCCCTAGCTTCAAGTTTTTACGGCGGTAGGGGGATTTCCCCCTCCCGAGCAAACTTACTGTTTACTTCGGGCTAGAAAATTTCCCTAGCGCCTATCACGATGCTAAAAATCATCACACCGCTAACCCCTAATTTAAAAAGACCCTCCCTCTCAGAGGCCTAAGTCAAATAGCAATCAAAGCACCCTTACCGCCAAGCACTTCAATTTTATCGCGGCATCAAGTAACTCACAACCCAAGAATAATCCCTTCACTCATATAATAAAGTATTTTCATTTCCTTAACCAAGGACACAATAATTTATCACAAAGCCACACATTAGCACGAACAAATATATTTCGTACTTCGCGCGATCATCTCATGCCTATTAAAATACAAAACTAACTACAAAGAGCCTCTAGCCCATTAAATTAATTCAAGCATTTTACTTAATCGTGCAGGCCAAGTATTGTCACCAACATATTCTAAAGACTCTTTACAATCTAAATTCCCTCTTAAAACCTGCTGACTAATTGCCGCAATAAAGCTCATGCTATTGGGGGAAACTAACATTCCTTTTGTATACTGCTTGGTAAAATTCAACGGAGTAGATACTACCGGTACGCCAGCCGCTAAATACTCAAAGTATTTCATTGGAAACATTGACGCAGTATATTTATTGATTAAGGTTGGTAATGTCGCAACAGCCATTCCACTCAAGTATTGTGGCAACTTATCATATGATTTATGCCCCAAAAAATGAACATTAGGCAATAAACCTAGTCTGCGAACTTTATCCGACGACTGCCCTTCCCTTTCCTCTCCAATCAATACCCAATGCCAATCCTTTCTCTCTGTCGCAACTGCATAAATTAAGTCAAAATCAACCTTAAAGTCCGAGAGTACACCTATATATCCTATTCTTGGCTCTGGAATACAACTCAAATCTTTAGGTAATACGTCTACATTGCGAGCACTAGAAAAATGTTCATAATCAACCACGTTGGGTAAAAAATATACATTATCATTAAGTTGCTTGCATTGCTCTGTTAATACATCACTCGTTGTAAAAACAATATCACATTGTTTCAGTAGATATTTTTCTTCATTTTTATAAGCCTCAATATCCACACCAGGCACTGCCGATAAATCATCGACACAATGATAGACTACTTTACTATGTTTTATACCTTGAATAGCCCCAAGCATAAAGGGGTGGTAAGTCCATATAATTGGCGCAGAAAACTCATTCTTCTTCATAAATAACTGAATAAACAAAGATAGCAGCTTCTTATTTAACCAACGGATCACAGGCCAATGATGCTTTATAGGTATCAGTAAAGGAGCCAAAACCCAAATTCTATTTTCAACCTTCCTAGGACCTTTTAGACCAAGTTTTAACCTTCGCCATAGTCGGCCAAGGTCTCGCCCTGAATGTAACTTTGGAGCTCGGAGACCTACCGTTTCAATATACAACACTCGATAGTCCATTTTTGCCAAATGTTTTGCTGTATGTTGCTTATTGGTCCAGTATGGCGTATTCCAATCGGCGGTAGAAAAAAGAATAATGTCTTTACTAGACACTAACAGTCCCACCCATAAATTTATCTAACTCTGCTACTGATATAGTCTTATTTTGATACCTAATTTCAGGAACGCTACTCTTAACTAAGCTAAGGTCCCACTTTGCTGTTATTTCGCCCTTTTCATCAAGGGTTAATTCAACAGACTCTTTCAATGCAATCCAGTCTAAAGCTTGTTCTTCTGTAAGATATAACACTTTATTAGTTGATGAATTAATGTAATCGATAAATTCACTGTGCGCCTCACACCTAGCCTCTTCCGAAGCCCAGCCATAAGCGTACCTTGATGAAAACGGATGATCTAAAAAACCAAATAGACTCTTACCTTGTTTTGCTATATCAAACGATTTCTTAAAAATTTGTAATTGGTCCTCTTCCTGAAGCATGCATTCACCATGAAACATACATTGCTGAGAGTGACTTATAAAACCTCGTGATACAAATGGAACCTCACCTCCTCTAGCAAACAAATACTCTGGGTCGTTACAAATGATTCCACTTACAAATCCAGTTAAGCCAGCATCCGCCATCCCTTGAACTGCATAAGTTGGGTTTTGATGAAATGGAGATACCGCATATTTGATTTCAGTATCACTACCCAAAACACTTTTAATCGCCTCTACTGAGCGGCTTACCTGAGAAATAGTTTCATCATAGCTGCCCCCCCAATTAACTGGGTGATTTACCGAATGAGTAAGCACACCTCCGCCACTAGCAACAAAACCTTTAAGAAACTCATGGTGAGAGTCATCCTCGAGAACACTAGTATGTATTGCTAGCGAAAAAGGAATGTTATTTTCTTTATAAAACTCATATAGCTGTTTGGCTGATAAAATATCTTCATCACAGTCTAACCTCATGGTTACACATGCATCATAGCCTGGAGGTATTTCAGAAATCACGGGCAGGCAAATAGAAAATTCATAAGAATAAGTCCCGACAAACTCTTCAATAATTAACCACTCTTGAGAATCAACTGGGCCAACAGACCGATTGAACCATAACAGTGAGGAACCAGCAATACCCCAAAGTCCAGCATAAGCTGTTAGTGAGTCACCGTCGGTTCTTATTTCAGCAACCGTATTTTCAAGAGGAATTGTTATTTTTGATGCAATAGCCCAAATAGATTGGTCGGATTTAATGGAACCAAACCCTAAATTATTCCACTCAGCCATAAAATCAAAACGCTCACAGCTTCTTTTCTGCATCGGAGACTTTACGCCCAGATCACTTTCTAAATTATAAAATACAGAAGCAGGACTTTCAGCATAATTATTAGGCTCAGCATCAGGAGATAAAAATAATGCCTGTTGCTGCTCGGAAAAATAAGCAAGCTTTTGTGCTCCCAATAACCCTAATAAATTATCCGGTATTGAGCCAAATACAATAACCTTTGAACCACACAAATTTAAGGTTGCCTGAATTAGCTCGCCCCAACTAGCAAGTGGGTCTGCAACAACTAATATAAATGGATTTCCCTTTGCTATCGATTGCTTCCATAAAGCAACTGATGCCTCCACAACAGGTCCGCGTGTAAATGAGCGTCTTAAAGCTGAACTCACTATTTCTGACAAGCCTGAACGAGCAGACGTTAGAACTAACATTGTTGTCATTGAGTCACCACATGCCTAAATTTTGCATGTCGACCAACACGGATAAATGCTTCATGTCCTACAAAATTAACATTAAACCCCGCCCCCCAAAACCCTTCAATTTTATTCTTAATTTCTTCAGGGTTTGCCGATGCTTCAAGTACGATTCTTAACACAGGTGGCTCTGTTCTTAGGTCAATTTGAAACTCCTGAATTCCACCAACTCGGTGATCTAGCATATCTTGTATATGATGCGTAGCATAAACAACCCCATTAATTGGAACCATGTCATGAATTCGACCAACAACATTAGTTAAATAAAAACCATCACTTCGTCGCTCAACTTTAGCCATATCACCCGTGCAATACCGAATAAGTGGCATCAAGTGGTTTCTAAATCCAGTAAAAATCAATTCCTCATCACCTGGCGAAGAATCTAACGGCCTAGACTCCGCCCATCCTTCTGAATCTAATACCTGTAACCCATTATTATTAAGTTCATAAGCCATTACACCAAGTTCAGCCAATCCATATCGATCAACGACACGACAGTTTAACGCCTTGGCGATTGTTTCCCTCATATAAGGTTCTAATAATTCTCCACTCGATTCAAATACATCAAACGCTTTCGCAGAGCCTTGGGCTTTTTCAATATAGCACGCGAGAGCGTAGATAGTTGAAGGGTGAGCATGCACTAAATAAGGAGATGTTTTTCTAAGTGCCTGCCAAATTTCATCTAAGCCCTGATCATCAACCCTATCAAAAAAGATATTACTTCGATTCATAGCAAAACATTTAAAATCTTCCCTAGAGGGCCATTTTGGCGGCGCAGGATCAGGGAAACGGCATGCAAAATGCGTTTCAAATTTATATTTTTTCTTACCTATCGACTCCCTTGCAAACAAGGTAACGGCAGCCGAATAATCTGCGGCTGATTGATCATAAAAAATATTTGCAGATATGCCTGTAGATCCACCCGTTTTACAGTCATGATGTCGAACTTCATTTAATGGTTTTGAAAGCATCCTGTCACCTTGCTCTCTAATAATATCTTTGGTCAATAAAGGAATATCATTTAAATAAGCAATATCTTTTTTAAGGCTATTAATATTAAAAGATATCTTTTTGAAAAGGTCTTGATAATAAGGTATTACAGTAGATGCAAGCTCTATCGTATCGATTAGTTTTTGTTCAGCAATTTTTTGACGAACCTCAAACGGAAGTTGGTAGTAGGCTCTCAGCTCATTACGCTTAGTTCTAACATCTCTTTTTTCAATTCTTTCTGCTAAAGGGTAAGCGATAAGCGAGCTAATCAGCCCTTGAGGAAATTTTAATAATTGACGACTATTCATTTGATCAACCTTTTACTCGCCATTTGAAGTACTTAAATCAAGTTCTTCAATTATTTGACCATGTTCCATCTTAAAGGCCCTATTACACACATTTTTAAGCAGCTCTTCTGAATGAGTTGCAAGCACTAATATTGATGCATTATCAACAAAACCTTTGAGCCTCTCAGCAGCTTTCTTATTGAAAGCAGCATCACCAACACTTAACCATTCATCCATAACAACAATATCTGCATCTACACTAGTAGACACGGCAAATGCTACCCTTAGTTGCATACCACTAGAGTATGTTCTTACTGGCATATTAAGATATTCACCTAGCTCTGTAAACTCTGCAATATCGTCTGTTTTAGCACGAATTTCTGCTGGAGTGAGCCCCATCATGATACCTCTGAGGAAGATATTATCGTAGCCTGTAGCATCGACATCCATACCCAAATTAATATCTAGTAACGAAGCTATTCTTCCCCTTACCTTTAAATAACCAGAAATAGGCTCATAAGCACCAGCCAACACCCTTAGTAAGGTTGTTTTGCCTGCCCCATTATGGCCAATCAAACCGACTCTATCTCCTTTCTTAATAGTAAATGATAAGTTATCAACAGCCCTAACAGTAACTTTATTACCTGCAGTTCTTGCAAGTCTTCCACCTGTCGACATATTTAAAACCGCATTTTTAAGAGAGCGGTGGTTATTGGTAAAAACCGGAAATTCTACCGTTAAATTTTTTGCTTGTATTAATCCCATGTTTTCCTCAACTCTACAGCCAATACGCAACGCGAGAACGATACTTTGCTAAGACGCCAATTGCGACAACAAAGCCCCCAAGCGTAATTAACCCTACTATGCCCCATGAATGCTCAGGTATTCCTCCCCCTACAAGAGGCGACCTTACTAGCTCAATAAAATGATAGGCAGGATTGTATTCAGCTATCCACCCTCTATCAACTAGTAATTCTGGCTTCCAAAATATCGGGGTAACAAAAAATAAAACTTGAACCAAATTGATTAAAATCTGTGAAACATCTCTAAAACGAGTACAAGTAACACCGACCACTATGCCTATCCACAGTCCATTTAATGCAATTAAAAAAACAGCTAAAGGTATAGTCAATAAATCAATAATATGTATCTCAGGAATGACATACAGCAAGCACAACAAAATTACCGCATTGTGTGCAAATATCATTACATTTCGCCATACCATTCTGCACACATGAACCGTCAATGGCATTCTTATTTGTTTTATCATTCCCTCGGATGTCGTAAATACAAATGCAGACTCTAAAATAAGCGTAGAAAGAAAAGTCCATACAATAAGGCCCGCTCCAACATGAGGAATAAATGATTCTACTTCTTGCCCCAGCAAATTTGCATAAAGAACACCTAATGCTGCAACCATGATGGCAGTACTTATTGTTAGCCAAAACGGCCCAAGTACAGAACGTCTATACCTCTGCTTAATATCTTGCCAACCTAAAACACTCCAAATTGGAACAGATTTTATACCGTTTTTAATATCAGAAAGAGCCAATCCAAAGGACCTCCTCATTGCTGACGAGCCTTTTCTTTCCGCTCCATACTCAAATTCTTGCATTTTAATCAAAACCCACCATCCTATTCAGTGCCATTAATATCCTACGCATCCCGCCCCATCTCACGAATCGCGATAGTTTACCATAATTCGAGTTATTACAAGGTAGAGCATTACCCTAACTGAAAAGTTTCGATTAAAACTTTCTGAATTTTCTGGGCTGCAGTACCATCACCATAAGGACTAGAGATTATCGACATTTTCTTATACTCTAAATCGCACAGTAGAAGATTTGTTGCTGCCAACTCTATTTGTGCTGAATCCACCCCTACTAATTTTGCCCCCCCTGATTCAATAGCTTCTGGTCGCTCAGTATTTTCACGCATAACTAACACAGGCTTACCCAAAGATGGCGCTTCCTCTTGAATACCGCCTGAATCCGTAAGAATAAGGTAAGACCGGTCTATTAAATAAACAAAAGGCAAGTAATCCTGAGGCTCTATCAAATGGACATTTTCAATACCTTGTAGCAGAGTTGAAACGGGCTCTAAAACATTAGGGTTTAAGTGTACAGGATACACAAAGTCTACATTTTTGTGAGCCTTTGCAAGGCTACGAATTGCAACACATATATTTTTAAACCCTTCACCAAAATTTTCTCGCCTATGCCCCGTAATTAATACCAATTTAGCGTCATTCCGTAGGTATGAAAACTTCTCAGAAACTTCATTTTTTAGCGCTGGATTATTCTCAAGTTTTTTAACTATGGCAAATAAAGAATCAATAACTGTATTTCCCGTTACAAAAATAGTTTTTTCCGACACACCTTCAGACAATAAATTATCTTTTGCTCTTTTTGTTGGCGCAAAATTCAAAAAAGCAATATCAGCCACTACCTTTCGGTTAAGCTCCTCGGGCCAAGGAGAGTATATATCTCCCGTCCTAAGTCCTGCCTCAATATGTGCTACTTTTATTTTTTGGTAATATGCAGCCAAGGATGCCGACATGGCTGTTGTTGTATCACCATGAACTACAACCAAATCCGGCTTAGATTGCAATAAAACATCCTTAACACCACTGAGAATTTTAGTAGTAACTGCTGTTAAATCCTGATTTTTTGACATTATATTCAGGTCAAAATCAGGTGTAATTTCAAACAAGTCTAATACTTGATCTAACATCTCCCGATGCTGAGCCGTTACGCATACAGAAATAGTAAATAAAGAGCTTCCCCTCATCATTTTAATCAATGGAGCCATTTTAATAGCTTCCGGCCTTGTTCCAAAAACGAATAGTAACTTTATCAAAGCTCTCATTTATCACCACCAAGTAGGCATCCTGCGCAGACTTTAATTCTATCCATCTTGCCGAGTAGCTCAATTAAACCACTCTACATAGGCATTCTGCATTAATTTCCCTGCATATAGTATATGCAAGGTAATTTTCTTTTACTCTCCAGCAAGCTATCGCTTGACCAATATATTCAAAGCTATACCTTAGCAAATTTCGCCTGATAGTCCCTCTATGTTTCAATTCGCGAATTACTTACTACGCTGGAAATTAAAAAAACCACACTAATGACTACACAATTAAAGTCATCGATGCATTATTACCAGAACTATATTTCAGGCATAAAAAAAGCAGTCCAGAATTAACTGAGACTGCCTTTAGAATTAGTGGTGGGTCCTGCGAGATTCGAACTCGCGACAATCGCATTAAAAGTGCGGTGCTCTACCAGCTGAGCTAAGGACCCTTGAAACTATTTGAGTATTATACATCGCTTTTTGATCTCTGCAAGTAGTTT
>Ga0209826_1001827_pt1 | contig 14480 bp, 11 predicted proteins | sample GOMGulsemesocosm_5_FD_184637 | JGI IMG/M metagenome (GOLD analysis project Ga0209826, IMG submission 184637) | Methane-oxidizing microbial communities from mesocosms in the Gulf of Mexico - GOM15C Gulf of Mexico (SPAdes) (version 2) | ecosystem: Environmental > Aquatic > Marine > Cold seeps... | reverse complement strand
ACAAGTATACAAAGAGTTAGTTAAGTTAAAACAAGTGGCGAGTAGCGAAAACATCATGCTAAATGTGTTTTCTCTACTCGTAATTTTTATTGTTCGTAACCTACTTTGAGTGTCGAGTTATACAGTAATAGTGCCCCATCGTAAAAGTAAGGATTAACAATAATATGAGCAGTGAATTATTAATCAATGTAACTCCCACTGAAACACGGGTCGCTTTAATTGAGCATGGCTCTTTGCAAGAAGTTCATATTGAGCGTGAAGCAAAACTTGGCATTGTGGGAAACATCTATTTAGGCAAAGTTATTCGAGTATTGCCAGGTATGCAAGCCGCCTTTATTGATATTGGTTTAGATAAAGCCGCTTTTCTTCATGCGACAGATATTAATTCGAAACTCATTTTAAAAGAGGAAACGAAGCAAGTTCCAGATATTCGTGTTTTAGTCCATGAAGGCCAACGTATTATGGTACAAGTGGTGAAAGACCCACTGGGTTCAAAAGGTGCACGTTTAACCACTGACATTACTATTGCTTCTCGTTACTTAGTCTTAATGCCACATGCTACTCATGCGGGAATTTCTCAGCGCATAGAAAATGTACAAGAGCGTAAACGTTTAAAACAGATAGTTAGTCCTTATTGTGATGAACATCAAGGCTTTATTGTTCGTACGGCAGGTGAAGGTGCAGATGAACAAGAACTTAAACACGATGCGGAGTTTTTACGCCGTGTTTGGAAAAAAGTACAAGAGCGTAAACAACGTAAACAAGTCAACAAACCATTATATCAAGATTTATCATTATCTTTGCGGGTATTACGAGATTTTGTTGGTGTTGATTTTGAGCGTATTCGCATCGACTCTAAAATCACTTATGATGAATTAGTTATTTTTACCGAAGAATTTGTGCCTGAATTAACTAAGGTAATGGAATACTACCCAGGTGAACGACCAATTTTTGATTTATTTTCAGTTGAAGTTGAAATACAGCGTGCCTTGCATCGTAAAATCGAATTAAAGTCAGGCGGTTCTTTGATTATTGATCAAACTGAAGCCATGACGACTATTGATATTAATACGGGGGCTTTTGTTGGTCATCGTAACCTTGAAGAGACAATTTTTAGCACGAATATTGAAGCAACCCAAGCGATTGCTAGACAGCTTAGATTAAGAAATTTAGGTGGAATTATCATTGTCGATTTTATTGACATGCAAGATAACGATCATAAACGTCGCGTGTTAAGTAGCTTAGATATGGCAATGTCTAGAGATAATGTTAAATTTAGTGTGCACGGTTTTTCTTCGCTGGGTTTGGTGGAAATGACACGTAAGCGCACGCGTGAAAGTTTAGAGCATGTATTGTGTAGTGAATGCCCTACTTGTACTGGGCGTGGTAACCTAAAAACGGTAGAAACTGTTTGTTTTGAAATATTACGTGAAATTGTGCGAGTCAATAGAGCTCATGATGCAGATAACTTTATTGTTTATGCATCGTCTTTGGTTAGCGATTTTCTTGTCAATGATGAATTTCATAGCCTTGCTGAGGTTGAAGTGTTTATTGGTAAATCAATCAAAGTAAAAGTAGAAGCTATGTATTCTCAAGAGCAATTTGATGTGGTGATGATGTAAAGCTACATATTTTAGGAAAGTAATTTAAAATGTCAATTGCAAGCGTCTCTAATCGTTGGCTAAACCGCCTTTATAAGGTACTCGCTGGTATGCTGGTATGCTTGGCTGTACTCATTAGCGCTTTTCGTTTGCTGTTACCTTATGTTGAAAATTACCGTCAAGACTTTCAAGATTATATCAATACCATCAATCAAACAAATTTTGTGATTGGTGGTTTAGATATGAGTTGGCAAGGCTCTGGTCCAACGTTGATTGCTAATCAAGTGACCCTAATTGATGCTGAATACGCGCATATTACTATTGAACATATAGAAATACAGATCGATTTTTGGGCAACAATAACGACTCAGCAATTGATTGCAAGTAATGTGATTTTAGAAAGGGCTATCGTCAATGTTGATCAGCGTGCGTGGAATTCGCCAGATAACGACAAGACTAATACAATACAAAAAAAATCGATTACAAATGTCAAAGAACAGCAAGATGATTTTCAACAAATATCTGCTATTTTTTTGAATCGAATTAATCGTTTCTCCTTACGAAATAGTCAAATATCAATTCATAATAATTCGATTGAACGTAACGTCCATATTAATAATTTATATTGGTTAAATGATGCTAATCGACATCAAGCACAAGGTAATATCATTGTTAATGAACTAAGTAGTAATAATCTGAGTTTACAAATAGATATCAGTGGATCCTCGTTCGATGAATTAAAAGGTTCAATATATGTTGAAGCCAATCATCTTGATATTACTCCTTGGCTCGATAGCGTTTTAGTACTTGATAACGATAATACTAAAACTGATATTGGCTTTTCTACTTGGTTAAAAGTAACCAAGGGGAGCCTTGAACGCCTGCAGGTTTCTTTACATGAAAATCAGATCAGTTGGCATACAGCAGGCAAAAATCATAATTTAGCACTAAGTGAAGGGCAGTTATTATTAGTTAAAGGCAAACAACCCGAAAGCTTTACACTTTATAGTACGCCATTTTCCTTGAAATTTAACAAACAAGAAAAACAAGAATATATTGTGCAACTGAATAAAACAGTGGATGATTTTTCAGTCTATTTATCTGCCTTTGATCTTGCGTTAATTAGCCAAGTATCACCATTGTTTATCAAAACTCAGAATATACGTGAACTCTTGTCTGAATTAGCGATTAATGGTCAGGCAAATGAACTCTATTTCAAACAAACCACAAATGAAATAAAAGCATTAGCAAACTTTACAGAGACATCAACTCACTATAGTCAGGGAATACCTGGCATAAAGAACCTTTCTGGGCAATTAAGCTATGCTCAACAAAATTTACGTGTTGAATTAGTCGCAGCGCAGGGAGCATTAGATTTTAGCCAGCACTTTGTTGCGCCTATTCCCTATCAATCACTTAATGCCACCGTTGATTTATCTTTTGTTGAGCAGGGCTGGCAATTACAGGTGAATGATGTTGCTATCAGCTCAAATGAATTGAATTTAACCGCGGACTTAGCCATAAAATCATTTAAAGATACTGATACTCACATGTCATTATTAGCGAATATTACCGAGGTAGATGTCAGTAAAATAGGGCATTACTTTCCATTAACGTCGATGAGCAGTGATTTAGTTGATTATCTAAATAATGCCTTGATTGACGGGGAAGTAACGCAAGCACAAGTCTTATTAAATGGGCCTTTAGCAAGTTTTCCTTTTAACGAGCATGAGGGAGTTTTTATTGTTGATGCAGAATTAGATAATACTACTTTTGCCTTTGAAGAACAGTGGCCAGCAATAACGTCCTTTTCAGCTAACTTGAACTTTACTAATAATAGCATGCTAATTACTGGCCGTTCAGGGAGCTTATCGGGACTTGATGTAAATGGCGTGCAAGCAGCTATTGATGATTTAGCTAATGAACGAGTACTGGTTTTAGATACGTTAATTAAGCCGTCACCGGCGAGTGTAGTTACTGATTTAATGGCTCAAAGCCCATTAAAAGAAAGTGTTGGTAGTGTTTTAGAGCAGCTACAAGTGAGTGGCGATATTAGTGGCGAGTTTCATTTGAATTTACCCTTGAATACAACGGAAAATGTACTTGCCAGAGGTGTCATTAATTTTGTTGATAATAGTAGTACTTTACAAACACCGAGGATGAATTTTAGCCAAGTAAATGGCCAGCTAAGCTTTGAAAATGACAAGTTATCGACTAAGAATTTATCAGTAAATTGGCAAGGCTTACCACTACAATTAGCCGTCAAGGGAGTAGATAAAACTGATGTTTATGATACCAATATTGCTATCACGGCGGATTGGCAGGCTGATTCTTGGCAGCAGCATATACCACCGCATTTGAAAAAATATTTTGATGGTCAATTACAGTTTCAAAGCGACTTATCACTCTATCAACATCATAACGGTGGTTTTTCATATCAGTTTAATGTTGACTCGAACCTAGAGGCAATACAACTGAATTTTCCACAACCCTACACTAAAGCACAGCAAGAAAAAATGCCGTTAAAAATCTCTATTACTGGCCAGTTAGAACAATCAACTTTTAATGCTTTTTATGGTGATAAATTAAATTTTTTTGGGGTGTTAGACCACAATACTAGCCATTTTTCGCGTGCTCATCTCATGTTCGGTAATGAAGAAATGCTATTGCCTATAGATGGCTTTCATATTACCAGTAAACTTGCACAAGCAAATTTTGATGACTGGCAACCGTTGATCAGCGATATTATTGATACAGTTTCAGCTATTGATGAACCTAAAAAGGCTAAAGGACTTGTCGATAACTCACCTTCGTTGTTTTCAACACCGGAGCGTATCAGAGGGCGTATTACTCAATTAGATCTGTTAGGGCAAAAGTTAAACAATGTATCGTTTAACCTGCTAGATAAAAAGCACTGGTGGCTATTACAACTTAATGCGAAAGAGACACGCAGTAGAGTTAAAATTTATCCTGACTGGCTAGCTCAGGGGCTTGATATTAATGCTGATTTCATTCATTTAACAACTGATATTGGGAATAATATAACAGCCGAAACCCCAAAAATTATTACGTCGACAGTAACGTATGAAAGTGTGTTTGAGAAAGTACCAAAAATTAAGTTACATTGTCAACGTTGTCAAATTGATGGATTAAATTTAGGGCAAGTTGATTTATCTTTAACGCGTCTTGGACAAGATGTTATTCAAATTGAACGCTTTAGTGCTAAACGTGATCAAGCTCAATTGAGTTTAACGGGGCAATGGCAAAAAAATGACAAAGTAAATGTTACCAGCATTACGGGTGAGTTGGCGTTAAAAGATATTGAATATGAATTAGAGCAATTAGGTTACGGCTCCATCATTCGTGACAGTGGTGGTAAATTAAATGCTGATCTTAATTGGCAAGGTGGCCCACAGGACTTTAGCTTTAACAAAATTAATGGTGAACTTAATACCAGGATTGATGATGGTTTTTTAGCTGAAGTTAGCGACAAAGCACGCATATTTTCGGTGTTAAGTTTACAGTCTATCGTGAGAAAGTTAACCCTAGATTTTCGAGATATCTTTAGTGATGGTATGTTTTACAAGAATATAACAGGCGATTATCATATAAAGGAAGGGGTGTTATACACAGATAACACTCGCATGAATGGCACTGCAGGTAATTTATATATTAAAGGTAATACCAGCTTTGCTACGAATACACTTGATTATAAAATGTCATATAAACCAAATCTTACTTCAAGTTTACCTGTGTTAGCTTGGATAGCTACACTTAATCCAGTGGTGTTTTTAGCTGGCGTGGCTATTGATCAAGTGATTACTTCTAAAGTTATTTCAGAATTTAATTTTGAGCTGACCGGTAGCGTTAGCGAACCTAATTTTAGAGAAGTTAATCGTAAAAGCAGAGATGTGAGTGTTGGTCGTTCTACACCACCAACGTTTATAGATAATATTGAAACAATTCATACTGAAAAACTCGATAACGTTAATGAAAAAATGATTGAACAGTATTCACCACTTTTACCGTATATTAACCCAAAAACTGATAAACAGGGTTTTTTCAAAGAAGGTGATTATCAAGGTGAACTAAATAATGGTTAAACTCAGCGCTATTCAACTTAACTCTGTGCCAAATGTTGAACAAAATATTCATGCTATTGCTAAGCAGTTAGCAATATTATCACCAACATCTAATAATTCTGGTGTTGATCATATTGTGGTGCTGCCAGAATGTTGTTTGTTTTTTGGTGCTAGTGATCAGGCGCAATTATTATTGGCTCAACAGTCAGAAAACAATTCGAAAGGTTTTTCAAAAGACATTTCAAAAGGTAAGCATGATCTGCAATTAGCTTTAAGTCAGTTAGCTAAGCAATATAACGTTACCCTTATAGGCGGAACTATTCCTATTGTCACTGAAGGTGGTGATAAATTTACTAATACTAGTTGTGCTTTTAATTCACTCGGTGAACTTATAGCGCGTTATGATAAAATTCATTTATTTGACGTGAATGTTGCAGACAACGAAAAAACTTATTATGAATCCCGTTATACTCAAGCTGGTAATAAGGCTTGTATAGCGAAAGCACCTTTAGTTAATATTGGTTTGTCGGTATGTTTTGATGTGCGTTTCCCACTGCTTTATCAAAAGCTTAGCGATTTAGGTGCAGATATTATCACCGTGCCTAGCGCGTTCACTCGCGTAACAGGTAAGGCACATTGGCAAACATTGTTACAAGCAAGAGCAATTGAAAACCAAGTTTACATTATTGCTGCTGGGCAAGAAGGAGTGCATGCCAACGGACGAGAAACATGGGGGCATTCAATGATCATTAGCCCTTGGGGTGAAATATTAGCCAGCCTTGATCAAGGAGAGGGGATTATTACGTGTGACTATATCCCTCAAGAAATACAGAGAATACGAACAAGTATGCCATTGATATCAAAAAAAATAATTAATTAATGCATGCTTTACTATCCAATTAAAAATCGAGTGTTAAATGAATAATGTTGAGCAAACCCTATTAACCGATAGCCACATCGATGATGATATTTTATCTAAAACTTTAAATAGTATGATGGGGAGACAAGTAAATTTTGCTGATTTATATTTTCAGTCTAGCCAACATGAATCTTGGATGCTTGAAGATGGCATAGTTAAAGAAGGTTCATATAATATGGAACGGGGAGTTGGCGTACGTGCCATTTCTGGTGAGAAAACGGGTTTTGCCTATTCGGATGATATTTCTCCCTTAGCGCTTCAGCAAGCTGCCGATGCGGCTAAAGGTATAGCTGATAGCGGTAAAGGCGCACAAGTTCAGGCATTTAAACGCCAGTCACCGATTAAAATTTATCAAACAGTTGAACCGTTAGGAAGCTTAACACAAGAACAAAAAATTGAATTACTACATCAAGTTGAAGCACACGCCAGACAAGTAGATAGTCGAGTTAGTCAGGTTATTGTTAGCTTATCGGGTGTACATGAAAAGATATTAGTCGCAGCGAGTGATGGTACTTACGGTACTGATATCCGTCCTTTAGTGCGTTTGAACTGTTCGGTATTAGTGGAAGAAAATGGTAAACGTGAACGAGCGAGTGCTGGCGGCGGTGCTAGAACCGATTATAGTTATTTCTTTGAATTAGAAGATAATGGCTCAGGACAAGTAAAAGCTCGTTATTTAACCTATGCCGAAGAAGCGGTACGCCAAGCCTTGGTTAATTTAGTTGCCGTTGATGCGCCTGCAGGAACTTTTCCGGTAGTACTAGGGGCAGGTTGGCCTGGCGTGTTATTACATGAAGCGGTTGGTCACGGTTTAGAGGGTGACTTTAATCGCAAGGGTTCATCGGCGTTTTCAGGAAAGATTGGACAACAAGTCGCTTCATCACTTTGTACTATTGTGGATGATGGCACAATGGAAAATCGTCGAGGCTCAGTTAGTATTGATGATGAAGGTACCCCTGGACAATATAATGTATTGATTGAAAAGGGAGTTTTAAAAGGTTACATGCAGGATAAGCATAATGCACATTTAATGGGGGTTAAACTAACAGGTAATGGTCGTCGTGAATCTTATGCTCACTTACCTATGCCGCGTATGACCAATACTTATATGCTTGCGGGAGAGTCTAACCCTGAAGATATCATTAAATCGGTGAAGAAAGGTATTTATGCACCAAACTTTGCTGGCGGGCAAGTGGATATTACCTCAGGAAAATTTGTGTTTACTAGTTCCGAAGCTTATCTAATTGAAAACGGTAAAATTACCACACCAATTAAAGGAGCTACTTTAATTGGTAGCGGTCCAGAGTCAATGAAAAAAGTTTCTATGGTGGGTAATGATCTTAAACTTGATGCTGGTGTTGGTGTTTGTGGTAAAGATGGCCAAAGCGTGCCTGTTGGCGTTGGCCAACCGACGTTGAAAATTGATGAAATGACTATTGGTGGAACGCAATAATAACAGTAGAGTAGCAAATTAAAGTAACGAGTTTCGAAAACACCCTACGAGAATGTGGTGGCTTCCGCAACTCGATACTTCATTTACCTGTAGCCGTGACTTATACCAATACCATTAAATATGTGATCATTCTAAATGGACTAAATATTCCAATAACGTCGTTGCTTTCAATCCCAATAGCCCGCTATTGCTCAATCAAGCGCCTTGCTTACATGGATGTAGGTACTTAGGTTTTGTCCGGAACTAAAAACCTGTGTTCTTGAAAATTTATCCTCATTGATATTTGATCACTAACTTACTGCCATTGGTATTACTCGCTAGAAACTGATTTTTTTAACTATTCTCTTTCAAATAAGTGAATAAGTTACGGTAATACTTACCTATTTTTTCTGCTTTTTTCTCTTTGGCTGCATGGCGAACTAGTTGTTTAAGTTTTTGGCGATCCAATTGCTCAAACTCAGCTAGTAATTCTTCTATAGCCTCATTTCCTTGTTCAATTAATTTATCTCTTAAGCTTTCTAAACGGGTAAATTTAGCCGTTTCTTGCTGATGCTTATTTGCCATTACATCGATAGCTTGATAAATAGGAGCAAGATCCGTCTCCACTAATATTTTAGCAATATGGCGAATATGGCGACGTAGCGCTTCATTCTTATTTCTAATTTTATCAGCCACAATCATCGCGTATTTTAGATCTTCACTTAATGGCAAGCGACTACGTTGATGTTTAGACATCTCTACTAATTTTTGACCGAAATCCTGCAATTGATGCATTTCTTTTTTTATTTCGGTTTTACTCTTCAATTCTTGCTCTATTTCCGATGATAAGTCGTCGATATCGTTGGCTGACTGGGGCATAATAGTTGTTAATATAAGTTAATTTAAATTAATGTCTTCATTATACGTAAAAATTAATAAAGTTGATATTTTAAAAGCCGAAGTAGATAAAAACTATGAGCCAAGTAAAACAGTCTAATGATCCATTAATCGAACAACTTGACCAAGTCAAAGCAAGGGTTGCGCAAGTCCTTGAATTAGCTCAATCATTGGGAGCCGATGGTGCAGAAGTTGCTATGAGCCGTCAACAAGGTTTAAGTGTAGGTACGCGCCTTGGTGAGGTAGAGAATGTTGAGTTTACCAATGATGGTGCTTTAGGTATCACGGTTTATCAACAAGGACGCAAAGGTAGTGCATCAACAGCGGACTTATCAGAAAAAGCATTAACTCAAGCAGTAGAAGCGGCAGTTAATATTGCCAAGTACACCTCGGTTGATGATTGTTCGGGTTTAGCTGATAAAGCATTATTAGCGATGCAGCCAATCGATCTAGATTTATATCACCCTAAAGAGCTGAGTACTGAGCAGGCGATAGATATTGCAAAAGAATGTGAGCAAAGCGCATTAGACAGTGATACCCGCATTACTAATTCTGATGGCGCTAACTTAGATTGTTTTTCAGGTTTTAAAGTCTACGGCAATAGTCATGGACAATTAGTTGGTTACCCAAGTTCTCGCCATAGTTTAAGTTGCGTGGTTATTGCCGGCAGTGATGATGAGATGCAGCGTGATTACGCTTACGATGTTAATCGTGATTTTACTTTGTTAGATAGCGGTATCAGTATTGGGACAAAAGCAGCTAGTGAGGCACTATCACGTTTAAATCCACAGAAAATTTCCACGCAAAAAGTTCCCGTATTGTTTCGTGCCGATATTGCTAATACACTTTGGGGACATTTTATTGCTGCGATTAGTGGTGGTAATTTATATCGAAAATCCTCTTTTTTACTTGATGCAATAGGCAAAGATGTATTCCCTAATTTTTTAACGATTCAAGAACGCCCACATATCAAAAAAGCGTTAGCAAGTAGTGCGTTTGATAGTGAAGGAGTACTCACTCAAGATCGAGATATTATTATTGATGGCGCTTTACAAACTTATTTGTTAACCAGTTATTCAGCACGTAAGTTAGGGCTTACTACAACTGGTCATGCTGGTGGTATTCACAACTGGCTTGTTAAGGATAAAAACTCTCATACAAAAGGTTGTGTGAAAGCAGATTTCGATGCCATGTTAAAAACATTAGGTACAGGGTTATTAGTCACCGAATTGATGGGACAAGGTGTCAATGTGCTCAATGGTGATTACTCTCGCGGTGCGGCAGGTTTTTGGGTGGAAAATGGCGAGTTGGCTTATCCTGTAAGTGAAATTACTATTGCTGGTAATCTAACTAAAATGTTTAAAGGTATTGTTGCGGTGGGCTCAGATATTGATAAACACGGTAGTATTGGAACCGGCTCTATACTTATTGATGAAATGCAAGTGGCAGGACAGTAAAAGAGCATCGTTTTGAGTGATAAGTTACGAGTTGCGAAGTGTCTGAGTCTTAGTAACTCGCCACTTTTCTTGCTCATAGCTTTGTTTTAAGTTATTTGTTTTAAGTTAATAAAAGAGTTGCCGTACCTAAAAAGGCAAAAATACCGACTACGTCAGTGACGGTAGTGATAATAACGCTACCGGCTAAAGCAGGATCAATGTTCAGACGTTTTAATAGGATCGGTATAGATACGCCGGCTAAACCAGCAGCAGTCATATTCATTAGCATAGCAAAGGCTATCACAGCGCCTAACATGAGATCTTGCTTCCATATAGAAACGAATGTGGCAATTAATAGCGCCCAGATGATGCCATTAAGAAAACCAATTGCGACTTCTTTATTGAGTAACGCGCGCGCATTACTATCACCCACATGGCCTAATGCCATACCACGAATAACCAGTGTTAATGTTTGATTGCCAGCAACCCCACCCATACTTGGCACTAGTGAGTTTAATACCGCTAAAATAGCGAGTTGCTGAAAAATCCCTTCAAACATACTGGTAACTGCTACAGCTAATAAAGCGGTGATTAGATTTACGCCTAGCCATAGTGAGCGCTGTTTAGTACTTTGTATTACCGGGGCAAAGGTATCTGCTTCATCATCTAAACCGGCCATGCTCATCATCGAATGTTCAGCATTTTCACGAATAATATCAATGACATCATCTATGGTTATACGACCAAGTAAATGTCCGCTTTCATCAACTATAGGGGCTGAGAACCAATCATGGCGTTCAAATAATTGTGCCACTTCTTGTTCATCCATATCGGCTTGAACGGCCTCTACTTCTGCATCAATTAGGGTTGAAATGATGATGCTTGGCTGAGCGGTGATTATAGATGCTAGTGATATGGCACCAATAAAAAAATTATTTCTGTCAACAACATAAAAAGAGTCTGTTGATTCGGGTAGCTGTCCTTTTAAGCGTAAGTAACGCAATACCACCTCAACACTTACTTCTGGGCGTAAAGTGATGGTATCAGTATTCATGATACCACCCGCGGTGTCCTCTTCGTATGATAGCGCTGTTTCTACTCTACTTCTATCTTGCGCGTCCATTGAATCGAGAACTTTACGGTAAACACCATCGGGTAAAGTACGTAATACTTCAGCAATATCATCGACATCCATGCCCTCAGCAACAGCAGCCAGTTTTTCTGGTTGCATGCTTTGTAAAATACCTTTACGTACTTCTTCATTGAGTTCTTCTAGTACTTCACCGTGATGTTCTACATCAATAAGTTGCCATAAAACAGGGCGACTTTTAGCCGTTGAAGATTCAAGAATTAAGGCTAAATCATAAGCTGACATACCTTGTAATAATTTACGCACATAAACAAACATCCCACTATCAAGCGCTTCATTGACTTGATGTAGTGTTTGATGAATACTTTCTGATTCTAAAATTTCAGGCATAAAGGGTACGTATATTCGGTGGGAGTAGCTAATTTATATTACTTAATGTTAAGTCTATCGTAACTTAGTGGTTTTAACAGTTTTTTTTGTTACTTTAGCATTATACTAATCACACTAAATAGGTGAACATTTCTACTTGTTAAAATCACCAACTAACGCGTTATTTATTTAATAATTAACGCTGCATGGATGCAGCGCGTAAAGTAGATCCCCTAATTAATGTAATGGGTATTACTCTCCTTCATCAAATTTATCGGAAATTAATTGGCTAATAGCCTGTAATGCTTGCGGTGCATCAACGCCTTGTACGGTGACTTTTACTGTCTTTCCTTGTCCGCCAGCCAGTAGCATAATAGCTATTATGCTATCGGCACTTGCTTGTTTATCTTCTAATTCTAGACTGATAGTTGCGGTGAATTGTTGGCAAAGTTGTGCTAGTTTAGTGGCGGCACGGGCATGTAAGCCTAATTTGTTAATGATCGTTAATTCTTTAACGACGATCATGCTGTCAGTATTTTTTTCTATGCTCATAGCGTCGCTAGCTGCTTTGTTTTTTGATATCTCGATGATGTGTTTGTATGTCTTTTTGCTCTTTACGAAAATTATTTGCTAATAATTCAGCGATATAAACTGATCTATGTTTACCGCCGGTACAACCTATAGCGATGGTGACATAACTACGATTATTACGCTCTAAGTGGGGTAGCCAAGTCATCATAAAGCTATTAATTTGCCAAATAAACTTGGTTACTATGGGTTGGCTGGCAAGGAAGTCTTTTATCGGCTGATCTAAACCAGTATAAGGTTTGAGTTCTTTTTCCCAAAAGGGATTTGGTAAAAATCGTGCATCAAATACATAATCAGCATCGGCAGGTATACCGTGTTTAAAGCCAAAGGATTCAAACACTAAAACCATAGAACCCGTTTTTTTACCTAATATACGCTCTCTAACTAAATCGGCTAATTGATGTGGACTTAATTGGCTGGTATTGATGTATAAATCAGCGCTGATTGAAATAGGGGCTAATAATTCTTTTTCTAACGCAATCGCTTGATCAAGAGGAATATTTTTTTTGATTAAAGGGTGCAAACGACGTGTTTCACTAAATCGACGAATAAGATCATTATCATCGGCATCTAAATACAGTGTACTAACGTCTACAGTACTAGGAAGATATTCTATGATTTCCGAAATATCTTTAGGATCTTTTGGTAGGTTACGTACATCTAAGCTGACGGCAACGTTTTCATAGTCATTAATAACAGTATGAGTTAATGCTGGCAGTAAGTTAATAGGTATATTGTCTACGCAGTAATAGCCTAAATCTTCTAATACTCTTAACGCGACTGATTTACCTGAGCCTGAGCGCCCACTAACAATGATAAGTTTCATATTTTTAAGTTCTGAGTTTTCTTATTTCGAATACTGTATTGACAACTCGTAATCTAATTTACTTGCTGAATTCGTTTTTACTTGATTATGCTATGAGTATGTTAGTTTCGAATGTAACGGTACTCGTAGCTGTTTACTCGTAACTTAAGTTGCTTGTTGGATAAGATTGAATAATTGCAGGTTGTTTGTACATTTACGTACTTGCTTTGCTGTTTTTCGATCACTGAATAATTGCGCAATACTTTGTAAGGTATTTAGGTGTTCTTGGGTGCTATCTTGGGGTACAAATAGGCAAATAAAAACATCAACTGCTTTGTTATCTATCGCGTCAAAATCAATGGCTTGTTGAGTTGTTAATAAAACGGCCATCGCTTTATCGGTGTTACTTAATCTACCATGGGGTATTGCAATACCGTTACCTATACCCGTACTCCCCATTTTTTCTCTATTAAGTATGCTCTCTAATAAGTCACTTGCACTACAGTTGTCCGTTTTTTCGGCGGCTAGTAGACATATTTGCTCAAGAATGCGTTTTTTACTGCTTGCAGGGACTGCACATTGAGTACAGTCCAGTGTTAAGATATCTTGTAATGTCATAATTTCTATGGTGATTTCTGTAATTTTAATGCTGAGAAATTTTGCCTTTGTATTTGAGTACTTGGCGATCTAATTTATCTACTAAGGTATCAATAGAAGCGTACATATCAGCATTCGTTGAAGAGGCAAATATTTCCGTACCATTCATATGAACAGTGGCTTCGGCCTTTTGGTTTAATTTTTCTACGGTTAAGACGACGTGAACATTATTAATGTGATCAAAATGTCGTTCTAGTTTGGCAAATTTAGTTTCAACGCATTCGCGTAATGATGAGGTAATGTCTACATGGTGACCGGTAAGATTAATTTGCATATGCATGTTCCTTATAGGGTAAATACAGAGAGTAAGCTTTAGAGTAAACTTTTACGCTGATTAGAGGGTGGAATAGACAAAGATTCTCGATATTTGGCTATGGTACGTCTAGCAACGTTAATTCCTTGCTCAGCCAATATTGTGGCCATTTTACTATCACTTAGCGGTTTAGCAGGTGCTTCCGCTAAAATGAGTTTTTTAATGAGTGACCGAATCGCCGTGGATGAACATTCACCACCATTTTCGGTACTTACATGGCTTGAGAAAAAATATTTTAATTCAAAAATGCCTCTTGGTGTATGCATATATTTATTAGTCGTAACCCGTGAT
>Ga0209826_1001826_pt1 | contig 14480 bp, 11 predicted proteins | sample GOMGulsemesocosm_5_FD_184637 | JGI IMG/M metagenome (GOLD analysis project Ga0209826, IMG submission 184637) | Methane-oxidizing microbial communities from mesocosms in the Gulf of Mexico - GOM15C Gulf of Mexico (SPAdes) (version 2) | ecosystem: Environmental > Aquatic > Marine > Cold seeps... | reverse complement strand
GGGATTGTTTTCTCAAGATTCTTACAAGTTGATGTAAATACTGGTGTACTTATCGGTATGGGTATCGTTTTCTTCTATTCAGTACTTGGTGGAATGAAAGGTATTACATATACACAGGTTGCACAATACGTTGTAATGATTTTTGCATACATGATTCCTGCAATTTTCTTATCACTTCAAGTGACTGATACATTCTTACCTCAAATGGGTATTTTTGCACAAACAACTTTCGCATTTAACGATGGTGTTAGAGTAATTCCTGAAGGAACATACTTACTCCATGCACTGGATATGGCCGTTTCTGACTTAGGTTTTAACGACTACACAAAACCAGGTAGCACATGGAATACATTTATGCTTACTACAGCGTTAATGCTTGGTACTGCTGGACTTCCACACGTTATTGTTAGATTCTTTACAGTACCAACTGTTAAAGATGCTAGAGTATCTGCTGGTTGGGCATTAGTATTTATTGCTATTATGTATACAACTATCTCTTCTGTTGCAGCATTTTCAAGAGTAAACTTAATTAAGAACTTACAAAATGTTGAATATAAAGCTTTCGTTTCTGGTGAATTATCACACGCTGATGGTACTCCAAACAATGGTAACTGGTTCAAAACTTGGGAAAAGGGTGGACTAATTGCATGGAATGATAGAAATGGCGATGGTAAAATTCAATATGGTACAGCTAAAGCATATGATGGTGCTAAAGGTAAACCAAAATTTGATGGAACTAAAACTGCTGAAGATGGTCATAGACTTGCTACAAATGGTAAAGGTGCAGCTGGAGAGGCTGAACTAGCTAAAGGTAACGGAATTGCAAATGAGTTATACGTTGATAGAGATATCATGGTACTTGCAAATCCAGAAATTGCCAACTTACCTAACTGGGTAATCGCATTTATCGCAGCTGGTGGATTGGCAGCAGCATTATCAACAGCAGCTGGTCTGTTACTTGTTATTGCTTCATCTATTTCACATGACCTTATGGGTCAAGTTATCTACAAAGACAAAGAAACTGGTAAAACTACTCTTAATGAGAAATCGGAGCTAATGTATGCAAGACTTGCTGCAGTTGCTGCTATTTGTGTTGCTGGTTACTTAGGGATTAACCCTCCAGGTTTTGTTGCACAAGTTGTTGCTCTAGCATTTGGTATTGCTGCAGCTGCATTCTTCCCAACAATTATTCTTGGTGTATTTGATAAAAGAATGAACAAAGAGGGTGCTATTGCTGGTATTCTTGTTGGTCTTGTTACTACAGTTGGGTATGCTATATACTTTATCTGGGGTGGTGGAGTTCCAGCAGATTACTTCATGGGAATTGCACCAGCTAGTTTTGGTACTATTGGAACAATCCTACACTTAATTGTGGCATTCGTTGTCTCTAGAATGACTCCTGAACCTCCTCAACATATTCAAGATCTTGTTGAGCATATCAGAGTTCCTTCTGGTGCTGGTGAAGCTCACGATCACTAAAACTCTTAAAAGTATACCTTCGGGTATGCTTTTTTGATTATATTCAAAAAACTTTATACTCCATTCGTCTTTTATATTTCTCACTACTTATATAAAAGACAATGGTATCAATCACAATCAAATTTATTGTCCTCTTAAAATTTTTTAAATATAATTAATTCATAAATATATCTATACATAACCTATATTACTTATTATTTACGAAGATAAATATCTATATAGCAAAGGGGGAGTTTAAATGAGTCTAAGTGATCAAAAATCTTTTCTGTCTAAAATTCATCCTTTTGGAATATTAGATTCTTCCCAAATGGATACATGTATTAAACATATGGATATTGCCTACTATCCAAAAGATACAATATTAATGTCAAGCCATGACATAGCCAATCATTTTTTTATTATCATAAAAGGTAGTGTTCATGAATACGCGGCTAATGAACAATTGGTTATGGACTTTCACCCAGAAGATGCTTTTGATGCAAACGCACTTATTTACAATGAATGTAGAAGTACTTTTGTAGCTAACGAAGACTTGATTTGTTACGAATTGGAAAAAAAAACCTTTTTAGCTTTAATAAAAGATAATGAAGTCTTTGGAAATTTCTTTTTAAGTAACTTAGTACATAAATTTAAAATTCTGAAAGATAAAGAGTATACCTCTGAATTATCATCATTCATGATTGCAAAAGTTGAGGATACTTTTATTAATAAGGCGTGTATAGTAGATGAAAGCACCATATTACTAGATGCTATTGAAAAATCTATCCAATACAAAACCTCAAGTATCATTGTTAAATCTAGCAATAATGAATATGGAATTATCACTGATTCAACTTTAAAAATGGAAGTTTTACTTAAAGGCCGAGATTTAACTATTGCTGTAAAAGAAATAGCTGTTTTCCCACTTCTTACAATTAATAATGATGATTACTTATTTGAAGCGCTAACCCAACTAATAAAAAACAACATTAAAAGAATGGGTGTAGTTAATCTAAAAAATGAAATGATTGGGGTCGTTGAACAAGTGGATGTTTTATCTCATTTTGCCAATCACTCCTATGTAGTCGATTCACAAATTAAAAAAGCCACTTCTCTTGAAGACCTTAAAAACGCAAGTAAAGGGTTTATAAACATCATTTCTAATTTAAATGCAAAAGGGGTTAAAGTAAATCATATTTCCAACTTGCTAGGACAGTTAAACAAAAAAGTTTATCAAAAGCTTTATGAGCTTATTGTTCCAAATCATTTACAAAATGATGCTTGTTTTATAGTTATGGGAAGTGAAGGAAGAAATGAACAAATACTCAAGACTGATCAAGACAATGCCTTGGTTGTTAAAGATGGTGTAGATGTTGCACTTTATACTCCGTATATGCAAAAAATGACCCAAACACTAATAGAGTTTGGATACCCACCTTGTGAAGGCAATATCATGGTATCTAACCCCTTTTGGTGTAAAAATGTATCTGACTACAAAAAAGAGACTTGTCGCTGGGTTGAGGCTCCTGATATGCAGAACTATATGGATTTGGCCATATTTTTTGATGCCTTTTCAGTTGCTGGAGTTAAAAATCTTCTAATAGAGCTTAAAGAGTATCTCTTTGAAAAACTTCATGATAAAGATATTTTTATGGCTTACTTTTCAAAAGCAACACTGACCTTTGATACCCCAAGTAAAATTGCGAATTTTTTAACAACGGTGAATGATATAGATGTTAAAAAAGCGGGTGTATTTCCTATTGTACAAGGAATTAGAAGCTTGGCATTAAGAGAAAAAATACGTGAAACTAGAACCGTTAATAGAATCAAAATATTAGATCAAAAAGGTATTTTATCATCTGAATTAGCAAATGAATTATTAGAAGCTTTTGATGTTCTAGGCACCATAAGATTAAAATCTCAAATTAAACAGTTACATAATAGCAGTGTCATTAATAATATAGTCGATACTCATACATTAAGTAAAATTGAGAGAGACCTACTAAAAGATTCATTTAAAATTGTTATTAGCTTTAAAAAGTTTATTAATCACACTTTTCAAATAGATAAGATCTTATAATGTTTGAAGAGTTTTTCAGAAAATTAAAACAAAAACAACTCACAGATGATAACTTTAATTTTTTGTTTGATGTTCCACCTTCGGATGAATATGTTTGCTTGGATACCGAGACGACTGGTCTAAATCCAAAAAAAGATGAAATACTTTCTATTGGAGCAGTAATTATTAAAAACAACAAAATATTAATGCGTAAAACACTTAATATTTTTGTAAAACCTTCCCAAGTAGTTTCTGAGCAAAGCATCAAAATTCATCGTATTAGACCCATTGACTTAGAACATGCCATTGAACCTAAAACTGCTATTTTGGATTTACTCAAATTTATAGGCAGTAGGCCAATTGTTGGTTATTACATAAAGTTTGATATCGCTATGATTAACAAATACACCAAAGAATTTATAGGCATAAAAATTCCCAATGAATCAATTGAAGTCTCATCAATGTATTATAAAACCAGGCCAAAAAACTCTGAATATCAATTTGTAGACTTAAAATTTGACACCATTATGAAAACTTTAGATATACCGGTGTTAGGGAAACATGATGCCCTTAATGATGCTATTATGACAGCAATGATATTTTTAAAAGTAAAAAAGTTAAAATTAACAAATCAGACCTTTTATCCAAGATAGTAGAATAAAAACTATAGGAGTAACAATGAGTATTCAGGAATTTGCATCTTTTCTTTCACGTATTCACCCCTTAGATACATTATCAAGAATAGATTTAGAAACTCTATCCAAAAGCATTTCTCTTAAAACCATAAAAAAAAATGAGTGTATTCAAGACCAAGGAGACAATCCTACTCAACTGTTTTTTGTAAAAGAGGGTCTAATTCAAGAAAGCTATAATGACGAAGTTATTTGCGTATATTCAAACCATGAATATTTTGATCCCATTTCTTTAATCGAAAATCATTCTAAAAACAGTTTTTACGCACTGGAAGTTACTACTTGCTATGTATTGGAAAGAAATATCTTTCTTGAATTATTACATGAACATAAAGAATTAGAGAGTTATTTCTTTCAATCTATTTCCGCAAAATTAAACAATACTATTGAAAATCAAAAAAATGCAAACCTAACAAATATAATGCTTGCAAAAGTAAAAGATGCGCAAGTACATAATGCAATCATAGCACCTTATGATAGTACAATTTTTGATGCGGTTACTCTCATAAAAAAGGAGCAAGTCCCTACCCTACTTTTAAAAGACTCCAAAGAAAATATTTTTATTGTTACTGACTCAGATTTTAGAGAAAAAGTTATCCTTAAAAAAATGAGTTTTGATGAAAGTGTAGGTCAAATTTCTTCTGGAAATATTGTTTATATTAATGAAAATGAATTTTTGTTTCATGCCTATTTATTAATGAGTAAACATTCCATAAAAAGAGTTGTGGTTAGAAATGACGATAATGTGATTATTGGAATCCTTGATCAAATATCTCTTTCACGATTTTTTGCTACTCAAACTTTTTCAGTTTCAAATGAAATTGAAAAAGCTCAAACTTTAGCCCAATTGAAAAACAGCTCACACTCACTTCTTAATATTATCAAATCACTCCATGAAAAAGGTGTAAAGACTTCTTTTATAAGTAAACTCGTTAACCAACTCAATAGAAAGATAATAGATAAAGTCATTCAACTCACTGCTCCTAAGGAATTACTGGGTAATTATTGTTTCATAGTAATGGGAAGTGAAGGTAGAGGTGAACAAATTATAAAAACAGATCAAGATAATGCATTAATTATCAATGACAAGTGTACACTTAACTCCATGATTTTGGATAGTTACACCCATAATCTTACAGAGATATTAGTTGACTTTGGTTTTCCTAGGTGTGATGGTAATATAATGGTTTCAAACTCATATTGGTGTAGAAAAAACTCTGATTTTAAGAAACTTATTTTAAAGTGGGTTACAAATAAGACTCCTGATGACTTCATGAATTTGGCTATTTTTTATGATGCATTATGTGCTTCTGGGGATATGAATTTACTCAATGAACTAAAATCATATTTATTTGAAGTTTCATCCACCTCTCAAACTTTTTATACACATTTTACAAAAGTTATCATGGACTTTGATATTCCTCTTGGCTTTTTCAATGGTTTTGTATATGCAAAAGATAAAGAACACCAAGACGAAATTGACATTAAAAAAGGTGGAATATTTATTCTTGTGCAAAGTATACGTTCTTTAAGTTTGGAGCACAAAATTTATAGAACCAATACCATTAAAAGAATTATAGAATTAGAAAAAATCGGTATTTTAGATCATGAGTTTTCTCAAGAAATAAAAGAAGCCTTTAACTTCTTAAATATGATAAAATTAAATGCACAAATCAAAGATATAAACCAAGGAAAAGAAGTTGATAACTTTATCAACCCAAAAAACTTAAGCAGTATGGAAAAAGATTTGTTAAAAGATTCATTTAAAATCATTAATCAATTAAAGAAAAAATGTGAACTTAGATACAGGCTAAATTATGTTTAGTTTTAAAATTTAAATTTAAAAAAGGATTGAATAGATGTTAGTATTTATATTAAATGCAGGTAGTTCATCATTAAAATATCAACTAATGAACCCAGAATCACAGAATGTATTGGCTTCAGGAATAGTTGAGAGAATTGGTATTGATGGAAGATTGGTTCATATATCAAATGACTCAAAGACAAAATTAGAAATCAACATGCCTACACATAAAGAAGCTATTGAGAAAGTTTTAGAAACTTTAACAACAGGTGACACAAAAGTTATTAACTCTATCGAAGATATTGACTCTATTGGACATAGAGTTGTTCATGGAGGTGAGTACTTTTCACAATCAGTAATAGTAAATCATGATGTCATAACAAAACTAGAAGAGCTAATCCCCTTGGCTCCACTTCATAATCCTGCCAATATTTTAGGTATGAAAATATGTATGGAAATAATGCCAAGCAAAGAAAATGTGGCGGTGTTTGATACTGCTTTTCACCAAACAATGGCGCCCAGTTCTTATATGTATGCCTTGCCATTTGAAGATTATGAAGATCATGGAATTAGAAAATATGGTTTTCATGGAACATCACACTCATATGTATCCAATGAGGCTGTAAAACTATTGGATAAAAAAGATTCAAAAGTTATTGTTTGCCACCTAGGAAATGGATCTTCAGTTTGCGCTGTAAGAGATGGAAAGTCAATCGACACATCAATGGGATTAACACCTCTTGAAGGCTTAATGATGGGTACAAGAAGTGGAGATATCGATGCAGGAGTCTTATCATATTTAATGGGTAAAAAAGATATGAATGCCGAAGAAGTGGTTAATTACCTCAATAAAAAATCTGGCTTATTAGGGATTTCTGGAATCAGTTCTGATTTACGAGAAATAATTGAGGCAGGTGAGCAAGGTCATGAGCGAGCAGAATTATGTATTGATATGAAATGTAACAGAATAAAAAAATACATTTGCTCCTATGCAGGGATGCTGGAAGGAGTAGATGCCATTTGTTTTACAGCTGGAATTGGTGAAAATGCTGATTTAATCCGAGAAAAAGTTTGTTCAGGTTTAGAATTTATGGGAGTTGAGCTTGATAAGGATAAAAATGCAATCAGAAATGATGAAAGCCGTGAGATAAATACAGAGAAATCTAAAGCTAAAATTTATGTGATTCCAACAAATGAAGAATTTGTTATTGCTAACGATACTTATAAATTAACAAAAGCCTAGTGCTTTTGTTAATACTCTAAACACCTCTATTCTCACCTCCTTTATGTACAACTCTTGTACATAATTTACTATTTGTAACACTTATTATACATTTGTCTTAATATTGAAGAATTTTGTGCATTATTACTAACTTTTTGTTACTTAAATTAGACAATAGCACACTATTTGACGCTTTTTTTACGAATAGTAACATATTGTGCAAATTCGCAAACTTCAAAAAGAGTATTTGCTACTTGTATGCTACTAATGGATAATATAATTTAATGTAACAAAAATGTAAAAGGAAGAATATGGGTTTAATAGACAGTATTAAAGAAAATGCGAAAAAACAGCTGAGAACTATTGTATTACCGGAGTCTGAAGATGAAAGAGTACTACAAGCAACAGCACTAGTTCTGGCTGATAAAACTGCAAATGTAGTTTTAATCGGAGATTCACAAAAAATAAACAGTGATGCAAAAGCTTGTGGAGCTAATATTGATGGTGCACAAATTATTGACCCTAAAAATTTTGCAAATATAGAAAAATATATTGATGAATTAGTTCAATTACGAGCTAAAAAAGGTTTATCAAAAGAAGACGCTACAACACTTATGACTACTGAACCAAGATTTTTTGGTTGTATGATGGTTAGACTTGGAGATGCAGATGGTTTGGTAGCTGGTTCGAACTCACCAACTTCAGATGTTTTAAGAGCTGCTATGCAAGTGATTAAAACAGCACCTGGTATTAAAACAGTTTCATCTACATTTGTAATGGAAACTGCTGATGGTAAATTTGGAGATGATGGATTAATTCTATTTTCTGATTGTGCTGTTTTACCAGATCCAACGGCTGAACAATTAGCTGATATTGCTTCTTCAACAGCTGCCACTGCTAAAAGTGTTGTTGGTATTGAGCCACGAGTTGCAATGTTATCATTCTCAACTATGGGAAGTGCAAAACATCCTTTAGTTGATAAGGTTCAAAATGCAGTACAGATTTTAAAAGATAGAAATGTTGACTTTGCCTTTGATGGTGAAATGCAAGCAGATGCTGCTATTGTTGAAGCGGTTGGTGCTAAAAAAGCACCTGATTCTAAAGTTGCAGGGCGAGCTAACGTCTTAGTTTTCCCTGATTTACAATCAGGAAATATTGGTTACAAATTGGTTCAAAGATTCGCAGGAGCTGCTGCTCATGGACCAATTATTCAAGGATTAAACAAACCAGTTAATGACCTATCTCGTGGGTGTTCAATTGAAGATATCTCAAATCTTGTAGCAATTACTGCAAGTCAAGCTATATAAACATAATTCAAATAAAAAAAATTAAAACAAGTAAGGAAAGTATATGTTAGTATTTATTTTAAACGCAGGAAGTTCTTCTTTGAAGTACCAACTAATGAATCCAGTAAACAAAGAAACTTTAGCCGTTGGTCTTTGTGAAAGAATTGGAATAGATGGTGTTTTAAAACATGAATTTGGAGATGATAAATTAAAACTTGACATCGCTATGCCTACTCATAAAGAAGCAATTGAACTGGTATTAAAAACTTTAACTGAAGGTGAAGGTAAAGTTATTGAATCAATTAAAGATATTGAAGCTATAGGACACAGAGCTGTTCATGGTGGAGAAGAGTTTTCTGGTTCAGTAATGGTAACTGATAAAGTAATTGAAGCTATGAGAAAACTAATTCCCCTAGCACCTCTTCATAACCCTGCAAATATCATGGGAATGGAAATTTGTAGAGACTTAATGCCAGGTGTTCCAAATGTAGCTGTATTTGACACAGCATTTCATCAAACAATGCCTGATTATGCTTACATGTACCCACTTCCTTATGAACAATACTCAAAACATGGAATTAGAAAATATGGTTTTCATGGTACATCACACTTTTTTGTAGCAAATGAAGCTGTAAAAATGATTGACAAAAAGCACAATACAAGAGTAATTGTTTGTCACTTAGGTAATGGGGCATCAGTATCTGCTGTATTAGATGGAAAATGTATTGACACATCAATGGGTCTTACACCAGTTCAAGGTTTAATGATGGGTACAAGATGTGGAGACTTAGGTGCAGGAGCATTATCTTACCTTATGAAACAAGAAGGTTTATCAATTGATGAAACTTTAGACATGCTAAACAAAAAATCAGGAATCATTGGTATTTCAGGAAAATCTTCAGATTTAAGAGAAGTACTTGAAGGTAGAGAAGCTGGTGATGATAGATGTAGATTGGCGGTAGATATGCTGGCTTATATAATCAAAAAATACGTTGGTTCATATGCAGCTGCGCTTGATGGTGTTGATGCCTTATGTTTCACAGGTGGTATTGGTGAAAATGCAGCACTTATTCGTGAAAAAGTATGTGCTGGTTTAGATTACATGGGATTAAATATTGATTCTGTGAAAAACAACGTAAGATGTTCTGATGCTAGAGATATCTCTACAAATGGTTCAGCTGGTAGAATCTTAGTAATTCCTACTCAAGAAGAATATGTTATTGCTAACGATACTTATAAAGTAGTAACTGAGAGTTGTTGTAAATAATTCGATCTTATCAACATCAAAAAAGCCCAAGTGATTTTCACTTGGGCTTTTTTACTCTATCCACAAATTAATTCAAATTTTAATACTTATAAAATGAGTTTAAAATCTAAGGTGAAAACCTTAAAATAAATTTAGAATTTAATAGACAAAATAAATCAAGGCAAAGTGTTAAATATATGAAGGAGTTTACGTTTAAGTAAATGAGAGAATATATTTAGCTCTTTAACGAAGATTTTTGAAGTATATTAAAGAGCTAAATTAATTTATTTTTTAGTAGGCTTTTAACCCTCCTAGAAAGTTCACTGAGAATTGACTAATTGTTTCACTTAGAAACTTTTCCATAAACTTATCTATCTTATCTTCTTTTGTCCATGAAGGATTTTTCACTCCACTTAACTTATAAAGTTCCTCTTGCGCATATGAAATTGTTGCAACTTCATCAACAAGACCCACTTTTTTTGCTTGTGAAGCGGTAAAAATATGAGCATCGGCGTAAACAGTATGTTTTTTTGGATCTAAGTTCCGTGCAGTACTTACATCTTCTACAAACATATTATAAGTGTCTTTAATAACACTTTGTAATTCCGCTTTTTCAAACTCATTCCAAGCTCTTGTTTGCGTTCCAGATTCTTTATATCGCCCTGCTTTTACAATTTGGGTTTTAACACCAATTTTTTCCATCAGCTCTTCTAAGTTTGCACCTTGAAAAATAACTCCAATTGAACCTACCATACTTCCAGGATTGGCAATAATTTTATTGGCCCAAATGGAAGCATAATAACTACCACTTGCAATGGTACCTGCGGCATATGCCACAACAGGTTTCAATTCTTTTAACTCTTTAATGGCATAAGCCAATTCAACTGAAGGTGCAACAGCACCACCTGGAGAGTTAACTAAAAGCAATACGCCCTTAATGTTATCATTATCTTTTGCTTTTTGAATTTTTTCTAAAACAGATTTTGGATCCATAATAGGTCCTATTAAATCAATTTTTTGTAAGTTCGCTGAGCTTTGACTTTTTTCAGTGTTAGAATCACTTATAAAAATTAAAATTGTAATAAATACAATTGTTTTAAAATATTTCTGAATAAAATCAAGGGTTAAAGTAATGGGTAAAAATAATTTTTTAATAAATTCAAACATATTTACCTCCTATTATAGTTTTTTCAACTTTCTTAGTGTGAAGAATCACGTGGGTGCACAAGTTTTTTGCTTCTTCAATTTCATCAGGAAGTGTCAATAAAATTATATCTGCATCTTTATTGCTTTCTAATACCCCTTTATTTAGACCTAAGGCATTAGCTCCTCCAACAGTAGCTGCTGTTATTAATTTACTGGATAAATCATTTAATGAATCATTGGTATGCATCATAAGTGCATTTCTTAATTCATCAAACATACTCAAAGAATTATTAGAACTTAATCCATCTGTTCCTATAGAGAGATTAATATCAGTAATATTATTTAAATCTAATATAGTATTGTTTAGTAATCTATTTGAAGTTACACAATGATTAATGCTGGCATCAAGTTCTTTAATTTTTTCAAGTTCTTCCGCATTTGCCTCAACACAATGAGTAAAACTCAGGTGTTCTAAATGCTTAAACTGATTTAAAAACTCTAAAGGTTTTGTAACAGCAGTGGTTTGACCTAGAAAGTTTTTGAAAAAGTTTAAAAACCCTCCAGTATCTCTTTCTAACCATTCTTTTTCTTCGCTACTTTCTAAGAAGTGAGCACTGACACTTAACTTTAATTCTCGTGCTAGATTAATTGCTTCTCTTAATAAAAAGGGATGTACTGAATATGGAGAGTGGATAGCAATTGCTGGTATAAATCGACTATTTTTATTAGCAATTGAGCTTTGTAACCTTGCATTAAAATCAGTAAACAGTGTGTCTACCATATCACCTTTTGAGCCTATTACTTCATTGAAGTAAACTACATTTATGGGCGTCTTTAGACAAGCGTCCATCTCAAATCCATAAGAGCTTACTGCTCCAATTGAAGTGGTTCCACTTTTATACATTTGGGTTAACGTATCTTCAATATATTGTGAGCTTGCTTTTTCAATCAAAACATCACGTTTATCAATAACTGAGTGTAACCAATCCATAAAGTTACCATATTGTAAGCTGGTTTTATTGGCAGAAAATTCTAAATGTATGTGGGAATTAATCAGTCCTGGCATTAAAACTGAATTTTTTTGGGGTTCATAACTTGTAATATTGGGGTATTTTTCTTTTAAAGCAGAAAAGAGACCTATTTCGATGATTTTATCATCAAAAACAATACCACCATCTTGGATGATAGTATTGTTTTTATCACAAGTTAATAGCCAGTTGGCACCTTGTAATATCATGACATATTAAACAGCAGGTGCCGCTTGAGAAGCTTGTTCTTCAGCTTGTGCTTGTTGCATAGCTTGCATTTCATTTAATATTTGAGTTAATGAAATAAGTCCTAAGTGATAACCAAACGGTCCAAATCCTGCAATGATACCAGTAGCAGATGCTGCTGTGATTGAGTTTTGTCTAAACTCTTCTCTTTTATAAAGATTTGAAATGTGAACTTCAACAGTTGGAATTGCAACAGCTGCTAAAGCGTCTCTAATTGCAATTGAAGTATGTGTATAAGCTGCTGGGTTAATTAAAATTGCGTCAACAGTTCCTAAACATTCTTGAATTTTGTCTACTAATTCACCTTCTAAGTTACTTTGAAAAAATTCTAATTCTAAACCATTTTGGTCAGCTTGTGATTTTAATTGTTCATGTACTTGGTCTAAAGTCATATGTCCGTAAATATGTTGTTCTCGAACACCTAACATATTTAAATTTGGTCCTTGTATTACTGCTATTTTCATTTTGTTTTCCTTTGTGCGAAACTCTAAAGAGTAAAATAATCATAGAATGTTTATTTTTAGAGATTCAATTAATAAATTTTCGATATGATTATATAGAATTTTTAGTTAAAAGAGAGAATAAACCCCCGTGAAAAACTATATTTTAAAAAATGAAAATGCAATATATTATGAGTGTGGGTATTCCTGCGATAATGTTATTTTTATAAAACTATCTAATGAAGCTTTTTTTATCACTGATGCCAGGTACACAACCGAAGCTAGAGTGCAAGTAAAAAATGCGCAAGTGATTCAATCAAGTAATTTAATCCTAGAAGCAAAAAAAATTCTTCAACAATCAAAAATCAAAAAAATAATATTTGATGGTAATGACTTCACCTATAATACTTATAACAATCTAACATCAGATTTAAAAATAAACTTTATTAATAAAACAAGTTTTTCTCAACAAAAAAGAATGATTAAAACAGATGAAGAAATTAAAATCTTGAAAAAAGCTGCCAAGCTTGGTAGACGGGGTTTCAAGAACTTTGCCAAATATCTTCAAAATGGCGGGAAAGATAAAAGTGAACTATTTTTAAATTTTAAAGCAGTTGAGAATGTGAGCCAATATGGAAAACTTGGCTTAAGCTTCCAACCAATCGTTGCAATTAATGAAAATGCTGCCAAGCCCCATGCAAGACCAACAAAAAAACTATTAAAAAACGAAGACTTACTCTTGGTTGATGCAGGTGTAAAGTATAAAAGGTACTGTTCAGATAGAACTTGTGTAAGTTCAGTTAATTTTGATGATTTTCATTTTAAAAGAGAACAATCTTTTAAAAATAAAAAACAACAAAAAATATATGATATTGTATTAAAAGCCCAATTAAATGCCATTAACAAGACAAGATCGGGGATGAAGGCTTCAGAAATTGACAATTTAACAAGAAGTATTATTGAAAAAGCAGGCTATGGAAAATACTTTCTTCACTCAACGGGTCATGGTGTGGGGTTAGATATTCATGAATATCCTTTTATCAATTCTAAATCTGACATTGTCATTGAAGACAATATGGTTTTTACCATTGAACCTGGTATTTATTTAGAAAATGAGTTTGGCGTACGAATTGAAGATACTGTGGTCATGAGAAATGGACGTGCTGTCATTTTATAAGAGCAAGATATGCGTCAATTTCATTCCTTTATTAAGGTTAATTTAATTTTAAAGAAACTTACAATATAATCCAAAATTATTTAGTGATTAAGTTATAATTAAGATACTATATAAGATTACTGGGGCTACCACTAAGGACGATTGAGAATGAAACAAAGATTAAATGAAAAATTAACTCTTTTTTTTAGACCCAATTTTCCAAAGAAATATGTGAACCCCTCAAACAAAAAATATAGTGTAACAATTGGTATAGGTGGAAATATTGGAAATGTTGAAAGAAGATTTGATAAACTTCTTTTGGCCCTTGAACAAAACAGTCACTTTGATGTTATTGCAACCTCACCTCTTTTACAAAACCCGCCGTTTGGTTATTTGGAACAAGATGACTTTATAAACGGTATAGTAATACTCAAAACAAATTTGAGTGTAAACAGTTTTTTCAAATCCATGCAGAGATTGGAAAACAGATACGGAAGAAAGCGCTCCTTTCAAGATGCTCCTAGAACCTTAGATATTGATATTATATTTTTTGATAATCAAAAAATTAATACAAAAAAATTAACTATTCCTCATAAAGGTTGGACAAACAGAGAGTCAGTGCTTATTCCTTTAAAATACATACAAAACAACAAATTGTTGTAAATACAGTTCTTCTAAAAAAACGTTGTTAAAGGTA
>Ga0209826_1001825_pt1 | contig 14483 bp, 13 predicted proteins | sample GOMGulsemesocosm_5_FD_184637 | JGI IMG/M metagenome (GOLD analysis project Ga0209826, IMG submission 184637) | Methane-oxidizing microbial communities from mesocosms in the Gulf of Mexico - GOM15C Gulf of Mexico (SPAdes) (version 2) | ecosystem: Environmental > Aquatic > Marine > Cold seeps... | reverse complement strand
ATTTTTTAATGCTAAATATGCCAACCTAACATCCGTTGGGCTGAAGTGATCTACGTTGGGTGCTTTAATAATTCGAGCTATAAAACTGTCTATTTTCAAAAGAGATCCAGATCAACATTAAATATTTAATGGGTATTATAGGGCGTGGTGCTTTAATGCTCAACATGAAAACCTAATCATTTTACCTAAAGGAGATATTTGGTGAGTGATTTAGTGAATGAATTTGGTAAAATGCTTAGATCCAAGCGTAAAGAAAAAGGTTATTCTCAGGAAAGTTTTGCTGCATTCGTTGGTATTGAAAGAGGTAATTACGGCAAGATGGAAAGAGGTTGCGTGAATATAAAATTAGAAACCTTATACAAACTCACTAACGCTTTAAATTGTGAGTTTGAAGAAGTAATGCCATCGAGATTAAAACACCGAATTATCTTAGATTAATCTTACTTTAACTGTTTTTAGCCCCTATAAATCTACTATAGAGAGTATGATGATGTTCAAAACTATACATGAGTAATTTGGTTACAATAAAATATAAATTTGATACTTTTATTCATTCAAATACAGCTCCGCCATATCATCCAACTTAGCCTTAACCTCTTTCCAGTTGGGCATCACTTGAGTGAGTAAACGCCAAAATTTTTCACTGTGGTTATGCTCTGCTATATGACAAAGCTCGTGGAGGATTACGTAATCAATGCATTCCTTTGGGGCTTTAATCAAATGAGGGTTGAGCATTAGGCTACCTTTGGTAGAACAGCTTCCCCATTGCTTCTTCATTGTCATAATACGAAAAGAAGGTAAGTCGCCAACCCAATTGGCTTTTGGCAGCATTGCCAACAAGCGCTCTTTAAAAATAAGGTTAGCACGGTGGGTGTACCATTTGTCCAAAAGTGCTTTTATTTTGACCACCCGGTCATCACAATCTTTTTTGAAAGTGACAGTTAATTTACCCCTGTGCAATTTCACATTTGAAGTTTGATCTGGATCGATGATCACTTTTAAAACATAGCGCCTACCCAAATAAAACTGCGTTTCACCACTCACATATTGCCTAGGCAACACATACTCATGTTGAGATGAAAACTCAGTAATACTTTCCCAAATCCAACGGGCACGTTTGATCATTGCCTCTTGAATAGCTTCACCTGTAGCATCGCAAGGCACTGTTGCTACAACACGTTGGTCAGGATGAACTTTGATGACAATCTTTCTTGGCTTCGGCTTGGTACTCGAACTAACGGTACTACGGCGGATTATATCGTAATGAATCACTTCATCGCCGTAGGCAAATAGTCCTTGTTCTTGGTTTTTTTTGTTTATCTCACTCATTAAATCGATTTACCCACGAGCCAAGCCTAATCTGGTTATTTTAAGCACTTCTTCAATTAGCTTCTGTGCGTTTTCAATTCCCAGGTCAGCAAACAGCATAGGCAACAATTTAACGCTTATCGCATTTTCTATTTCGCCAGGGTTAATTGAAAACTCAGCTACGGCTGTTTTAACAATTTCATCAATGTCAAATGCATACTGAATCAATTTATCTTCATCAACATCACCACTTGTAAGCACATCACCCTGAAAAAGGTGCTTAAACAAACCAAAGTAAGCATGTGCATGCTTGTTTTGTTTACCTTCGGCATCAGTAAATGCAGTAGGCATGCCTGCAACTTTTCGTTCTTTTACTTCTTGTTCAAAGTCAGCAAAAAGTATGTACTGTTTTACTGGTGCATCGAACATTGCTTTCGCTTCTTCTATTGCTTTTTTAAGTAATTTTGAGAAGTATTCCTGCGCATAGGGATCGTCAGCGAGATCTTGTTCGATCATCTTAGTTACGCGGCCAGTAATCTTATCCTTTTGATTGCGTGCTTCATCATCTGTTAAGTCTTGTGGTTTAACATCTTTGCCTAAGTTGTCAACTAAATACGCACCTTCAGGGTCTTTAACTTCAATACCTGCAATGTGCTTATCTAATAATTGACGAACATCTTCTGCGTATTCGTCATAATCAACCGTTTCATTAGCATCTTCACGTACTTGCTTGCGTAAGTTAATAAACATCTTAAGTGTTGCTTTAAAGTGTTTACGAGAGCCTTTGTCTGTTGCTGATCCTTCAAAACTCTTATCATCAAAAAATGATGCTGATTGTAGTGCCACTTTCATACAATTTGAGTACGAAGTAAGGGCTGCATAAAAGTCATTTCGTTTTTTCAAATTACGATCAAGTAACTGACCCTGAACATCTTCAATTTTTGGTGTTAATGCTTGGCGAAGCGCAGCATGATCTTGTTTGTTTTTTACATCAGTAAAAAGATCCCATAAATCCTTATACAAGCCAGGTAACTTCTTGTACTCAGTATCCATGCGGTTGTATAAACCTTTAAGATCATCCACATCAAAGCCATTTTGATTACGTTCAGCAAGTTCTTGATACTTTTCAATAGTCATATCAAGCTCTTTTAATATGCCACGGTAGTCAATTAAATAACCAAACTGCTTTTTACTGTGCAAACGGTTCACACGGGCAATAGCTTGTATCAAATTATGCTCTTTTAAAGGCTTGTCGATATACAATACGGTATTCTTAGGTTCATCAAAGCCCGTTAGTAGCTTATCAACCACAATCATCATATCTGGGCCATCGTCACGAGAGAAGTCGTCAATAATAGCTTTGGTGTACGACTTTTCATCTTGCTTGTATGTTTCAGCAACATTGGCTTTCCACCAGTTTTGTACAATATCTTTACTTCCCTGATCTACCACTTCATGCCCTTCGCGGGTGTCAGGTGCCGACATAGCTACAACAGAAGACACCTTGCCAATGTTATCCAGCATCATTTTATATTTAATGGCTGACACTTTAGAATCGCAGGCTAACTGACCTTTTAACCCTTGCTGTTTGAAGTTTTGAAAGTGATCTGAAATATCATGAGCGATTAACTCAATACGCCCTTCTGTTTGATAAATTTGGCCTTTTTGTGAGAACTTTTTCTTTAAATCTGTTCTTTGTTTTTCGGTAAGCTTTTCTGTTATACGCGCAAACCAAGCATCAATGGCATCATCATTTACATTTAATTCAGCAATGCGCTCTTCGTATAATAATGGCGTTACGGTTTTATCTTCTACCGCTTGTTGCATGGTGTAGGAGTGAATAATAGAGCCGAATTTGTTTTCAGTTTTATCATCTTTTAGCAGTGGCGTACCTGTAAATGCAATAAACGCAGCTTTAGGTAATGTTTGAAACATACGGATATTGTTCTCACCGTTTTGGCTACGATGACCTTCATCCACTAAAACTAAAACATTAGGGCTGTCGTTGTAACATTCGTCATATTTGATTGCAGAGCCAAACTTATTGATGATTGAAAAAATAACACGCTCGTTACCTTTACCAATTTGTTCAGCTAAACGCCTACCGGATGTTGCCATAGCTTCTTTTTGGTCACGAGCAGTTAAAACGCCACCAGAAGCAAAGGTACGGCTTAACTGATCTTCCAGGTCAACTCGGTCAGTTACAATGATAACTCGGCACTGTGCAAGCTCCTGAAGCCAAATAAGTGCTTTGGAAAGGAATACCATAGTGAAAGATTTACCACTTCCCGTTGTATGCCAAATAACGCCACCGTTTCTAGCTCCAGGGCGCGTGCCTGTTTCGTCATAAGTGGTGATGCGTTCAACTAGTGCTTTAATACCAAATACCTGCTGGTATCGGGCAACAATCTTGCCTGCTTTTTTATCAAAAAGTGTATATAAGCGAGTCATTTCCAATAAACGATCTGGACGAAGTAAGCTGATTATCAATCGGTCTTGGTCTGTCACTGTAAGATCGCCACCCGCTAGTAATGATAAATACTCAGCTTTGGCTGCAACTGGTCGATGATCAAAAATAGCGTCTAATTCCTCGTTAGTTAACCCCTTGTTTTTCAGTCGGGCAAACTCAGCCTCAATAATCTCTTCTTCTTTCCATTTAGCCCAGAATTTTTCAGGTGTACCACAAGTTGCATACAAACCTTCATGGCCGTTAACGGCAAGTAGTAATTGGCTATAGGCGAATAAGTGAGGTACTTCAGCTTGACCTTGATTGCGAATTTGTTGTGACACAGCCTCGGTTAACGTCGATTTACCTTCAGTTGAGGAGTCTGGCCGTTTTGCTTCAATCACGACCCAAGGTAAGCCATTTACAAAACAAACAATATCGGGGATGCGATTCCCTGTACCTTCAGAGTTTTGTACAACCATCTCTTCGGTAAAATGGAAGTAGTTATTGGCGGTATTTTGCCAATCAATGAGTTGAATTGTTGGCGAAGCTTTTTTGCCATCAATGAACTCTGTGACACCCACACCATACGTTAAAGCGTTATAAATTTTTTCATTAGCGCCTTTCAGCCCTTCATTCATGGCAGGATTTAACTCATGCATGATTTTATCAATAGCAGCCTCAGAGAGCTTGTGATCTTTACCTGCAAAAGGAAATGTTTGCTTAACTAAATACTCTCGCATCACAGGTAACAACATAACCTGACTTGTAGACTTACTCGATATTGAATTACCCCTAACTTGTTCACAAGCACTCGGAGGGATAAATGAATATCCGAGCTTAGTTAACATAGTTAATGCGGGAATTTTAGAGCTGAATTCTTCTTTGAAGTTTGCCACTGATATGGTCATAGTGTTCTACTTTCTCATTTGACAGTATTGGTTATAAGTTAATTCAATGGTTGATGATAAAAGCGTAAAATCAGGTAATAAAACAACCTCACTTTCCCCGCTTCTCATCCATGCTACATCAGAGTTTTTTACCGTTGCTTTGATGACTACTCGATTTTCCTTAGGAATATCGTAATGGGTATAAGCGAATGCCTTCGCAACATCAAAACTTGAACTCCAAGATTGCCTATAACCCTTACTTTCAAACTCATTTAAAGAACACCCCCTAAATAAGGTTAATACTTCAGATTGAGTAGAGTAATTAGCTACAGGCGAAGTGATTTCTACAATTGGAAACCAATTCTCGCCTCCACGATTAGTGTGTTCGTATATGGCTTTATGTAGCTCTAGCTCTTTCTTGGTATTAAACTGTGTAAAGCAGTCAAACATCGCTTGCATAAAATCATTCTGTTCAAAAGTACCTTTTTCATAATAATGAACGTTACTATCAAGTTTGTTAGCCTTTCTTGAGTCGTTTAACATACTTAATAGTAAGACATTTGCCTTATCTTTAAAGCCATAATCAAAACTATGATATTTAGTAAGGAAGTGCTTGATATTGATGTTCATTTCATTGCTTAAGCAATCTAAAACTTCTTGTGGTGGTTCAATCTTTTTCATTTTAAACTGCTTATTTCAATTATTTAAACACAGATCTAGTTAAACTTTATTTATCAGAGTCGATCAAATATAGAACCTTTACTCGGTGTAAATAATTTCTCATAAAACTTTGTCGCATAGTCATCGGTCATACCTGAAACAAAATCACAAATAACTCGAATCTGTGCCTGTTTTTTCTCTGGTTCTTCCTCAGAAAAGTTATCACCCGCTTTCTTCCATCGATCTAATGTTTGTTTAGGCAAAAACCTTTCAGGGTCAGTCGCTAACGCTTGAAATAGCTCAATAATTAGTTTTTGTCCCTTAAACTCAAGCTGTTGTACATTTACATCTTTAACGACAACTTTGAAAACTAAATCAAATATAGCTTTTCTTAAAGACTCTACCTCTGACAAAAGCTTAACCTCATACTTTAAAATAGGTTCAGAACAACCTGAACCGTTTTCTACAACTTCAGTATTACTTATCATTAAATTAACTAGTGAGCCAATAACATGCTTTCTGTCATAGCTTGATTCAAATAGTTTTTTTGTAATTTCTTCATAGCCGTAGCCTTTACGGGTTTTGTTAACTTGAGTGAAATTATCTTCAAGAGCTACACCTTTATGCTCTTTTTCAAAATAGTTGCGCCACACAGGTTCAGTAATCATACCTAGGGACAATGCATCTTCTAGGTCATGTAAACTATATGAAATATTATCAGCGAGATTCATTATCGTACAATCAAGTGACTTATATTTACTTACCGAGTGTTCTGTTTCAGGTTTTTTTTTATCTTTATCATTTTTCTTTTGATATTTCTCAGACGCTGTAAATTTTTCTCTATCCTCCAATGAAAAAGGCTCTAAAATAAAGTTTACAATATCGTGATCAACATTATGAAAGCACTTGGGAGGCTTTTGTTTGCTTGCTTTAAACAACCATGTGGGAAGGCTATCATCATGTAAGTCGTAAGCATCTACATTAACTAACTCTTTATACGATACAGGGTACTTCAATACTCCAAGTAACATTCTTCGTGTTGGATTTAATCCATGCTTATCAGTATATTTGTCTAATTTACCTAAAATTCTTAATGTTTGACCGTTTCCTTCAAAACCACCATAGTTACGCATACAATAATTCAGAGCTACTTCGCCACCATGACCGAATGGTGGATGACCTATATCGTGAGCAAGACAAATAGCCGAAATTAGTTCCATTTTAGGAAGGTAGTCCGTGTACTTTTTGTCACCTTTTTTCGCCAAATACTGGACAAGACCTCGGCCTATTTGAGCAACTTCCATTGAATGGGTTAGTCTAGTACGATAAAAGTCACTTTCACCAAGACCTAATACCTGCGTTTTAGACTGTAAGCGACGAAAAGCTGCCGAATGTATTAACCTTCCTTCGTCACGATCATATTCACTCCGTGAATCATCTAAACGTTGTTCTTGAAATTTTCTTCTAGCTTCCATTTTTTCTTCTAAAATCATTTTTATTCCTTTAAATATTTACTCTGCGGTTACCCGTTAACAACTGCTGCATTAATGCTTTTTTTTCTAGTTTTAAATCGCTAAGCTGTTGCTCAAGTAGTTCGGTTTCTTTATCTGCATTACTTAATACCGATGAGATTTTTTGTTGCTCTTCTAGTAAGGTTGGTACTTTAACTTTATAAACTTTTATATAGTCAGTTGTAACACGTTTATGCCCCGCAGAGCCTTGCATGTTCATCTTTCCTCGAACTCTGAAAGCTGATGTATTTGTTAAGAAGTAAATAAATTGAGAGCAAATATTTTTTTTAGCTCTTAATACATGAAATTCAGTGCTACCAAAACCAATACCATTCTCTAGATTATTTACTTGAGCACCTTTACCATTTTCAAAACAAGGGGTTATTTTAGCTACTAAGGTATCCCCATTGATAAATGACGTAAATCCTTTTGAAACCTCAGAGTAATGCTTAGTTTCTGTTCGAAGTAATTTGGCATTCTCTGAAACTGCGTTCATAGGAATAAAGCTAACTAATCCATTTTTAGGCTCTAGTGATTTTTTAGGGTTGATTTCGCATATATCGCTTATCTTTAACTCCTTCCACACCGCATCAAATGGTTTACCCTCACTATTTAAAAGCCGTAAACTTCCTTCTAATAATTTTTGTGTTAAGGCTTTTTTCTGTTGCTTATTGTTTTTGATTAGGCGCTCGGTGATGGTAATTACTCTATCCCATGCTTTACAAATACTAACTATTTTTCGTTGCTCTTGGATTGGAGGCAATAATAACGGGTATTGTTTAAAGTCAGATGTATTGAGGTTTCCTTTACCTCCTCCAACAACTAACCTTAAAGCTTGATACTCTCCATATTTTGAATTTAATACATAGTTTAAAAACCAAGAGTCCAACACGTTATCGGTAGGTGTCACTATCAGTGTTGTAAATGTCTGTGCCAAGTCATATTCTTCGGGAACAACACATGTTAAACCTACATTTGAACCTGTATGTACTGAAATAACATCTCCAGTTCTGACTCTTTTATTAGGGTGCAGTAACGAAAAATCTTCATTAAGATAAAGCATGTTAGTGTCATCAAAATACCCCTTCTTAATGTTTAAGTTCCGTATTATAGGTACTCCTGATTTAGCATAAGCCGCCGTTACTGAAGTTGCTAACCCTACAGCGACTCTTGTACAAACACTGTTCAGGTTTGTTTCTCTCCATCCATTAGGCATCATATCCCAGCTCCTTAAGATAACCTTCCATTTCAATTTCTAGTGTTCTTAATTCATTTTGCAATTGAATACGCTCTGTCCGTACTGCAATCAAATCAATTTCAGTTTCTTCTTCGAAAGTATCAACATAACGTGGAACATTAAGATTAAAGTCATTTTCTTTTATCTCATCGAAATTTGCTAAATATGAGTATTTATCTGTAGTCTTGCGTTCTTTGTAGGTTTCGATAATTTTTTGAAGATTCTCCTTTGTTAACTGGTTTTGGTTCTTACCTGACTTAAATTCGCGACTAGCATCAATAAATAGTATGTTCTCATCAGTCTTATGCTTTTTAAATAGTAATATAGCAGCAGGGATTCCTGTGCCAAAAAACAGTTTTTCAGGTAACGCAATAACGGTATCCAACAAGTTTTCTTCTATCAATTGTTGGCGAATTTTACCCTCTGAAGATCCTCGAAATAACACACCATGTGATACAACAACGCCCATACGCCCCGACTCTGGCTTTAAGGTTTCAATCATATGACTGATAAAAGCATAATCACCTTTGGTTTTTGGTGGTACGCCACGGCGGAAACGTCCATATTCATCATCAGCAGCACCTTCATGCCCCCATTTATCTAAAGAAAAAGGAGGGTTCGCGGTTACAATATCAAAATGTAGTAAACCAGAGCCGTCTTTTTCAGTAAGTAGTGGGTGGCGAATAGTATCACCCCATTCAATCCGGTGGTTGTCCTCACCATGTAGAAACATATTCATTTTGGACAATGCCCAAGTAGACCCAATAGCTTCTTGACCGAATAAAGCGTATTTTTTTGATCCATTAAAGTTGTTTCTGATCATGCGACCACACTTCATTAGAAGCGATCCTGATCCACAAGCTGGATCGCAGATTTGATCACCTTCTTTAGGTTCTAAGATGGTCGCTAGAAGATCTGATACTTCCGGTGGCGTGTAAAATTCACCTGCCGACTTACCACTGCCAGCGGCAAAGTGTTTAATCAAATATTCGTAAGCATTACCAATGATATCGAGTGAGCCAACACGACTTGGACGTAAGTTAAGTATGTCTTTACCAAAATCTTCTAATATATGGCGAAGAATATCGTTCTTTTGTTTTTCTTGGCCTAGTTTATCGGTATTAAAACTGATGTCTTGGAACACATTTTTTAGTTTTGTGCCGTTGGCTTCCTCAATTGCATGAAGGGCTTGATCAATTCGCTGACCGTTACCTGCTTCATTGCGCTTTTCAAAACAGTCCCAGAAGCTAGCGCCTTTTGGTAATACAAAGCGCTGTTTTGCCATCATTGCCTGAATAAGCTCAGGATTGTCACCATGCTGTGCTTCTAGCTTATCGTAATCGTCTTGGTATACATCTGAAATGTATTTTAAGAACAGCATGGTTAAGATGAAGTCTTTATAGATTGAAGGGTCTACAGTGCCTCTAAAGGTGTCGCAGGCAGCCCATACCGCATTATTAATATGATCTTGGTTTATTTGTGTTGTTGTCATTCGGTCTATTCCTTTTAAGTATTCGGGTAGTGGTAAACGGTTAAATTTTGACTAATGTTTTTTACTTTTTATCTATGTAAAAGCACAAGTAGTTTTAAGGCGATAACCATTAACCTAAAATGTGTTTAGCGATGCCTTGCATCTGTTTTTTTCTGTTTTCAATTAAACCATTAAGTAAGCGCTTTTCTTGTTTGATTTTGTTATCAAAATTCACAATAGCGCGTTGCTCAGCAATATTAGGAATAACCAGTGGTGTTTCTTCTAAAAGCGCACGTCGTATACTTCGTTGTGCACTACCTTCAGCTGAACTTTCAAAGTAACGTTGCGCATTTTTTTGATTTAACTGCCATGCAATAAACTCGGGTAATACTGACGCATCAGTTATTTTTATTAAGTAATAATACGGTGCGCAGACTGAAGGGCTAGATACTTCATTTACATACCCAGCAGTATTACGTACGCCACGAGCAGCAAAGAGTACATCACCTGTTTGTAAATAGTCAGGCGTTTTACGGCCAGTAATGTCAGTACTGATAAGTTGTTGCCAAGCGATACAACCGTCCGGGCTAATATCTCTTATTTGTACTACCTGCGTATTACCATCGGTTTTTTCAGCGATTTTTCCCCTAAAAGGATGTCCCGCTTTAATAATGGCAATGTCAGTTAATGTTGTATTCATATTTAATGCACCATAGCAATGATGCACTTAATGTAATGAGTGATGAGAATTTAGTCAAGGGTTTATTTGCATCTTTTTGATGATGCAAATAAACCCTTGGTGAAAAGTTGAATTTAAATGGTGATTTTTAGTGTTATTTTCCTGAATAAAAAGATTGGTTTTCTTTATTCAGATAACTTTAATTACTGATATTATTATACTTTCCGATAAAGTGATATTGCTGAGCTAAAATTTGTACTGGTCGGAACATAGTATGATATGTGTGATAAACAATTAATGATATTGATAGAACACATATCCCACCTAGATAATATGCGCCTAATGTTTTGTTTGTTGAAAAGAATACCGCTAGTAGAAACAGACTAAAAACCGTTAACTGGAAAGTTGAAATCAAACCGTTCAGCCAAAATAAAAATGGAAATGTTTTAACGTCTACCTGTGCTTTTTTCACAGATAAAAAGCTATTTAGATATAAATTTTTAATTTCTCTTTTCGTTAGTTTCAAATTTTGTGAAAAGGCCTTCACGATTTCACGCTTTTCATCCGATTTTATGAAAGATAATTCATTTGATGACTTTGTTCGAGATAGTAATTTATTGATAATATTCATATAATTCCTTAATAAACAGTTAATTGGTAAGTAAATTATTTTTTTTATTCATGTTAAGTAATGGATCAACCGGATTTTCGAGAATGCACTCTATAGCTGAGCTTACAATTTTTTGGTACAAATCATCATCTATTGGAATATCTCTAAAGGCCATATAAAGTTGATTAATTACATCAATGTCTTTAGATATTTGATTACCATCAAACAGGTAACTTAAGTTTATATTTTTATTTGACTGAAGTGGGATCGTCGGACACATTGTATTTAATGTACTTATTGCTTGAGAGTTTCCAGATAACGCCGCTTTTACAATATCAACCCTCAATGCTATTGCTTTAAAAAGCTCAACATTAAGTTTTTTTTCTTCTTGGTAAGCATCTTCACCAAAAAGTAACCAATCAATACTCACGTTAAAATTATTTCTTATTCTAATGAGAATCTCGGCTCCTGGTTTTCTAACACCTCGGATTAAGTCACTTACAAAACTTGGTGAAGCACTAAGTTTATTGGCAAAGTCACTTTGATTAAGGTTATTGGACTTTATTAATAGTAATAACCTCTTACCAAACTCATCTATTTGCAAATCTGACATTGACATAGCTACCTTTTTAGGTATAAATTACCCTTCAAAGGGTAATGTTAGTTACTTAACAGTGAATTATAATAACCTTGATTTATAACTATTAAAAGTAGAAAGGTAACAAACAGTGGATGCAGCAGAAATAAACTTCAAACTCAGTAGAGTGGGTTATAAACAAAGTGATATAGCGAAAGAGCTCAAATGCTCTCAGAGCATTGTGAATAATGTTATTCATAACCGTTCAAGCAGTTATAGCGTCGCTGAATTTATATCAACTTTAATATCTGAGCCAGTAGAAGTATTATTTCCTGGTCGATATGTATTTAAACCGAGGAAATAGTATGTAGGAAATAATAAAAAATATATTTAAACGTTGGAACAAACTGAAACCAAGCGCTAACTTGGCCTCAGCTTGAATTTGTCAAAAACTTGGACAGCAAATGACAGATTCATTGTTCTATTTTATCAGCATACTGTCAAGTATGTTGTGGAGTCGCTTTACCAAATTAAAGGTAATAATAGACATGGATACCTCGATACCGAAGATCAGAGAAACAATACGTTTGTTGATTTCTCACCCTGAAATGAGTCACCGTCAAGCGGAAAGTGTTTTATATATATCGAGAACAACTATAGGAAAAATTAAAGACCTACAGGCTAATTCCAATATAAGCGCGGACGAAATTATTAATTTATCTGATATAAAACTAGCTGAGATACTCGGTTTAAATAAAGATAACTCTAGAGTAAAAAAAGTAGCTCCAGATTTAAATTACATAGAAAAAGAACTCAGTAAACCAAATGTAACTCTGCAACTTCTTTGGAATGAATTTAAAGAATGTAATCCTGATGGTATTTCTTATACACACTTAACTCGAAAATTTAAATCGTGGAGAAAGAAGAAAAAAGTCAGTATGAAACAAATACATTTAGCAGGTGATAAGCTATTTGTTGATTTTTGTGGTCAAACTATTCCGATATATAACGAAGATCAATCAACACTATTTTCAGCAAAAATATTTGTGGGCGTTATGGGAGCTTCTCAATTTACAGTTGTCTATGCTGTTGCCAGTGAAAAGAAAAAAGATTGGCTGTTGTGTCATATAAAGGCTTTTGAACAACTTGGAGGAGTTCCAAATTTTGTTGTTCCTGATAATTTAAAATCTGCGGTAACAAAACATACACGTGAATCTGTTGAACTCAACTCATCATATGCTGCCTTGGGAGAGTACTATGATTGCTTTATTTTACCCGCTAGACCATTAAAACCACAAGATAAGAGCCTAGCAGAGTTAGGCGTAAAAATAGTTCAAAACCAAATTTTAGCCAAATACCGAAATTATAAGTTTTATTCTTTAGCAGAATTAAATGAAAAATTAATGATCGAAATTGCTGTTTTAAATTCAAAGCATTCTAAAAGTTTAGATGGTACTAGGCTTGAAAGGTTTATTGAAATAGATGCGGATTTTTTAAAACCAGCCCCAACAGAGCCATATCCTCTTGATGATTGGATTTACGACAAAAAAGTAATGAACAATTATCATTTTGATATTGACACAAATTTTTATTCTGTCCCTTTTCGATATATTGGACAACATGTTGATATTCAAATTTCTATTAATACCATCTCGATTTTTCATGGTAGAGAATTAATCGCGAGCCATAAAAGATCAGAAAAAACTAAAACTGTAATAACCATAGACAGTCATAGACCAGACGAACATAAATTCCAGGCAGATATGGAGCCCGATAGATTGTTAGCTTGGGGCAAAAAAATTGGAGAAAATACATATAAAGTAGTTCATAACAATATCAAAGTACGAAGAAATGTTTCTGATGGAATAATATGTGTTAAATATTTAAAAAAATGGCTTTCTGATAACAAGGATAAAGAGCTATTAGAAAAAGCATGTGAATATTCATTGACCATCAACTCTCCTATTAAACAGACACTAATTTCAATATTAAACAATAAACCTTTTTTGAATAAAGAAAAGCCCTCTGGTGTAAAGACTAAAAAGAGTCATGCCAATATTCGTGGTTCAGAATACTACTAGGAGAAAACAACGATGATAACTAATTTATTACAAGAATTATCCCTTAAAGGAATGCTTCAAGGGTACGAATTACAAACCACATCCAGCTCATATTCACAAATGCCTTTTGATGAACGATTAGGTTTATTACTAGTAGAAGAGAAAAACTTTAAGAAAAATGCAAAAATTAAGCGATTATTAAAAAATGCTAAACTTAGATATGAAGCAGCATCTTTTGAATTGATAGACTTAAAAGCATCGAGAGAAATTGATCTTACGCTTCTAAGAGAATTAGAAACTTTAAATTGGGTTCATAATAACCAAAACATTATCATTACCGGTGCAACAGGAACAGGCAAGTCTTGGCTAGCATGTGCATTAATAAGTAAAGCATGCCGTCTTGGTCATTCAGCGTTATATATTACTGCCAAAAACTTGTTTGAAAATATAAGTTTAGCTGTGGCAGATGGTTCCATCCGTAAATTATTAAATCAGTTAATGCGATTTAAAATCTTAGTTATAGATGATTGGTGTTTAGGTGGCATAGATAATAGACTTTGCCCTCATTTATTGGAGATTATTGATAGACGTAGCATTGATGGGTCTCTTGTTTTGACAACACAGTTTCCTATACCAGAATGGTTTAATTCATTTGATGATGAAACGATTGCCGATGCTATTATTGATCGAGTTGTACATAACTCTCATGATTTAGCACTTAAAGGGCCATCACTGAGAAGAACCAAAGCTAAGTTAAAATAAAAAAAACTCTTAGCTATTTAAAAAGATCTCTTAATGAGATCTTTTTTTTGGTTTGAATAAATGGTAAAAACTAGTGACAAACCTTAATGCAATTGGCTGACGAAGCTAAATGCAATTAGGTGGCAGAGCTAGAGGCTATTTTGCAAGCTATTTCATATTGTTCAAAGGCTTTTCTCTATGGGCTTGTACATTGGGTTTATTCAATGAACTTGCTCGGTGGGTTCTATGAAAATAACCTTGCCGAATTATAATAATATTCTTGTGTTTGTAAA
>Ga0209826_1001824_pt1 | contig 14485 bp, 17 predicted proteins | sample GOMGulsemesocosm_5_FD_184637 | JGI IMG/M metagenome (GOLD analysis project Ga0209826, IMG submission 184637) | Methane-oxidizing microbial communities from mesocosms in the Gulf of Mexico - GOM15C Gulf of Mexico (SPAdes) (version 2) | ecosystem: Environmental > Aquatic > Marine > Cold seeps... | reverse complement strand
CATCGACGCCAGTAATGATTTGGTCCATGTGCGCCCTCCTGGTGCATTGACCCAGGCACCGATCAAAGAGGACAGGACTGTGAAGATACGCAACCGTCGTCAGGCTCGTATGAGGTCACATCTCGTCGGCTACCGGGGCAATCTGATAGTCGACACGTCACTGGAAAGACAAATGGTCACTCAGGGAATGGGTCAGGCCATCAAGCCGCAATACCACACTCACAGGCAGGGAACAGGGACGAGGTTCACACTGGGAACGGCACGAAAACGGGACAGGTGCAATACGCGCCTCGCACGACTTGGCTAGAGCCCTGTGCAGCCTCCTAACAAGATGCCACCGCAGAATCCGCGTCGAGACAAAGATGAACTGTATAAAACTATTGGGGCAGCGTCTTGCAGCGCGCGCCGAAGACCAGATTTCTGCCGTCGATCAGGACCGTGGAGGAGCAAGTTGGAACATCAACTGATAGGCCGAGGATTTTCCTTATGGGTTCTCTCTGTTGTCCGCGCCATATAAAATTGAGCATCCGAGCGATTTGAGTTTTGGAGACTCCGGCTCATTCTAGCAATTCGTTATGCGACTTATTATTGATGTTACAAGAGAATTTGGCGGGAGATCTGGCGAAGACGCTGGTCTAGGCTCGCGTTGGCCTGCTGCTTGTCAAAGATGTGGTGCGCCGCAGCAGACGTATGAGGCGCCCCCCCCTGAGCTCATTTGGGTGCAGGGCTTCCAAAAGGGCGTCATTGGCAAAACTGTATCTCATCCCAATTGCGCGGTGGGCAATCTCGGCCCGGGCGATCGCCATCGTGAGCGAAATAGGTGGCCGCACCAGCTCTGCCTTGGCATGGGCGCCCCATGGGCAACACCACCCGCGATCACAGGATCCGCAACACGTTCGGCGACAAGATCTGTGAGGGCTGCGACCAGCAGGGCCGCGAGGAGGACGCCTTTGCCATACACGGGAAATATGGGCGATGTCGTGGTCAAAGTTCTGGTCCAAAAGGTGGTGAATATATTGGTTCAGCTTATGCCGCCCAAGGCAAAGCCATTCGCGAAATTCATCGTTCTGAGCCTCTCGGATACAGACCCCACTTGCCGCCTGGCCTCAAGGAAAACGGCTGGATCTGAGCGCGGCCATAGTGGCTGGTCAAAGCTATGACACCATGACAGAGTGCTGTGAAAATCGGAGATGCTGCGCTTGGGCATCACAGATGCAAGTAAAGGCCTGAACGTATGAACAGCAATTATTTCCCAACGTGCTCTCCGAAAACCCAACGTATGGAGCGGCAGTTGAGGCAGCTGGTGCAGAGCTGCCCGGAACCGATGCACTATGATTTCTACCAGTGGTTTTCGGAATCGTTTGAGCCTTTGGCGCGAACCGCGTTCCAGCCCCAGGACGAAATCGTGTTGGCGCAGCAGAACGAGGCGGCCCTGTTTTTTCCCAGGCCGATCCCGATGGTCATCATGTCCCATATCGTCTTTGGCTATGAAACCTGGTTGCAGCATAAATACGCGCTACCGGGATTTGTCGAGGTCGAGCCGGGCGATACGGTTGTTGATTGTGGCGCTTATGTCGGCGGCTTTGCCTTGAGTGCTGCGCGGGTGGCAAAGCGGGTGCATGTCTTTGAGCCGGAAAATAGAAATTTCGACTGCTGCGAAAGAAATCTGGCGCAGTTTGATAATGTCGAGTTGGTCAACAAGGGTTTGTATTCGCAAACGAAGGTGACTGCGTTGAATATTGCGCAGTCGAGCGTCGAACATTCACTGCTGCTTCCCGATGACGGTGCCCCAATTGGCACCCAGCCGGTGCAGCTGATCCGACTGTGGGACTATTTTGAAACCACGGCACCGGGGGGGATTGATTTTGTCAAGATTGAAGCCGAAGGCGTCGAGTTGGAAGTCTTTGCCGGGCTTCAGGACCTGCGGCCCAGGAAGCTGGCAATCGATGTGAGCGAAGAGCGCGATGGCGAAAGCCCGGCCGAGGAGTTCCGCGAAATACTATTGTCCCTTGGCTATGAGCTGCGCCAGCGTGGACATGTGATGTTTGCCCGCTTGAACGGTGCAGGTTGAGATGACCATGCCGGGGGCCGCCATCCCGAAAGTGATCTATGCGCTGTGGCTGGATCAGGACTGCGAGGAGATCCCGCTGGTAGCACGTACCTGTTTGGCGCGCTGGCAGGTTTTGAACCCCGATTTTAAACTCTGCATTCTGGACCGGGCGGATGTCATCGACCTGCTGGCCGATTTTCCTGTGCCACTGGAGCTGATGACCGTGCAAGCGCTGTCCGATGTCGTGCGGGCCCGCTTGCTCAGCGAAAAGGGCGGGATCTGGGTTGATGCATCGGTGCTGCCGGTGCGCCCCCTTGGTGATTGGCTCGCGCAGGCCTCAGGCGCTGCCGGGTTCTTTGCCTTCGATGGCCCGGCGGCAGATCGGCCGATTGCCTCCTGGTTCTTGGCCTCAGAGCCCGGCCATCCGATCATGCGGCTGTGGTGGCAAGAGGTGCTGAGCTACTGGAATAAATCCAGGAATCTGCTCATCGATCCGCGGGATGGCAATCCGATTCCGCCGTCACCAGTCTGGGAGGTTTCGCCGGATGGTGGCGCACAGGGCAATACGTTTCCCTATTTCTGGTTCCACTATCTGTTTGCCCGGCTGCTGGAGACAAACGCAGAGTTTGCGGCAAGTTGGGAAACCTGTCCCAAGATATCTGCGGTACCGCCGCATATGCTGCAGAAACTCTGCCGTCAGCAGCCCGCCCCGCCGCGCGCAGCGATCACAACTGCGATCGGGTCAAGCCTTGTGCAAAAATTGGACTGGCGGGCTGCTTATCCGTTCGACAGCATCCAACAATGTCTTGCGGACCTCTAAAGACGACTGCGCAAGGCCAAATCACAAGATGGGCTGGGACAGCCTGATCCAATAGCTGTCCCAGCCCAGTTAGTCCTTGGTTTTACGGCAGGCAAGAGATCATACCGCTAGCGTCTGTCTGCAAGCCGGTGCTGCAGCTCGGAAGGCCTGGGAAGTAGGTGTTGCCGGCAGCATCAATTTTGAAATAGTTGCCGCCACCGACCAGGTTGATGCCAAAACTACCATCGCCTTCTCCCGCTCCGGTTTCGAAGTTGGCAATAACCCAGTTTGTGTTTGCGGTTGTCTGCTCCAGAAGGATCATTTGGCGAGAACCGCCATCGCCTTTGATGTGGATGGGGCCAAGAGGGGCATTATGTCCGATACCCAAATTATTGAGGATCTGGACATCACCGTCAGCGGCAATATCAATGGCGCTGCTTGGCGCACCGGGGCGGATCCGGAACGGCAGGGTCGAACCATTGGTGGCGTCACGCACGAAGAAGCCAGCCTCGTTGCCGGCCACATCCCAGGTCTGCGGGGTAAAGCCGGACGAGCCGTCCTGCTCGAGGCGCAGGGTGGGGGTGTTGCCGGATTTCACATGCACATCGACCACCGGGGTTGATGTCCCCAAACCCAGCCGACCGCCGTCTTCGACATAAAGCGAATGGCTGGGGGCGCCGGCCTCGATGGTAAAGGGGGTGCGACCGCCGTCGACATCGTCAATCGAGAACTTGTTGGCGCCGCCATTGGCGCTGTCGTTAAAGGTGATCTGCCAGTCATTGCTTGGGAACGAGGCGCTGTTGGAGGTATCCTGAGCCTTGATCCGCAGATTGTTTTCCTTCAGCCGCAGGGTGTCAAAGCCAAAGCTTTCACCGTTGACGCAGTCAAAACCGGCGCAGATGCTGCCGTCGACGATCAGGTCATCCAGAATGACCTGATCGGCCAGAGAAACGGTGCCGACCAGGCAAAGGGCACTGGTGGTGAGCGCGAGTGATTTCAGTTTTGGGCTATAAGACATATATTAAATCTCCCTGTTCGCGTGCTGGCGCACCCGGCGGCTGTTAGTTATCTTCGGTGATCTCTTCGGGGGTGATGATCACCCCGCGTGAGACAGTGAAATGGCCGTTCATGTAAAACGGTTTGGCCATCGAGTCGGATTGCGCCTCGCCGCGGCCGTTGTTCTGCGGATTAAGGATCTTGACCTGCTCGTCACTGGCGGCGCTCAGCTCAAACCGATAGATACCATCCAGGATTTCGCCGCCGCTCAGCTGAAACACCGGGGTGCCGGTCGCGGCCTCAATGGTGCTCAGGGTGCCATCAGGCGCCGAGACCACCAGGGTGGCATTGCGCAGGCCGGTCCAGTTCTCGAACCAGACGGCATTTGAATTATGCTGCTCAACCGGGCTGGCGGCCAAGGCGGCAGTGGGGCCAAGCAAAAGCGTACCAATCAGGCAGGCCGAGCGGGCAAGGCCGCGCCAAAGAAATTTGTCCATTCAGAACCTCACAACTCGGTAATTCATTGCGTCAATATTTGACCGGGGGTTGTATCCCATCAGCCTGGTGTTCCCCTGAGCATACACCAATGATCAGATGAATTTAAGGAATATTAACCCCATGTGTGGCGGAATGTGGCGGCGGCGCAGGCAAAAAAAGAAGAGAATTCCCGCTATGGTTGATTTGACGTCAATCATCTCCCTTATTGGAGGTGAATCTCTTGCCAAATGGACCTGGCCCGCAGTTGTGCTTCGTTGATTTGCGCGGCGGTCATCCGCTGGCGCAGCGTCGCACTGTCTGCCAGCGACATAGGATGACCCATAGATTGCGCCAGGGTCAGCCACATGTAGCCCAGTACATAATCCTGCGGCACCCCTTGGCCCCGCAGGTAAAGCCAGCCGAGATTCGCCATCGAAGGACCATGCCCCTTGGTGGCCGCGGCTTTGAACCAGGCCCCTGCCTGACGCAGATCCAGAGCACTGGCATTGGGGCGGCTGCACAATACCCAGCCTTGCAGAAATTGCGCCACCGGGTCGCCCGCTTGGGCGGCGCGCTGATACACGGATATGGCAGCGGCATCAGTCGCGGGAAAGGCCAGGCGTGGATCAAAGGAACATCGGGCTGCCTGCGCAGCCGCTCCTGACGTGGCCAGGATCCTGGTCTGGCGCTGTTGGCTGGCGCGGCGTTCCCAGTCGGCGGCCAGAACGTCGCTTTGTGCGATGCCAAAGCCATTGCCATACATCACGCTGAGGTTGGTCATGGCAGTGGGCAGCCCCTGTTCGGCGGCGGCGGCAAACAGGGCGGCGGCGCGGTCATAGTCCTGCTCAACTCCGGTGCCACGCACATAGAGCAGGCCAAGGTTGTTCTGCGCGCGGGCATGACCGTCGGCTGCCGGGCCCTGGTAGAGATCACGCGCCCGCTCATAATCCTGTGTCACCCCGATGCCGTTCTGGTACAGCACGCCAAGACTGACTGCGGCATCGGCATGGCCCAGATCGGTGGCCAGCTGATAGCTGGCGGCGGCGGCGGGTGCATCATGGCTGCCATCCGCACCCTGTTCCAGCGCTTTGCCCAGGTCAAAGATATGCTGGGGATCGCCCTGATCGGCGGCGGCGCTCAGCCAACGCCGCGCCGCTTGCTGGTCTTGTTCGCCACCCAGGCCGCTGTGGAGATACTGGCCCAACTGGTTTTGGGCCCCAGCATGGCCCAGGGTTGCCGCCTGTTCATAGAGGATCGAAGCACTGGCAAAGTTCTGCAGCACCCCATCGCCGCGATGATGGCGGTTGGCCTGGGCAAACAGCGCCGCGCCGGGCAGCTTGGCCTGCGACTCTGCAGCGGCGGGCTGTCCCAATAGCAGTGCGGCCAAAAGCAGCTGTCGGATCATTGGCTTTCCTGTGGCGGTTGAGGACTGGCGATTTCAAAGAAAGTGCGCGCAGCTGTCTGGGCCTCGGCAATCTGCTCGGGGGTCATCAACTGGGCCGCCACATCGCGGTGGCGGGCGGCCTCAGCGACGCCGCTGGCGGCGGCGATGTTTAGCCAGCTATGGGCCTGAACATAATCCAAAGTCACCCCGGTGCCGGTGATGAACAGCTTGCCCAGTTCCAATTGGGCCTGCGGGTCACCAGCGGTGGCGGCCAAAGTCAGCAGCGCTGCGGCCGCCTGGATATCCTCGCCCTGCTGCAAGCGCAGTAGCGCCAGCGCGGTTTGCGCCGGGCGGATGTTGTCTGCGGCGCGTGCCTCCAGCCAGGCCCTGGCCTGGGCGATATTATCACTGTCCTGGCTGTCCTCACCCGCGGCGCGGGCCATCCAGGGCACCATCTGATGGGGTGCCAGCAGATCCTGCAACGCGCCGCTGAGGGTCATATTGACCAGTCTCTGATTGGCGGCGGGACGCTCTTGTGCGGCGGCTTGCTGGTACAGACTCAACGCCTTGGCGGTGTCTTGCGGCACCCCGTTCCCGGTTTCATAGAGCCGACCCAGCGCCAACATGGCGCCGCCGACCCCGGCATCCGCTGCGCGGGCGTACCAGGTCGCTGCAGTCGTATTGTCAACCGGAACGCCGCGGCCGGTGGCGTAGATATAGCCCAGATTGGACATGGCACCGGGCTCGCCCGCCTCGGCGGCAGAGCTCAGCCAGCGCCGGGCTTCGTCAAAGTTCTGCTCGACCCCGTCGCCCTGCATGTATCTGGTGCCCAGGATGCGCTGCGCCAAAATAAAGCCGCTTTCGGAGCTGGCGCGATACCAGCGCAGCGCGCTGGCACTGCTCTGGTCCACGCCCTGGCCACGCTCATAAGCCAGCGCCAGATAGAACTGTGCTTCGCTGTGGCCTGCCTCGGCGGCGCGGCTCAGCCAGAGCAGCGCCTTGGTGGCATCCTCAGCGGTGCCAGCCCCACGGGAATAAGCCCGGCTGAGCGCATATTGCGCCGCTACGTGGTCCTGTTCGGCGGCGGCCAGAAACCAGTTCACTGCCGCCGCCTCGTCCTTGGGTATCCCGTCGCCAGCACTGGTCAGCAAGCCAAGGTAATACTGTGCTTCGCGGTCGCCACGGGCGGCCGAGCGCGCGAATAGTGTCGCAGCGGCGGTGGGGTCGCGCTGCTCTTCGGAGGCACTGAGATAGATGCGGGCCAGCAGAGTGGCAGCCGTCAGGTGATCCTGCGCCACCGCCTGTTGCAGCCAATGCACCGCGCCTGCTGGATCGCGCGGCCCACCGCGCCCTTCAAGCAGCACCTGACCATAGCGGTATTGCGCCAGCGCGGTGCCACTCTCCTTGGCCAGTCGCTCCAGGTCGCTGCGCACGGTGACAAAATCACCCCGGTGCCAGGCCTGTTCCACGGCGGCCATCTCGGGCAGCGGCGCTGCGTCAGGCGCGGCGGACTCCGCGATCGGGGACTGTGCTGACAGTGGCGCGATGACGGTAAGGCTGAGTAGGGACGCAAGGGCAAGTCTGGAAAAGCGGGACATAGAAACATCTTTTGAAACAGGACGGTTGCCGGCCAGCTTACCGGTCTGCCCGGCGGGCATCAATGCGGCAGACGGGCGGTTAGCCAAATCAGTGCTGTGGCCGCACAGAGCGCGGTGCCAAAGGGCAGGGCCCGGCTGGCTTTCAGGGCGCGGCGGTGGCGCAGGGCCCCGATTGCCGCCCCGGTCAGCGCCATCAAGGCGGCTAGCAACAGCAAATGTGGCAGCAGCCAGATGCCGCAAAGCGCGCCCAGCCCAGCCATCAGTTTGACATCACCCAACCCCAGCCCAGCCCGCTGGCGCAGCTTGTAATAGCCGATCCGGATGGCCCAGAACAAAGCGCTGCCGATCACCCCCCCTGTCAGCGCCTCCGCCAGAGTGTGTGGCAACAATGGATGCGGCGGGGGTGGGATCAGACCGCTCTGAACTCCGCCAGCCCAGGCTAGCGCCACCAACGCCAGGGCTGCGGTCGGCCCATCGGGCAATCGGAACCACAACAGATCGCAGACCGCCAGCGCCAGCAACAGCCACAAGATCAGTGCCGTCAGGCCACTGGCCATCCCCGACCCGCCAAACGCCAGCGCCAGCAAAGCCAGCCCCGGTGCGGCCAGTTCCATATAGAGATGCCAGGGCGGTATCCCTGCGCCACAGTGACGGCAACATCCCCGGTTCAGGACAAACGACAGCACCGGCAGCAGATCTCGCACCGCTAGGCTGGTGCCACAGCTGCGGCACTGCGACCCCGGCCAAATCACGCTTTCTCCGCGTGGCAGCCGGTCGACCAGCACGGCCAGGAACGACCCCACCGCCGGGCTAAGCAGCAAGAGCAGCAGCGCCCAGGCGCGGGGCTCGGGCGGGAACAGGTCGGACAAGGCGGGCTCCTATGGGGTCAGGGTCGGGCTGGTGGACCCCTCGGTGATTGCCTCGGGGCGTCTGGGCTTCTATCATCCTGCCAACACAGGATTTTGCAATGTCTCAAATGTCTTTACAACCTGCAGCCGAAGATCGTGCCGCAGATCACTCTGAAACCGCAGATGCCGGGTTTTCTTTGCTTGAACTGATGGTGGTGGTGGTGATTCTGTCGGTGCTGGCGCTGGTGATTGTGCCCCGGGTGATTGATCGCCCCGATCAGGCCCGTATGGTGCGGGCCCGTACCGATCTTGGCGCCATCTCCAGTGCGGTGAAGTTCTACCGGCTGGATAATTTCCGCTATCCCACCACCGAACAGGGGCTGGCGGCCTTGGTCAACCCACCCGGCAGTGCGCCACTGGCGCCGAACTGGGCCGCGGGCGGCTATATCGATCAGTTGCCAAAAGATCCCTGGGGTCAGCTGTACAATTACCTGTCGCCGGGCGTGCACGGCGATTTCGACATTTTCAGCTATGGCGCTGATGGCACCCCGGGCGGAGATGGGGCAGATACGGATATCGGATCATGGAGCCTGCAATAAGCCCGGTGCCAGATCAGCCTTCTGATGCAGGGGTCACCCTGATCGAACTGGTGGTGGTGGTGGCGGTGATGGCCAGCCTGGTGCTGGGGGTCACGTTGACGGTGGGGCGGGGTGGCGGGCGCAGTGAAAGTGATCTGAGGTCATTTCGCAGCGCCTACGATCAGGCCCGCAGTCTGGCGGTACATGGCCGGGTGCAACGTGGATTTCTGCTCAGCGCCAAAGGCCACCGCATGGCCTGGTGGCACAGTGATGGCTGGCAGCTCTCCGAACACCTGCAGCCTTGGCGGGGGCGGGTGTCCTATCTGGTGAAGACGCCGCGGGTGGCCGACGACAGGCCCAACATCCTGTTTCTGCCCAATGGTCAGACCAGCGCGTTTTCCATTCAATTTGACCACATAGGCTGCCGCAGTGATGGCTGGACAGGGTTGATATGCGACGCCGGGTGATCTGCCCTAGCCCTTGGCTGCGCCTCAGGCCCGGGTCGCGCAACAGTCGCGGACTGACACTGTTGGAGCTGGTGGTGGCGGTGTTGGTGCTGGCCATTGGCAGCCTGGCGGCCCTGCAGGCGGTGGACCAGTCGCGGCGCTCTATCGGCGGAGCCATGCCCCGGCTGCTGGCGCAGGTGGTGGCGCAAAACCGTGCCGAGGAATTGCGACTGGTCGGGCTGCACGGGCCGTCCGGCGGGCTGAATCTGCCGTCTCAGCTGCAGATGGGACCGTATAATTATCAATTGACGGTGACAACCAAGACCACCGCCAGCGGCATAATCGAGGCCAAGATACGCGCGGTCAGCAGTGAGGGTCCGGGGGCCCTTCTGGTGACATTTTTACCGCCACCGGGGGCGGGATGATGCGGAAAAAACAGAGCCAAACACGGGGTCTGACCCTGATCGAGCTGGTGGCGGTGATGGCGTTGTTTGCGCTGGTGGCGGTGATGGGGCTGCAGGCGCTGACCGCCAATCTGCGCCTGCGGGACCGATTGACGGTGCTGGAACAGCAGGCGGGTGAGCTGAGCCTGGGGCTGGTGCTGCTGCGCAATGACCTGTCGGCGCTGTTGCCGGTGTTGTTTCACCCGCCGGGCGGCGGCAGCCGCTCAGCAATACATCTGTCGGACGATGGTCTGACCCTGAGCTTTTCAGTGAGTGGCCAGCCCGAGCTGCCGCCCGCTAACGGCGAGGATCCTGGGCTAGGGTTGCACCGGGTGGAATGGCGGCTGGATGTGGCCCGCCAGCAGATGATGCGCCGTGTTTGGCCCGTGCTGTCACCCGCCTCAGGCCGATCAATCAGCCCCGAGGTGGCCTATCTTTCGGGTGTCACCGGTCTTGGCTTGCGCAGCCTTTGGCCGCAGCTGGGCTGGCTGCCGGGGGTATCCAGCAACGCGCCGCGCGCGGCCCCCGAACTGGGAGAGAGCGATGGCGACGGGGTGCTGACCCGGTTGGCGGACAGCTATTCCGATACGCTGCCTGAGGCGGTAGAGCTGAGCCTGCAGATCGAGGGGCTGGGGGCGGTGCGGCTGCTGGAGATGGTGCGATGAAACTGCGGTCCGGATCCGAGCGCGGCTTTGTGCTGCTGAATGCGCTGCTGCTGGTGGCCGCCTTTGCGGCGGCGGCGGTCTACGTGCTGAGCAGGGCTGAATCTGCGCGACTGCGTCAGGCTGAACACCAAGGCGCCGGGCAACTGGGGCTTTATTTGGATGGCTTTGAGATATTGGCCCTGACCCTGCTGCGCGCCGATCAACAGGGCGGTGCGGTGGATGCACTGACGGATGTCTGGGCCGGGAAAATTGATCATGTGACGGTGGACCGCGGGCAGCTGTCTGGCCAGATCAGTGACCTGCAGGGCCGCTTCAATGTCAATTGGCTGGCCAATCCCGAAGATCTCGGGGCCGAGGCAGGTTTTTCCAGATTGCTGGCGCGGCTGGGTCTGCCATCGCGGCTGGCCACAGAGATCACCGGCTTTGTTCGTCCTGGCGGCCCCTCTGACCTCTCGGGCTACGCGCGGCTGACCCCGCCAATTACACCACAGGGCGGACCGGTGTTGCTGTTGGAACAGTTGCAGGTGATTCCGGCGCTGCATCCACGCCACTATGCACGGCTGGCCCCCTATCTGGCCGCCTTGCCCAGCGACAGCCTGCTGAATCTCAATACGGTCCCCGCCGAGGTGCTTCTGAGCTTGTTACCCTCGGCCAATTCCGGCTCTCTGGAGCAGGTGCTGCTGACCCGTCGCCAGCATCCATTTATCTCGGTTGAGGATTTTATTCTGCGCAGCGGTGCCGCGTTTTCGCTTGCGGGACTGCCGGAAGAGGAAGAATTGCGTTTTGCGGTTGGCTCGGCGTGGTTTCACGTCGATATTGCAGCGCAACTGGAGGATCGGACCCTGACGCGACAAACCATCATTCACCGCCGCCCGCTGCCCTACGGGCCGCAGGTCTCGTTCCGGCTGGGAGACGACACATGAGCCGCGCAGCGCGGCGCAAAGCTGCGAATGAGGTTCACTTCATTCATTTGGATGCCCCGCGTCGCGGAACGCCAGCAGCGGGGCATATCGCATTGGTGCCGGGGGCAGAGGCGCCACTGCTGGCGCTCCAGCTCCCGCCGGGATTGCAGGGCGCGACACGCGAGCTGGTGGCCTGGCGGCAATTGCAAGACCAGTTGGGGTTGACGCAGAAAACGGCCGAGATGCATCCCTTTTGTGGCGAGGATAAGCCGGCCAGTTGGACCCGGGGCGTGGTGGCCGCAGTCGATGTGATGCACCGCTGGCGCGGCCTGCTGGATCCGGGGTGCCGGGCGATGCTGCCGGATTATCTGGCGCTCCCTGCGGCGGCGGATCTCTGGGTGCTGGTGGTGCAGGACGACAAAGTACGGCTGCGACTGGGGCTGCTGGACGGGTTCAGCAGTGAACTGGATCTGGCCCAGTTGATGCTGAGACAGATGCTGGCCGATGCAGATGTGCCAAACCCCAAGGCGGTGCTGATGCTGGAGGGGACACTGCCGGGGCTGGACGAGCTGCTGGCGGCACGTGATATTGCGCTGGTGCAAAAGATGAGCGGGCTGAAGCCCTTGGGCATCGCCCCCCCCGTTGTTCTGGGGCATGGCGAGTTGAACGCGGATCTGCGCATTGATGCACGCGCGGCGCGGGCCGGGCTGCGTCGCCAGGTGCTGCCCTGGGGCGCGGCGGCGCTGGCTGCCGGGCTGATGATTGGCATTTGGGCGATGGGTGAGGGCCTGGAGATCCGTCAGATGCAGCGCGAGCGGGCCGTCTTGCAAGACAATACCGAGGCTCTGGTGCGCGATCACTTTGTGCCTGCCGGGCCCCTGCTGGATATACGCCTGCAAGTGTCACAGGCGCTGGCGGCCCGGCAAGCCGAGGCCACGGCGGGGTCCGGGCGGGTGTCGCCGCTGCTGCTGATCGGTCAAGTGGCGGATGTGATGGTCGCCATCGGAGTGCCGCCAGAATTACTAACCTATAGCCAGATCGAGGGGCTGGTGCTGGAGGTCAGGCTGGCGGATTTTGCCGCTTTGGACCAATTGGTAGCAGCGCTGGAGACTGCCGGCATTGCAGTTCAGCCGCGCGGTGCGCGGGTGGTCGAAGATGGTGTTGGCGGGGTGCGGGCTGCGCTTCATCTGCACCCAAAACCGGGTGAAGAGGGGCAGTAATGGCACGGATGATTGATATGCTGCTACAGCTCAGCCGACGGGAACGGGGACTGCTGGGACTGCTGGGGCTGGTGCTGCTCCCGGCGCTGCTGTGGGTCTGGCTCATCGCGCCGCTGCTGGACAACCGCAGTGCCATCACCCAGCAGGTAAATGAGGCGCGGGCGCTGCAGTTTTGGGTGGCCGCGCGCGCGGCCGATCAGCAGCAACTGGGCCAGCTGCAGGGCAAGCAGTTGGCCCCACCCATCGGCATCAGTGGCTTGGAGCAAAGCCTGGTGGCAGCGCAGTTGCGCCAACAGGTGGCCCGGCTGGGCGGGCAGCAGGATGGCAGCATTGAGTTGAGCTTTGAAGCGGTGGAATTTGCACTGCTGGCCAGCTGGATGAGCCAGATGGATCCAGGTTGGGGCTATGACATCACGGTGCTGCGGCTGCAGCGCCGCGCGGCACCCGGTCTGGTGGCCGCAGAATTGACATTGCAGCCACAACAGGCCCCCTGACGCCTCAGCGGGATCAGCTCAGGGATTTTAACTGCACCGTGATGCTGGCTTGGCGTCCGGCCAGCGCCCCCAGCGGATCCAGCTCGGGATCACTGCTGAGCACCTCGGTAATAGCATTTTGCGCCGCAGCCAGATGTTGGCGACTGCGGGCCGCGTCCCGGTTGGTGAGCGCCACCAGACCCAGCTCGTGATGCGCGGTGCCCAGCACCGACAGGGCGGCACTGCGGGCGGTGCCGCTCTGGCTCTGGCTCAGCCTCTCGACCTGTTGGATCGCCGCGCCGTAAGCGCCGCTGCGCAGCAGGCTATGGGCATATTCCAGCTGAATACGCGGCTGCAGCGGGCCGGCCTGCGGCAGCATGCGGGCATAGATGCGGTTGGCCTTATCATATTGGCCGCTTTCCAGCGCGCTGCGCGCGGCGGTGTAATCCTTGCGGAAACTGTTGGAGCTGGCGCCGCTGCCGTCGTCACAGCCGCTCAGCCCGACGAGCAGTCCGGCGCTGAGCGCCAGCACGCGCAGCCCGGCACGGCGGGATGTATCTTGTACCATCATGAGCTGCTCTTTTGCCTGTTTTTTGTGGTTTTATTTTCCTTAACATGGGGGGGGATTTCAGTCCATAATGCGGCCTGCGATGCGGTCACAGCTGTGACATGCTTGCGTCGCAGCTGTTGTCTCTGGTGCGATTGGCACCCTTTGGAAAGCCTGCCCTGATATGCGTGTGATTGCTGCCCTTTTAACTCTGGTTTTTCTGGCCGCCGCGATCTGGCAGGGGCAGCGGCTGTGGCAGCAGCTGCAACAGCCCGAAACCGCGCCACGGCACCTGGCTGCGGTGCGCCCCGCCCCGCCCGCCAACCAGGGTGTTTTCGCGCCACCCCCGCGCCGCTGGCCGACGCTGTTTGGCACGCCAGTGGTGATCGAGCCACAGCCGCCGCAGCCGGTGGCTGTGGCAGAACCGCACCCCCCTGCGCCGCCACTGCCGCCGCTTGCAAGCCTGGGCTATCGGCTGAAAGGCGTGGTGCGCAACGGCAGTGCCGACTGGGCCATCCTGAGCCACCCGACCGGCGATATCATCCTGCGGGTCGGTGACAATCTGGTTGAGGGGCTGCGGGTTGAGGCCATCGAGGCCGAGGGGCTGTGGCTAAGTCGCGGCGGTGAGCGGGTTCTTTTGGGATTTGAGACACTCTCCCCCTAATCTGCGGCCCAAGCGCTGTAAGACAGGTGCTCTTTGCGCTGTCATGCGCTATGGGTGTTGCAACTGAAGGGGCTATCGGTCTGAGCCGTGGCCAGCGCCGGGGCAAAATAATAGACCGGGCGCGGGCAAACAACGTGCCGGGCGGACCAGAGAACACATGAGCAGACTATGAACGTTCTAAAATCAATACGAGCCTTGACGGTGGCCTTGATGCTGGCTGTGACGGCGCTGACCTGCGCGCCGGTGCAGGCGCAGGTGGCGCTGGATCTGCGGGATGCGGATCTGCGCAGCTTTGTGCAGATTGTGTCTGAGGCCACCGGGCGCAGCTTTGTGCTGGACCCGCAGGTGCGTGGCACGGTGACGGTGCTGGCGCCCAAGGAAATGTCCAACGCGGC
>Ga0209826_1001823_pt1 | contig 14485 bp, 10 predicted proteins | sample GOMGulsemesocosm_5_FD_184637 | JGI IMG/M metagenome (GOLD analysis project Ga0209826, IMG submission 184637) | Methane-oxidizing microbial communities from mesocosms in the Gulf of Mexico - GOM15C Gulf of Mexico (SPAdes) (version 2) | ecosystem: Environmental > Aquatic > Marine > Cold seeps... | reverse complement strand
GCGGTGATCGGTTTAAGCCACTCACTGCGTGAAGAGGCGGCATTGCATGGCATCCAAGTGAACGCCATTTTACCCGGCATGGTGCAGTCCAACATTTGGGACGACGCGATCAATGTTAAAGATTACAACTACAAAAAGAACATGGAAAACACTGGGCTAAAACCCATCAGTGCGGATCAGGCCGCGCAAGCCATCATGCAAGGCATGAGAATCAACCAGCGCAGTATTATATTCCCATTTATCAATCGCCTGGTGGTCAGGCTTTATCGTTTGTTGCCAGGTCTTATAAACAAGGTGGCAGTCGCACCGCTGGCTAAAAATAATATTTAGAACACCCGTGAAAGATGCGTTGGACTTGCTCCAGCAAATAACAAATAACAAATAACACACAGGTTAATAAAATGAGCACTTCGAATAAGAAAGTAGTATTGGTAACCGGCGCCGGGCAAGGTATCGGGCGCGCAATAGCAAATCACTTCCACAGCCAGGGCTACCAGGTTGTCGCTACCGACTACAACGCTGCCATCCTGGAAGACCTCAAGGGTGTTGAGGGTTACCTCACCGCAAAACACAATGTTGCCAGTATTGATGATGCCAAGGTTGTGGCCGAGTTGATCAAGAGCGAACTGGGTCGTTTGGATATCATCGTTAACAACGCCGGCATCAATGTTTACCTGCCCGTGGTTGAAGTGGATCCACAGCGCATTGCCGACGCCTTTCAGGTCAACACACTGGGTCCATTGTTTAACGTCAACGCCTGTCTCGACCTGCTGATCGAATCCAAGGGCACCGTCGTTAACATTTCCAGTGAGTCGGCCACCTTTCGCGCGCCCTTCCAGTTCTACCAGAGCACCAAGATGGCGCTGGAGTGTTTGAGTGATGTTATGCGCCGGGAGCTGGGCATTTACGATGTTCACGTGGTAACGGTGCGTCCTGGCGCGATTGCTACCGAGATGACCGACACCAGTAGAGTACCGGTAAACCCCGTTGAAAATAGCCGCTTTGATAAAGCCTTTAAAAACTTCTGCAAAGAGCTGGTCGCCAGCATGCCCAAGAAAAAATTCACCGTAGCCCAAGCCGCTGAACATACCTTTAAAGCGGCGACCGACCCATCACGCCCGGTGATGTACAAGTACAACAACCTGTTTAAGTTTAAGGTGATAGCGAAACTGCCAGCGAAGTTCCTGGATACCCAGATTGTGAAGCTACTTAAAAGTTAAACAAGCATAATCGCGCCAACTTAAGCCGTGGCCAAGGAGCCAGCATGGAAGTAGTAACCTGCAGTGAGGCGACGTGCACGTGCACACCAGTTTGCCTTACGATGCCTACGTCATAGGTGTGCGTGTGTCATGCTCGATGATGCTTACCGCTACATGAAAGGCGGTAGCATTGAGCATGGCGCGGGTTATCTTGTGCGCGCCAAACGGCCACTGGATTTTGGCGCGGTCACCGACCACACCGAATACCTCGGCGCGCACTGGAAAGACCCTAATTTCGACCCAGGGCAACAGACCTTCTACTACGCCCGCGAAATTTAAATACCCGCGCAGCTCAATCCATGACGCCAAGGTACTGGGGGTTGGGGCTCCAATTCCAACCAGTATTCAAGAGCGAGCGGAGAACTCAGCCATTTGGTACCAGCCTTAAATATATTGGAGATACAGCATGTCGCTGCGACAGTTATTGCGAAAACCTTTTACCTACACACCTTTTGCTCAACAGGTTAACCTTAGCGGTAAGCGCGCCATAGTCACAGGCTGCGGAAAAGGCTCATTGGGTTACGCGAGCGCCAAGAGCCTTGCCAAATGGGGCGCCGAGGTGGTGATCACCACTAGGAAAGGAACCGAGGCGATCGCGGAGCAATTGAGAGCCGAGTTAAACCAAGAAAATTGCTCCGCCAATATCATTGCTCAAGACTTGAATCTCGCCGAGGCGGCATCCGTAAATACTTTTGTTGATCAGTATCTCGCGGGCAACTCTGAACGGCTTGATATATTAATTAATAATGCCGGTGTTCATTTAGATCTTATGTCTCAATGGAAAACACCAAAACTAAGCAGTGATGGCGTCGAGCTGCAATGGCGGATTAACTATCTTGGCAGCGTTCATTTAACGCATAAACTGTTGCCGCTGTTACAAAAAACAGGCCAGCAATTTGGCGATGCTCGCGTCGTTAATGTCGGTTCACAAATATATACCAAGGGCAGCAACAGCGCGCTGTTCGAATCCGACACCCCCTACAACTCTTGGCAGTCTTACGGTTTATCCAAGCTGGGCTTGATCCATTTTACCCGTGAGCTGCACCGCCGCTTTAACGCCGACTGCAACCTCAAGAGTTATTGCCTGCACCCGGGCGCGGCCAGTGGCACCAGCACCGACGTGGCCAACAAGGGGCTTGAAGGACATCGCCTGGTTAACTTCATGCGCAAGCTAACAGAGCCGCTGATGCACGTCATTATGACAACGCCTGAAGAGGGTGCACAAACACAGCTCTATTGCGCCACCAGCGATGCCGCCAGCGGCCAGTATTATCAGGACTGCGCGCCCAAAGAAACCAACCAAGACGCACAAGATACAGCCGCTGCTGAGCGGTTGTGGGATGAGACACAGCGTTGGCTGAAAGGTATTTAGGATTGCTTTAGGGTGGCACCGCGATCTCTTTGTTCGCGCGTTTGGTTACGAACATTACGCTTCCGTACCGATGGGCCCAAAAAAAACAGATGCATTATTATTTTCATTTCATTCGATAAAAACCGACAACTTTGTCGTTCATACCGCGTTTGTAATGCACATTTAATCTGTAATTAATAGATTTAGACATCGTGGATTTAGCAACTCATGCCCACATTGCGCTCAATGTTCTGACGCTCGATCACATGCTAGCGCCCTTCCCCCGTAGCCACTTAACATTAATGAGCTGAGGCCAGCGCTAGCGATGACACATCAACATCGCAAAACCACCGTCTTCACTCAACGGGAGCCCTTCCGGTACCTGAATTCGAACCTGGTGGCCGGAGCCCGGCGCGGCGTCCATACTCTCTCCTTTGGTGTTTTCTATATGACTGAGCTTCAGTGGCAGGTTGCCAGCAGGGGTGATCAACTCAAGCTTGTCGCCGACGGCGAAACGGTTTTTGACGTCGATGGTCATCTCACCTTTGTTCTTGTCGAACTCAATAGCCTCGCCGACAAACTGTTGCTGGGTGTTACCGGAGTTGCCATCCTCGTAGTTCTGATACTCGCTCGGCACATGGCGACGGTAGAAACCTTCGGTGTAACCTCGATTGGCTAAGTGCTCAAGCTGGCCCATCAACCCCATATCGAAGGGTTCACCGGCCACGGCATTGTCGATAGCATTGCGATAGACCTGAGCGGTGCGCGCCACATAGTAGTGGGATTTGGTACGCCCCTCGATTTTCAGTGACTCAATGCCCATTTTTACCAGACGCTCGACGTGCTGTACCGCACGCAGGTCTTTGGAATTCATGATGTAGGTACCGTGCTCATCTTCATAGGCGGGCAGGTATTCGCCAGGGCGACTGCGCTCCTGCAGTAACATGGCAATCTCATCTTTTGGTTTTTCTTCCCGAGGCTGAGCGGACACCGACGGATCAAACTGCAGCGGAGCGTTGGTTGTAGGCTCGTTCTGAGCTGGCTCAACGGCTATCAGGTCGCCCAGCTCATTTTCTTTTGCCTCGTGGCTGTCGTACTTCCAACGACATGAGTTGGTGCAAGCACCTTGGTTGGAGTCACGGTGGGTCATGTAGCCGGACAACAGACAGCGGCCAGAGTAGGCGATACACAGTGCGCCATGAACGAACACCTCCAGCTCGATTTCCGGACAGGCGTTGCGGATTTCTTCGATCTCGTCAAGGGATACCTCGCGGGAGAGGATTACCCTCTCGATACCTTGGCGGTGCCAGAACTTGACCGTGGCGTAATTGACGGCGTTAGCCTGTACTGACAGATGTACTGGCATGTCTGGCCACTTGTCGCGCACCATCATTATCAAGCCCGGATCGGACATGATCAGAGCGTCCGGCTGCATCTCGATGATGGGTTCCAGATCGCGCAGGTAGGTTCGTACTTTATTGTTGTGCGGCGACAGATTACTGGCCAGATAAAACTTCTTGCCCTGGGCGGTGGCTTCCTGACGTGCCCGTGCGAGGTTCTCCACCTTGTTAAATTCGTTGTTGCGTACTCGCAGACTGTAGCGCGGCTGACCTGCATAGACGGCATCCGCGCCATAGGCGAAGGCATGACGCATGCCCTTAAGGGTGCCCGCAGGGGAGAGTAGTTCAGTACTCATGCTTTAAAACTCCTAGTTCAACGTCCTGCAGAGGACTTGGCTGTTCGTATTGACTGTTGATATTGACGGCTGGTATTGGCAGGCTCCGAGGTGAGGGGGCCAGACAAGAACAAAGGCAAATCAGCCCGCAACTTTACCCTAAAGCGGTCGATTTCAGCCTAACTTCTCTGTTCATTAAGAAGCTGAAAGCCGCTTATATGGTGACTCATATCAAAGGAGCAGGCAGCAACCTAGGCGCACCCAGCAATTGCTGCTGGCACGCATGGATGAAGAGCATCGCTTTTACGTTTTCACGCTGACAGTATGACAGTATGACAGTATGACAAGGAAGGGCAGGTCTTTGATTGAAACGGTCAAACGAGGCTAGTATTGATTTAGAATCAAGCCGTCAAACCACGAAAAAGGTATTGATCCACTAGGCGCTCAACAACGGCGATATCTTCGGGGAATTGGATAAACGATAAAGTAATGCGGCCCATCCAGACCACCAGGTCATCAAAGTTAAGGCTGGCATCCATCTGCTCCATTTGTTGGGCATTGAGAAACGGCTGCTCTAGGAGTTCATACCAGTGCTGTTTTAAACGCTCCGACTTTAAGTAAAACGCCACCGTGGAAGCGGCATTTTTTTTACCTAACACCAGCTGAAAGTCATTGACTTGTGGGCCGCGGTCAATCGCGTAGAGCACACAGTGCTTCAAACGTGTAGGAAAGTCCGTTGCACCTAGCTCGGCCGCCGAGGCGTGCATCTCGGTGAAGAAGGCTTCGGCTTGATCTTCCACCACCGCCAGTACCAGTGCGGGTTTGTTGGCAAAATATCGGTATACAGTGCGGCGTGATACCCCTGCCTGCTGGGCCACTTGATCAATACTGGTCGACTCGATACTGGCTTCGGCAAAGCAGTGCTTAGCCGCCAACAAAATCAAATGACGGCCCGAAGCCTGATCGCTGACTCGCGAATTGTCACCCCAACGCTGACGACTCATAACATCTCATTCTTACGGCTAAAGAGGGCACTATCTCAAAAATACGCTGCGCTGACCATCGCCATTCAGACCAACGCACTTAAAAGGCACGCCAAAACCAATGTGCTCTAGTGGCGCCATCGCGCTTGAAACCCTCAGGCTCTGGCCTCAGAATTCGTAACGGCCTATTCGGATCACCTTTATCGAGATAACCAAACCACGAATAAAAATGGCCACCCGATTAAGGACAACCATCAATACTGACACGAATAATACCATCGAGCCTAGGGCACAAAGCTTCCTGGCTTTTGTCGCTGGGGAAATTCCTTAAACGTCTGCTTGAATTGCCCCACTCTCATCATTGCTGGCCCCATCAAAAACATATGTTCCGCATACCAGCGTTCATAACCACCCGACTCACGGTCCATGCGCTCAAAGGGGTCCATGCGCAGGTTAAATATCTTCGGAGCCCGCAAAACCGTATAAGGGTCTTGCCATGTCGCCAAACCGACAGCCCGCTGCTCCTTAAAGACTATTTTGTAATCCCCGTCGCGGATAGCCACAATATCACCGGTATCCGATGCATAAATAAACTCATCGCGCGGCCCAGCCTTGGTCGTATCTAGAAAGTGCGGCAAAAAGTTATAACCATCTAAATGAACCTTATACTCCATTCCGCCAATGTCCGTACCTTTTTTAAGATTGGCTTTAATATCACTATCACCCACCGCAGCCAATAACGTTGGCAGCCAGTCTTGCAGTGAAATTATTTCATTCGATACTTGATTGGGTTTTATTTTAGCTGGCCACTTCACTATCATCGGCACTCGGTAACCACCCTCCCAGTTTGAGTTCTTCTCACCTCGGTAGGGGGTGTAACCGCCATCAGGCCAGAGCATCAGTTCTGCGCCATTATCAGTGGTATACATGACGATCGTATTATCGGCGATGCCCAGGTCATCGAGTTTATCCAGCAACTGCCCCACATGACCGTCATGTTCTACCATGCCATCGGCGTAGAGTCCCTGCCCAGTGACACCCCTCGACTCGGGTTTCAGGCGAGTCCAAACGTGCATCCGTGTTGAGTTAAACCAAACAAAAAAAGGTTTCTTCGCCGCATGGGCCCTGTCCATAAACGTCAAGGCCGCCCCAAGGAACTCCTCATCAACCGTTTCCATACGTTTTTTAGAGAGAGCGCCAGTGTCTTCAACTCGACCGTCCGCGTAAGAGTGAATAACTCCGCGTGGTCCGAAGCGTTTTTTAAAGGCTGCGCTTTTAGGGTAGTCCGCGTGCTCGGGTTCATCTTCTGCATTCAGGTGATAGAGATTACCAAAAAACTCATCAAAGCCATGATTCGTGGGTAGATGCTGGTTCTGATCACCCAAGTGGTTTTTACCAAACTGGCCGGTCATGTAACCGAGTGGCTTGAGCAGCGTGGCAATGGTTGGGTCTTTCTTATTCAGCCCTTCTTTCGCTCCTGGCATCCCGACTTTCGTGAGCCCGGTGCGAATAGGGTGCTGCCCGGTAATAAAGCTCGAGCGTCCGGCGGTGCAACTTTGATCACCGTAAGAATCGGTAAACAAAATACCGGCGTTGGCGATTCGGTCGATGTTCGGCGTCCGGTAGCCCATGGCACCACGATTATAGGCGCTTACATTGTAAGGCCCAATGTCGTCGCCCCAGATAGCCAAAATATTGGGTTTGTCGGCCGCCAAGGTCACAGAACTGCAGAGCAGCCCTAACGTATAAAGCACCCTATTCACTTTATTTTTCATATATCCACCCTGCCTCTGAAATTTAATCTCTTTTACACCCTCTCACCAGCGGCGCCATTAACCATGGATTAATCGAGCATAGCATGGCACGACCACAACCGAATCACCGTCTTTAATAGCGCCACATACAGAGTGATATTCAAGGGCTCAGCCTAGCGTTTTGATAATAATGCGCTGGATAGCCTCTGGAGGATAGGATAGAAGAGCGCAGGGAAATGCGGTTACTTTCCCGCTAAACTTTCTCGGTATTGGGTGGGGGTTTGATTAAACCATCGGCGAAAAGCGCGGTTAAAATTGCTCGGGTCAGAGAAGCCCAACATGTAAGCAATCTCAGTGCAGGATCGATACTGCTGGGCCAGGTACTCTTTCGCAAACTTTTGACGAATCTCGCTGAGCACTAAAGAGAAGGTAGTTCCCTCGCCCTTCAACTTACGCTGCAAGTTGCGCACACTCACACACAACGATTCAGCAATGCCCTGCGGGGTTGGCTCACCACCGGGTAACTGGCGCAACATTTCATCCTTGACCTTGGCGGCAAAGCTGTTGTTACCAAAACGTCGTTTATAGTCTTCCGAGAGACGGTCCTGATACGTCGCCAGTTCTTCATTACTCATCGGTAGCTGCTGGTGGGCGACCTCAGAGCTGAGCGAGAAACACACACGCTCAGCAGAAAAGACAACATCGCAACCAAAGAGGTCAATATAGGCCTGCTCATTGACAGCTGGACGCGTGAGCTCAACCAATTCTAATCCCACCTCCTGTGGGTACATCATGCGGAAGAGTTTTATCGCGGCCGCGAGACCAAAATCAAAAGCCTCATCACCGACCAGCTCTGGCGCCCCCAGCAAACTCACCACCACCTCAACACACCCGTCAGATTCGTTTACCGATAGGATTGCCACATCGGACAATATAGCGCTGTAGCGAACCAGACGTTGATACGCTTCGTAAAGACTGCTACTACACAGCAGAGACAACCCCAACGCCTGCCAGTGAGCTGGCTGAAAATAACTCTCGGCAGCCGCAATGCCAATACAGGGGTTACCCGTCAGCTCCGCCAGCTTGCGCCAAATCTTGCCGATCGCCGCAACACTGTAGCGACCGCCTTCACCACTGTGCATGTCACTTTCAACTATGCCGAGCTCTGCAAATACCTCGTCCGCATCAAAGCCGTGCTCAGCCAGCAATACGCGAGCAACTTCGACCCAAACAGGTAGTGAGGTTGGTTGATTCATCGAGGCCTACAAGCGAATATTATGGACGGGTTCATTGCCACGAGGGTATTCCGAGCGTTTCATTAATTCAACCGAAAAAGCGCCAACAGCTGGTCAAAAAACAAACCGCCTATAAAGCAGCGCTGGCGAGCAGATCAAGCCCGTGGAATAATGGCGCCATTGTTTCTAGCTTAGAGTCCCAAGACCGTGCGCAAAGATACTCTCGCCACCCGTAAACGTATTATCAATACTGCGGAAAAGTTGTTCGCCGACAAGGGCGTTGAAGCCACGAGTTTGCTGGACATCACCAAAGCCGCCGAGCAAAAGAACCGCAGCGCCCTGCAATACCACTTCAAAAATAAGGACGGCATGTTGCACGCGGTGCTAGACAAACACGCCTTGGGCATTGCTGAAGAGCGCACCGCCATGCTCGATAAACTTGAGGCCATGGACGACTACAGCCTCTATGACCTGATCGGCACACTGGTCCTGCCAATGGCTGCGCAACTCGACAACAAGGATGGCGGGCGCGAGTTCCTGAAGATCCACAGCGAACTGATGAATTCAGAGCGCTACCGCAACTTTCGCAAGTCGCGCGAAGACGTCAATGATATACAGCGTATTCACCGTATGGCGGCGCCTTTTCTCGATCACAATAACCCAGAAGCCTTGCAGGCCCGCGGCATACTGGTCGGCTGCTTATTGATTCATGGGTTGGCCAACTACCTGCCCCAACAAGAGCTCATCAACCGTGAGCTGTTTCTACACACCCTGACTCAGGGCATTGTCGACATACTTGTGCCTAAGCCCTAGCACACGCAACGCAACGCAACGCAACGCACCAAAATGGTGCCTGCGCCCAGTTATATAGCTTCCGCGTCACCTTCTTGCTAACCGCTGCCCCTCTAAAGCTCCACGCCTTCAGCAAAGGTGTGCGCAAGTGCGCTTAAAAGCTCGGTTATTCACAGTTTCTTCGTTTGTTCTCAAGCTTGGTACAGCGCTTGCAATGACTCCCCCAAAGCACCGGTCAGTTCACCGGCCCATTGATGTAAAGCGGTAAATGGTTATGAAGCTAGGTATGAAACAACGTCTGGTAGTCATAGGTAATGGTATGGCGGGCATGAAGGTCGTCGAGGAGATCCTCGCCACCGACCCCGAGCAGTTCGACATCACCGTATTCGGCGCTGAACCCCACGGCAATTACAACCGCATCATGCTGTCACCGGTGCTCTGTGGCGAGAAGACCATCAACGAGATCATGATAAATGATCGTCAGTGGTACACAGACAACGGTATTACCCTGCACGCAGGTACAAATAAAGCGGTGGTTGAAATCAATCGCACCCAGCGTCGAGTGCTCGCGGCTGACGGCACCAGCGCCGACTATGATCGCCTGCTGATCGCCACCGGCTCTAAACCCTTTATACTGCCAGTGCCCGGCCATGACCTCGACGGTGTACTGGCCTTTCGCGACATAGATGATGTCGAGCGCATGCTCGGTTACAGTGACACCCACCGACACGCGATCGTACTCGGCGGTGGCCTACTCGGGCTTGAGGCGGCCAACGGTCTCACCGAGCGCGGCATGCAAGTCACTGTTATCCACAGCAATGAAGTGCTGCTCAACCGCCAGTTGGATGTCGAGGCGGGAAAACTACTGCAGGCCGAACTGGAAAGCCGCGGCGTTAATTTTAAAATGCCCGCCAAAACCGAAGCGCTCATTGATAACGGCTCAGGCCACATTAAGTCTGTACGCTTTGCCGATGGCAGCGAACTGCCCTGTGGCCTGTTTGTGATGGCCATTGGCGTGCGCCCCAACATCGCATTGGCCGAGCGCAGTGGCCTCTATTGCGAGCGCGGCATAGTGGTCAGCGATACCCTGCAAAGCTATGACCCGAGCGTTTATGCCGTGGGCGAATGCGTTCAGCACCGAGGCGACACCTTTGGTCTGGTCGCGCCACTGTTTGATCAAGCCAAAGTCTGTGCCAAACAAATCTGCGGTTTAGGAGTAGCGGGTTACAAAACCCAGCCAACGGCCACTAAGCTGAAGGTAACGGGCATTAAGCTATTCTCTGTGGGCAACTTCCTAGGCGATGCGGAATGCGACTTTTTACTCTTCCGCGACCTGAAGCAGGGCGTGTATAAAAAGTTGGTACTGAAAAACAACCGCGTCATAGGCGCCGTGCTCTTTGGTGAGACCAGCGAAGGCGCCTGGTATCAAGAGCTGATCGAACAGGCCGTCGACATAACCCCTATGCGCAGCCTGCTAATTTTCGGCCAGGCTTATGCAGAGCCTTTAGATGTTAACAAAGAGCCTTTAGCGGTTCTGAATAAAGAGCCTTTAGCGGCTCTGAATAAAGAGCCTTTAGCTGGACTGAATCAAGAGCGTTTAGTGGCTCTAGATGAAAGACCTTTAGCGGGTATCAATAAAAAGCCTGCAGCGACGAACATAGCCGAAGCCGCTTAACGCGCCTCCCACATAGAAGTAACGCCATGAGCGACGTCATCGCTACCGACACACAGACCATCGACACCACCTGCGCCTACTGTGGTGTCGGCTGCGGCATCACCGCGGAGGCCAACTCGGCCAGCCGCGAAATAAACGTGCAGGGCGATAAAAACCACCCCGCCAACTTCGGCCGCCTCTGCTCCAAGGGTTCCTCGCTGGGGGAGACCATCGGTCTCGACAGTCGCCTGCTGCACCCTATCGTCGATGACCAGGTCGTTAGTTGGGACAGCGCACTGGACAGCGTGGCCCAGCGCTTTCAAAAAATCATTGATGAACACGGTCCACAGGCTGTGGCCTTTTATGGCAGCGGCCAACTGTTAACCGAAGATTACTACGTCGCCAACAAGCTTATGAAAGGTTTTATCGGCGCCGCCAACATCGACACCAACAGTCGCCTGTGTATGTCCTCGGCTGTGTCGGCGCACAAGCGCGCGTTTGGCACGGATACGGTTGCCAGTTGTTACGAAGACCTAGAACTGGCCGATCTGGTGGTCATCACCGGCTCCAACATGGCCTGGTGCCACCCGATTTTATTCCAACGTTTACGCGCCGCCAAAGAGAAAAATCCGGCGATGAAAATCGTGGTGATCGATCCACGTCGCACCGCCAGCTGCGACATCGCCGATCTGCACCTGCCGCTGGCCAGTGGCAGCGATGTTAAATTATTCAATGGCGCCTTGAGCTTTCTCGGCCAAGCCGACGCCATCGACCGCGCGTTTATCGAACAACACACCGACGGCTTTAATGAATCGCTTGCAGCAGCCCAGCTTGATGCCGGTGACATCCACCAGGTCGCCGAGCTCTGCCAGCTGGACAGTGATGACTTGCGCACCTTTTATGGCTGGCTGCGTGATTATGATAAACAGCTAACGATTTACAGTCAGGGCGTTAAGCAGTCCTCCAGCGGCGCCGACAAGGTCAACGCCATCCTCAATATACACCTGGCCACTGGCCGTATCGGCAAGCCGGGCAGCGGCCCACTGTCGCTCACCGGCCAGCCCAACGCCATGGGCGGCCGCGAGGTCGGCGGACTCGCCAACCAGTTGGCCGGACACATGGAATTCCATGTACCCGGCGATATAGATCGCGTGGCGCGGTTTTGGCAAACAGACAATATAGCCACCGAGCCCGGACTGCCCGCTGTGGAATTATTTGATGCCGTCGCCGACGGCCGTATCAAAGCCATTTGGATCATGGCCACCAATCCGGTGGTGAGCATGCCCAATGCCGACAAGGTCAAAGCGGCCCTGGCGGCCTGTGAGCTGGTGGTGGTGTCCGATTGCGTGGCGCAGAGCGACACCCTCAAGGTCGCCAACATTAAATTGCCCGCCCAGGGCTGGAGTGAAAAAGACGGCATGGTCACCAACTCCGAGCGCCGTTTATCACATCAGCGTGCGCTGCTGCCCGCCGCCGGCGAAGCCAAACCCGACTGGTGGATTATCTCTCAGGTCGGCCAGCGGCTGGGTTTTAAAGACGCCTTTGATTATTCACACCCGGTAGAAATTTTCCGCGAACACGCCGCTCTCTCAGGTTTTGAAAACAACCCACAGCAGCGCTTGCGGGATTTCGATATTTCCGCCCTGCAGAATATTTCGCTGACAGAGTACGAGCAGTTTAAACCCACCCAATGGCCCATTAATAAGCAGTACCCAGCAGGCAAGCAGCGCTTCTTCGAAGATGCCAGTTTCTACACGACCAACCAGCGCGCGCAACTGATCCCCATCAGTTGGAGGCCGCCGGGCAACGCCACCAATAAACGTCACCCGCTGGTGCTCAACACTGGCCGCCTGCGCGACCAGTGGCACACTATGACACGCAGTGCACTGGCGCCGCGTTTGAACCAGCACAGACCCGAACCGTTTGTGGAGATACACCCGACGGACGCCGCCACCTTTGAGCTGCACGAGGGCGAGATCGCCCACCTGCTCAGCCACTGGGGGCAGATGTACGCCAGGGTGATGATCACCGACAGTCAAAAACCCGGCAACGTATTCGTGCCCATGCACTGGAGCGAGCAGTTCGCCACCCATGGACGCATGGGCGCGCTGGTGAACCCAGTGGTTGACCCACTTTCAGGACAACCAGAAAGCAAACACACGCCGGTGCGTATCCGCCCCTTTAAGGCCCGCTGGCACGGGTTTATTTTATCGCGCCAGCCGCTGCCAAAACTGAATGTGGAATACCAGATAACCGTATTCGGCGACGGCTATTACCGCTACGAACTGGCCGCCATACAGCCACAAAGTGACTGGTCGGCCTGGACGCAGCAACTTATTTTTAATGACGACGTCCACAGTGATGCCCCCAGTAATGCTTCCACTAATAACAACGAGTGGCAGGAATTTGAAGACGCCGGCGCTCAACTCTACCGCGGTGCTCGTTACCACAACAACCGCCTCGAGGCGCTGGTGTGCATTGCACCGAGCATCGACGAAGCGCTGTTACCGAGCCGCGGTTGGCTGAGCAGTGTGTTTGATAAAGCTGAGTTGGAAAACCATGAACGCATGGCCTTGCTCGCAGGTGTACCCACCGTCGGTGCTGTGGATGTCGGCGCGACTATCTGCGCATGCTTTAACGTTGGCGAGAAAACCATTATCAAGGCCATCAACGAACATAAACTCACCACCTACCAGCAGGTGGGTAGCTGCTGTAAGGCCGGCAGCAACTGCGGTTCTTGCGTGCCGGAGATCAAAGACTTGTTGGCGCGATAAGATATCGCTGCGTCGCGCGTAATCGATTCACCCGTACGTGCAGCATTCCTTAGCGGCCTCCCCCGAGGAAGCCTAGCCATGACATGACGTGAGATGACACACAAGCTGGTTTAAGCGCGCGTTGACATCTACACTGGTTCTATAATTAGCTTCTAAAACAACTAAGCTAATAACCGATTACCACTGTCGCCGCGTAGATGAAGGCTGGACTCTAGATGCGCAAAACGTTTACGCATGCTGCACCCAGCCCGAGTATTCGCTCAGGCATCAACAGCTCTGAACCTTATCTATGGCTACAAAGTTGGCTAGTGATCGCTCTATGCCTGTGCAGTTGGACGACTGAAGCAGGCGCCCTGAATCCCGCCACCGCACTGCCACTCAACGACCTGCAAAGTACCCAGATCATCGATTACACCCTGTGGTTTAACCGCGACGCCACGCCACTCAGCGCCGACGATATACGCAAGAGTTACCTCGATTTTCAACAGGGGATCAATCAAGATTGGCAACCGGTCGCCAGCCACACCATCTCGCCGCTGCAGCAGAGAAAGCACTGGTTTGCCCTGCCCATCAGCAACCCGAACAGCAACAACAAACGCTGGATTTTGGAAAACAAAGACGCCGTCACACCCAGCATGGCGGTGTATCAAATTTCCGATAAAAAACTGAAACTGCTGAGCGATATAGGCAGCCACAGGCCCTATTCAGCAAGACCCATTGATCACCATAAATTACTGACACCGGTCGAGCTTGCACAAGGGGAGAGCGGCACGCTATTGATTAAACTCGATTTGATCCCCATGCTGATGATCAACAATTCGAACCTGCGCAGCAGAGACTCCTTTGGTTTAAGTGCAACGCGACTCGACTTCTTAGAGTGGTCGCTCTATGGCACCTTATCTATGCTGGGCATATTGGGTTTATGCAGCGCCATTGCCCTAAGGGACTCTCTTCACCTGTATTTGACGCTTTTTGTTTTCAGTTGCTTTGCCTCTGCATTTCATGTTT
>Ga0209826_1001820_pt1 | contig 14488 bp, 14 predicted proteins | sample GOMGulsemesocosm_5_FD_184637 | JGI IMG/M metagenome (GOLD analysis project Ga0209826, IMG submission 184637) | Methane-oxidizing microbial communities from mesocosms in the Gulf of Mexico - GOM15C Gulf of Mexico (SPAdes) (version 2) | ecosystem: Environmental > Aquatic > Marine > Cold seeps... | reverse complement strand
TCTTCTCTTATGTGAGAGTAGGACATTGCTAGGTTTCTATTAGAAAAGCCCGCAACACTGTTGCGGGCTTTTTGCTGTTTGACGTTTAAAAAAGTGAAACGTTGTAGCGCCGATGGTAGTGTGTTGATACCCGACGAAACATTTCGGGAATAACTGTTTCCTGTTTAGTGTACATAGGCACGTAACTTTATGGGTTAACCGCCAGTAAACTTTACTTTGAAACCTTCTTTTTCAAGTACACTTTTAATAACTTCTCGTTTATCACCTTGAATCTCGATAATATCACCGACCACAGTGCCACCAGTGCCGCAGGTCTGTTTGAGCTTCTTAGCTAGTTGCTTTAGTGCCTTTGTATCAAGGCCTAAACCACTTATGGCAACTACTCCCTTACCTTTCCTGCCTTTTGTTTCGCGGCGAATTCTGGCAAAGCCATCACTTGGACTAATATTAGGGGCTAAGTTTTTCTGTTTTATACGCCCTTGATCCGTTGAATAAACTAATGAGCTATCTTGTTTGGAATTTTCATCAGATTTTTTTATTGGTTCTTTGCCAAAAGCAGCAGCAAGATCTGCAAGGCTAGATAGTTTGTCACTCATAAATAGTTATACCTAGGTATTGATAGAAATTTGATTAAATTATTACTCACTTGTGCTGATTAAAATGGCCCATTCAGCGTTACTCTAAACCCTAATAGCTAGTTACTACTCAATCGAATGCCTTGCTCTGAAATATGTATCTTACGTACAATAAGGTCATAAATTTAGTGAAGCTGTATAAAAGTTTAATGCAGAGGTTTTGGAAAGTATCCTAATAAATAAAGCCACTACATGAGTGGCTTTATTGTAACAGCTTTAAGATTGCCTTAAAGTATGTTTGTTTACAGTTTACTAAAGGCTATAACTTAGCTTCAAGCTCAGGTAATGCTTCAAATAAATCTGCAACAATACCGTAATCAGCAACTTGGAAAATAGGTGCTTCAGGATCTTTGTTAATAGCAACAATGACCTTTGAGTCTTTCATGCCAGCTAAATGCTGAATTGCACCACTAATACCAACCGCGATATATAAGTCAGGAGCAACAATCTTACCTGTTTGTCCAACTTGCATGTCGTTAGGTACAAAACCAGCATCAACAGCCGCTCGCGAAGCACCAATAGCTGCACCAAGCTTGTCTGCAATACCATCAAGTAACTTAAAGTTATCGCCATTTTGCATACCGCGACCACCAGATATAACAACACTTGCAGCACCTAAGTCAGGGCGTTCAGATACGGTTAATTCATCGCTTACATGACATGAGTTTCCTGAGTCAGTCACCGTATCAAGTGTAACCACTTCAGCATTACCGTCTGTAGTAACTGCATCGAAGCCTGTTGCACGAACCGTTATTATTTTTTTGCTATCTAGGCTTTGTACCGTCGCAATCGCGTTACCTGCATAAATTGGACGAATAAAAGTGTCGCTGCTTTCAACAGCAATAATGTCTGAAATTTGAGTGACGTCTAGAAGCGCAGCTACGCGAGGCATAAAGTTTTTGCCGGTGGTAAGTGCTGTGGCAAGAATATGTTCATAGTCACTTGCTAGTTCGACAACTAATAAGCTAATGTTTTCGGCTAACTGATGTTCGTAAGCAGCATTGTCAGCAACTAATACTTTGCCAACGCCATTTACTTTTACTGCTGCATCGACAACACTTTGACAGTTATGTCCAGCAACTAATAATGTGATGTCACCGCCAATAGCTTGAGCTGCAGCCACTGTTTTTAGGGTCTCAGATTTTAACGCGCTGTTATCGTGTTCTGCAAATACTAAAATACTCATGAGATCACCTTGGCTTCATTTTTTAATTTGTCTACTAATTCGTCAATTGTTTCAACTACAATCCCTGCTTGACGTTCTGCAGGTGGAGTAACTTTTAACAACTTGGTTCGAGGTGTTAAATCGATACCAAAGTCGGCGGCAGCTTTAACATCTAATGGCTTGCGCTTTGCTTTCATTATATTTGGTAATGATGCATAACGAGGTTCATTTAAGCGTAAATCTGTTGTTACAATGGCAGGTAAGTTAAGTGCAATTGTTTGTAGACCACTGTCTACTTCACGAGTAACATTTACTTTATCACCTTCAAATTTTACTACCGAAGCGAAAGTACCTTGAGGCATGCCAGTAAGTGCACCAAGCATTTGTCCAGTTTGGTTGTTATCGCTATCAATTGCTTGTTTACCTAAAATAACTAATTGAGGTTGCTCTTCTTCAACAATTTTTTGTAAAAGTTTTGCTATGTTTAATGAATCTAAGTTTTCACTTGTTTCAATTTGAATTGCACGATCAGCACCTAAGGCAAGTGCCGTACGTAACTGCTCTTGACAAGACTTATCGCCAATTGAAACGGCAATAACTTCTGTTGCGGTGCCTGCTTCTTTAAGACGAACCGCTTCTTCAACTGCTATTTCACAAAATGGGTTGATTGCCATTTTTATATTAGCAAGATCTACATTGGAATTGTCGGGTTTTACGCGAACTTTGACGTTATAGTCAATAACACGTTTTATCGGTACTAATACTTTCATCGTTGCCTCTGGTTTTGTTTACTTAGTATATATACTAAGCCATATAAAAAATTGAGTTATTACTCCAAATATTACTATTGCTTTACGTAAACGTCAATGTAATCTTAATGAAAACGTTTAAATTGCGATATAACATCTATACTTTCTATAATAATTGCAGTTTGTTTAAAGTAGGTCGCATATAAAAAGCATAGTATGAACTATTAATTTTAGTTACAATAGCTATATAATTTAAAGATTATCTGAAGAAAAATCGTCTTGATTGGTAATCGCTAATAAGATACTATCAAACGCCTGTTTTAATATCAAACAGGCGTTTGATTTTTTTTGTAAATTAAAATATATATTGGGAGATACCATGGAACGCGAATCGATGGAATTTGACGTAGTAATTGTTGGCGCTGGCCCTTCAGGCCTATCTACTGCGTGTCGTTTAATGCAATTAGCACAAGAAAAACAACAAGAATTAATGGTTTGTGTTGTCGAAAAAGGTTCGGAAGTGGGGGCTCACATTCTTTCTGGTGCTGTATTTGAGCCAAGAGCTTTAAATGAATTATTTCCTGATTGGCAAGAAAAAGGTGCACCACTTAATACACCTGTAACGGGTGATGATATTTATTATTTTAATAGTGCAGAAAATGCAATTAAACTACCAGGGTTCATCGTACCTAAAACTATGCATAATGAGGGTAACTATATTGCTAGTATGGGTAATATGTGTCGCTGGTTAGCAGAACAAGCAGAGCAATTAGGAGTTGAAATATTTCCTGGTTTTCCAGCGCAAAGTGTCATATATAATGATGATGGTAGTGTTGGTGGTATTATTACTGGTGATATGGGGCTTGATGAAGACGGTAAAGAAAAAGATGGCTTTATGCCAGGTATGGAGCTTCGCGCTAAATACACTGTTTTTGCTGAAGGTTGTCGTGGACATTTAGGTAAAGAATTAATTTCAAAATTTGCTTTAGATGTTGATGCTTCTCCTCAACATTATGGTTTAGGTTTTAAAGAAATCTGGGACATTGATCCTGAAAAGCATCAAGAGGGTTTAGTAGTTCATTCTGCTGGTTGGCCTTTAAAGGATGATACTGGTGGTGGTGGTTATTTATATCATGCAGAGAATAACCAAGTTTTTGTTGGTTTAATTGTGGATTTGGGCTACTCAAATCCACATTTAAGTCCTTTTGAAGAATTTCAACGCTATAAACATCATCCAAAAGTTAGTCAATATTTAGAAGGTGGCAAACGAGTTTCTTATGGAGCACGTGCACTTGCTAAAGGTGGTTACAATTCACTGGCGAAACAGACAATGCCAGGTGGTATTATGGTGGGCTGTGAAGCAGGTACAATGAATTCAGCAAAAATCAAGGGTAACCATACTGCTATGAAGTCAGGGCTTTTAGCTGCTGAAACGATTTTTGAAGCGCTAACGAATGGAGACGAAGGCGGTAAAGACCTAACTGTTTATGCTGAAAAATTTAAGTCGTCGTGGTTGTATGATGATTTATACAATACTCGCAATTTTTCTCCTTCAATGCATAAGTTTGGAACATTTTTTGGTGGCGCTTACAATACGATAGATCAAAACTTTTTCGGTGGTAAATTGCCATTCAACTTTAAAGATGATACGCCTGATTATGCTCAATTAAAGCTAGCAAGTGAAGCGCCAGTGATTAATTATTCGAAACCTGATAATAAGTTAAGTTTTGATAAGTTAACATCAGTATTTTTATCAAATACAAATCATGAAGAAGAACAACCTTGTCATTTAAAACTGGCCGACAATAGTGTTCCTATTAGCGTAAACTTGCTCAAGTTTAATGAGCCGGCACAGCGTTATTGTCCTGCTGGGGTTTATGAAGTAGAGAAAACGGAAGATGGCGATAAGTTTGTAATTAATTCTCAAAATTGTATTCATTGCAAAACGTGTGACATTAAAGACCCAAGTCAGAATATTACTTGGATTACGCCTGAAGGCACTGGTGGGCCAAATTACCCTAATATGTAGATTGTAGTTACGAGATGTGAATTAAAAAAGTAACGAAGACGCCATGCTAACGTGTGGTTACTTCGTTACTCGAAACTTCAACTTATTCGTGACTGAAATGTTTAATTCGTTTCTATTAGATTAAATCGGCTCAATGGCTTAATTGAACGCTGAATTTCACCTTCAATATCATCTAATTCGGTTAGTTTTAAACAAAACTTTTCAGACTTTTTTTCTAAAGCATTAGCACTAGCACTGATTTCTAATTTTAAATCTTTTCCCATCGCTTCCATTCGGTCATCAAAGGTAGATAAACGCTGTTCACTATGACCATTATTGTTATTTCCATTTATCATAGCCTCACCGACAGCTAATAATATTGTGCCAATAGAGTTAGAAATTATCTCTTCTATTTCTTGTTCGAATTCACCTGTAAAAATATCATCGAAATCAGTAAAATCTTGTGGAGCAATATAGTAATTGTTTGCGCTTTGGTTAAAGCGAGTACGAATCCTTGATTTTAGTTCATCAAACTTTCTATGAACCTTTTGTTGAGAAGCACTGTTTTCTCCTGTTAGGCTACCAATAGCTTTGTTTACTGCTTTTAAACCAATATCAACACCTTCAATAGCAATGGAAACAATTTCAGGTATCTGACTTCGAATGCCGAGTAAAAATTGATTTATAAGCTGTTGTTGCTCTTGCTTTAATTCTATTTCACGCCCTTCAACAAAAAGTTGGTGTTCACCATTTATTTGAATTATTGTTTGGCCTTTATCAACAATACGAATATGGTTTGGGTCAATAATCACACCATAGTTGAAATTAACTGAGCATTGTTGAGCTTCACTACCAAAACTAGATAAATAGGTTAGTAGTAATATTGGAAGTATTTTAAGCATGTTGTTTTAGGTGTTAACAATAGGTTCGATATGAATTTTTCGTTCTTTATAAAACATTTTACTAGGACCATATTCTCGGCGAGATCTATCATTGTAGTCACCAATAGTGAGCTGAACACCATGATATAGTTTTTCTGTTGCTTCTATATAGACACTTTCCATGTAACTTTGGAGGGCTTGTTCTTGTTTTTCTTTTTCGAGTAAAATTTCGCCCATACTTTTAGCATGAAATTGATAGGTTGAAATAACTTTTGCAAGCATTTCAGGGTTAACTTTGTCTTTTGGTAATTTTTTTAATTTATCACTTGCTGCTTTTAGCTCTGTGGTTTTGTCTTTATCAAACTTTAATCTTGATTCAATTTCATTTAATTGTTCTTTCAATTTATTTATTTTATGTTCAAAACTAACAATAGTATTGCTACCAGCGGTAGCTCCAACAATACCAGCAGTTACATGGGTTCCTGCCTTAATAAATCCACCAATCAGTGTACCATTTGATTTATCTTCAGAGCCTACCTTTAAGTTACCATTAACATTGATCAGGCTATGCAGTAATTGGTTTTCTATACGAATGTCTTTACCACAGTTTATTTGAGCATATTGGCAATACTTAGCATAAAGCTTACCTTTAGCATTAACACTGACACTCATGTTTACATCTGTTATTTTGGTTTCTTCTGTATCGTGTTTACGGCCTATGATACCACCAGATATTGTGATGTCACCGCCAGACTCAATCATAGCTGATTCAACAAAACCACCGATGGTGACGTCACCACTGGCTATAACTTTCATTCCTTCGTTAACATCACCTTCAATGATGACGCTGCCCGTAAAATTAATATTACCTGATGCGATATTTACATCTTTTATTTGGTAAATTTCATTCACTTCCATTCCGTTAGGGATAACTTTTGGTAAGCCGACTTTTTGTGATACTAATATGTTTTCATTTTTTTGACTAATTGCTGTGCCATCACCTGAAACTAGATCAATATCATTACCAGGCTCAGGCGTAAGGGGAGTTGCGGTAACAGTATAACCTTGTTTACCTGATGTTAGTGGGACTTTTTCCGCGACAGGATCGCCAACTTTTACACAAATTATATCACCTAAATTACGCATGTCTACGCTACCATCTTCTCTTTTTTTAGGGCGTAAAATTCGTGACTGAGCACTTTCAACAAGAGGTTTTATTTCTGCATCTTTACCGTTTATTGCTAACTTTCCAGTCGCTATTTGTAAGGTAACTTGGTTGTTGGGTTCTTCTCTAGCGGCTAGTTGAGCAAGTTTTACTAGTTCTTCTTTACTAAAGCCTTTTTTTACTCCTGCCTCTTGAGCTGCATTCAAAATTGCCTTAGCTGATAAATGTTTTCCTCCTTGGGCTGCCGTTATTACAGCAACGGCTCCCATTTCATCATTATCAATAGTGATAGAAATAGCGGCATCTATTCGCTCTAAAACAGGGTAATCTATTTCACGGCCAGCCTGATTATCTTGTAATGGCTTTAGAACATCATTTAATTCAGCAATAGCATTTTTTATATTGGCAGTATTGGTTCTTAATTTGGTGAACTCAGATTTAGCTATTAGCTCAAGAATACTTGCTTCTGTGATCTCATCGCCACCCTTGATCGGCGTTATATGCACATTAATATTATTTTTAGCGTTAGCAATTAAACTGAGCTGGGTCATAAAAATTTACTCCGACATCATCATTGTTAACTTTAATGAACTGCGTTGATGGCTTGATTGAAATAGTGTAATTATATTTTAATAGGTTAGATATTTTACATGTAGTTATCTTGATGGATTTTGATAAAGCTTGAGGTGTCTGCTTTAGTGTAATCAATTTTGTATTCTCTACCGTCAAGTGATTGTATAAATAATAGTGTTTTTTCTTCGCTAAAAACGTCACTAGACGCAATATCTACTATGTCTTGGTATGCCTTTTTTGCTATTGAACGCTTTGCTGGAATTTCACCTTTATATATACCAATACCTCGATGACTAATAATGACAACAGGCGCATCGCCATTGATTATTAATAGATCAAATTTTTTAATTTTATGAATAACAGTGTTTCGACCACTGGTAATAAAGTTTTTTTCAGCCAAAATAGACTCCAATATGTGAAAATAGCACTATTGCTTAGCTTGCTATGTTGCTTAATTATGTTTTTATTATAGCATTAGCATAATAAAGTAATTTTCTTCTTGTCTAAATATATAAATTTTTTACTTACTTAGCAATGAGTTGTTAACAAATACTCTAATTGATTTCACTTTCTTGACGCTCGATAACATAATTAGGTGTCTCTTGACTGTTAATTAGCTCCCGACGTACTAAATCTAAACTGATACTTGCGACATATTTTTGAAAATAACTTCTTGTTAATGGTATGAATAAGCAGATTGATTTTAAATTCTGCTTGCTTCCCCAAGCAATCCATACCGTGCCAACAGGTTTTTCATCACTACCTCCATCAGGCCCAGCTACACCTGATACGGCAATTACTAAATCTGCGTATGAATTTTTTAATGCACCTTCTGCCATTGCTATAACAACTTTTTGACTGACTGCACCATATTCATTTAATAATTCTTGGGGCACACCTAATAACTTGGTTTTCATTGAGTTACTGTAAGTTACAAACCCTGCTTCAAATAATGCAGAAGCTCCTGCTTCACGAGTAAGCATGCTGGCAATTAAGCCACCTGTACATGATTCAGCAGTGGTTATTTTTAAATTTTCATCCGATAGCCTTGATAACACATGTTTTGCTAAAGATAATGGTTTATGGTCAATTTTTGCTATTAAATGATCGCCTAATACTGCTACAAGTTTTTTTTGCCAGATGGATTTTTGACTATGAGCTTTTTGATCTGTGGTGGTAAGTTTTACTTCTAAGAGAGGGATTCCTGCTCGAAAGCCTAATTCAATGTCTTCAGGCCAATCAGGTAATTGTTCGTCAACCATTTTCTGCAAAGTTGATTCACCTAGGCCAAACACTTGTAAGCGAGTGACATCAGTGATGAGTTTACTAGAAAGGTTTTTTGCTATGTTAGGTGATATTTGTTCTGTGAGCATTGTTTGTAATTCTTTAGGAACGCCAGGGGTACAATAAATATCACAAGCATGATGATTTACCTTGAAGCCAACTGCACTGCCTTGTTTATTAGCAATAATTTCGCAACCTTTAGGAAGAATGGTTTGTTTTAAATTTGGAGGATTTAATACTGCGCCGCGCTTTTTGCACCATAAAATCAGGTGCTTCATTGCATCTTGATGCTCAGCTAATGTAATATCCATTGCTTGTGCTAAGGCTTGGGCTGTTAAATCGTCAACTGTTGGTCCTAAACCACCATTAATGATTAAAATGTCAGCTCTTTTGGCAAGGTTATTTATTTCATCTGACAATAGAAGTAAATCATCAGGAATAGTTACTTTACGTGATATCTCTAGACCTAACTCTTTCAATTGCTGTGCGATCATAGCTGAATTACTGTCAACAATATCGCCTGTCATTAATTCATTGCCCGTTAATAACAATTGTACATTAGGTTTTTTCATATTATTTTACTTTCTAATTAAAAACTCGATATAATTTAAACCTTTTTAAGCATTGTTACATCTATTTATTTGAAATTGATTTTGAGTTAGTTAATTCATGGCGGTATCAAGGTAATGAAAATTAAAGTTTATTTAATGGCAGTTTATCCAAGCTTTAATTCAAGTAATATATTTAACGAATATTATTAAACTTAATAACTTATTCAGATTGGCTTTGAGCAGGTTTACCATTAATATAAACACCATTGAGCTTATATAATTAATAGGTTGATGGTGACTTTTGATTTTTTGCTTTTAGTCATCGTAATACAAGGGTGTTTTTTGATATTTCAAAGAGAATTATTATTTGGTCGCTGGTTTCGAGAAGAGCTAAATGATCAAAATAAAAAAATGATTGAATACGCCCAACTAAGTGCTGACGGTAGTTTTGAATTTACTTTTGTAACGTTAGAAATAAAAGTAGGCATAGCTGATCGAATTGTTGAACAGGTGATTGAATTAGGCGATTGGGGTTTGGTGGGGGATATTCATTTCACGATAACAAAAAATGAAATTGTTGATGAACTGTTTTATACCGCTGATTTAAATGACCGTAATAATTATCATGCTTATAGAGTATTGCAATTGAACCATTATGCTTTTGAGTATCAGCACCTTGAGACTGACGAAATTTTTACAATGCGAAAAATTACTGACAATGTTGGTCATTGTTAGTTTTGATAATAAACACACAAAAAGTTAGGAAAATAATGAAGCAGTTCAAAGCAGCCAGTTTAATCACCGCAATCAAAACACCTTACACTACAGCAGGTGAAGTTGATTTAGCCACTTATGATACTCTTGTTCAACAGCAAATTGATGCAGGTGTCGATGGTATTGTTGTTGGTGGAACAACAGGTGAAGGACATTTATTAAGCTGGGAAGAACACTTAATATTAATTGCCCATAGTGTACATAAATTTAGCGATAAGCTATTAATTATTGGTAACACGGGCAGTAATAATACAGGTGAAGCCATTAAGGCAACAAAAAATGGTTTTGCTGCAGGTATGGATGCAACGTTGCAAATTAACCCTTATTATGGCCGAACATCAACTGCTGGTGTTATTGAACATCTTATTCGCACTTTAGATATAGGTCCTGCCTTTATTTACAATGTACCAGGGCGAACAGGACAAGATATTACCCCTGATATTATCGAAATATTGGCTAAACACAAAAATTTTATTGGTATGAAAGAATGCGGTGGTAATGAACGCATCGCTCATTATGAAAAACAGGGTATTGCTTGTTGGTCTGGTAATGATGATGAAAGTCATGCAGGTCGTCATCAATATGGCTCTCATGGCGTTATCTCTGTAACGTCAAACGTTGTGCCAGGTTTAATGCGTCAATTAATGGATAATAAAAATACTGAACTTAATAATCGTTTGCAGGGTTTAATGCAGTGGCTTTTCTGTGAGCCTAACCCTATTGGGATTAATACCACTTTGATGATGACAGGTGCAGTTTCAGCTAATTTCCGCTTGCCTTATAAAGCATTATCTAAAGAACAACGTCAACAAGGTTATGATTTACTTAATGCTTTAAATAGTGCTGATAGAGTCGGCGAATCATTGTCTTTACTCGATGATGATGACTTTAATTACTGCTTTTAATTAAGAATAAAGCTTATACAATATGTGATTTTATTTACGCTATTGTATGCAGAATAAATTTAGAGAGTAATATTATCAAATATTTATGGTTTTTTATTTATCTTGCAACACTCATTTGGTCAGGTATTGCACCTAAAGACTATTTTACTTGGTTTTTAGAAGTGCTTCCTGCGCTAATTGGCCTTGGATTGTTGCTCTATACCTATCAATCTTTTCGATTAACGCCTTTACTGTATAGTTTGATTTTATTTCACTGTGTCGTGCTAATGGTTGGCGGTCATTACACTTATGCTGAAGTGCCTTTATTCGATACAATTAAAGAAATCTTTAATTTTGAACGTAATAATTATGACAAAGTAGGACATTTCGTTCAAGGTTTTGTACCTGCAATTATTGCTCGTGAAATACTTATTCGAAAACGTGTCGTTAATGGTCGCTGTTGGCTTAATGTTTTTATCATTTCTATTTGTTTGGCTTTTAGCGCTTTTTATGAATTAATTGAATGGTGGGTTGCTATTTCAACAGGGGAAAATGCTGAAGCATTTTTAGGTACGCAAGGTGACATTTGGGATACGCAATCAGATATGGCTATAGCATTGTTAGGTGCATTTTGTGCCATTATTTCGCTAGATAAATATCACGATAAGCAGTTAGCTTATTTTAAATCAGCTTAATAAATCAATTGTAGTTTGAACTGTTTTTCTAGTTCAAACTGCTTTGTAATACTAGTTCCCTTATTAATTGATAAGGGGCAAGTAAAGCTTAAATTTACTGCACATAACTGTAGGTCTTGAGTTTCATTTTCGTCAGCAATCCCATGTAATCTATCACCAACAACAGGCAAGCCAATACTGGCAGCGTGGACACGAATTTGATGTTTTCTGCCACTGTCAATTTTAACTTCAATAAGAGATTGATTTTTATTTTCATTATAAGCTAAACAAGTGAAAGTACTGCAGGCGCTTTTACCGTCAACATCTGTGGTGATCACTTGTGGCTGTTCGTTTTGACTATGATCACCATGTACTATAATTTGATAATGTTTTTCTAAACTATTTTCTTCGAAGGTTCGATTTTCAAACATTGAAGATAAAGCTCTAGCTGCTTTTTTACTGTGTGCTATAAGCATTAACCCTGTTGCGGCTCTATCTAAACGATGGATAATAAAAACAGCGCGCTCAGGAGTTAAGTGTTGTTGAACATAGCGAGCAATAGTGCAATGGTCACTCCATTTTGAGCCTTGCGATAACATGCCGAAAGGTTTATACCAAACACTATAATCATTTTCATCACTAACTAATACCGCGTCAGCCACTTTGCTAGCAAGAACATTTCTATTGTAATACAGGTGCAATTGATCACCGCTTTGCAAGGTTTTTTTAACTCGACGCAACCTTTGAGTATGTTTGCCTCTTGTTAGCCATAATGCTCCTTTGCCAATAGCTTCTTTAAGCTGAGCTTTACTTAGGACTTGATCTGTTTTCTCAAGGCTATCGTAAAGAATAGCTAAAGCAGTATTCGCTTTACTATCAATAGGGCTATCAAGTTTTATATGATGTTCGAAATTGGTGATCATAAATGGTAAAAAGAGATAAATCAGGATGCCCTAGTTTAACACTTTTACGCTCCAAGCGTTATCAGGTAATATATGGATTTAATAAACGGCTCTTATTGTTTGTTGTTTTAGTTACTAGCGATAAGAAAAATAAAAGGTTGGTAAGAAGTATGATAGAAATTAAACAGTTTGCTGCATTGCAAAAAAAAAGTAAAAACTCCTTTGCAGAACAAAGGCAAATAGTGAAAAAAGTAATAGCAGGGCAAGAAGTGCTGTGTCCAACGTGTCAACAACCACTTTATTTGTTAACACCTGAGTACTGCACTACTTCAAATAATAAAAACTCAGGTATTCGCTGTAAAAAAGGCTGCACGGACATTCAATTAGACTTTACTTAATACCCGAATAGTCTAATTTAGCCCTACAGTAGCTGAGTGTTATTACCGCTACATGCGATCCATTACTTCAATGCCTAAAATATCTAACCCTTGCTTCAAGGTTCTAGCTATTAAATCACACAAGGCTAAGCGAGACTCTTTTATATCAGTATTTATATCTTCTTTAAGAATGGGGCAAGCTTCGTAAAAACTCATGTAAAGGCTTGCTAATTCGTATAAATAGTTACATAACAAATTAGGTGTACATTCACTAATTACCGAATCTATTACATCTTCAAGTTGCAACAATTTCAGTGCAAGAGCCTTTTCTTGTGGCTCAATAATTTGAATGTTTTTGCTAAATTGAGTTGTTTCTGCTTTTCGAAAAATACTTTGAATACGTGAATATGCATATTGTAAATAAGGCGCAGTAGCTCCCTCAAAACTAAGCATGGTTTTCCAATTAAAGATGTAATCACTGGTACGGTTTTTTGATAAATCGGCAAATTTTACTGCGCCAATACCTACTTTTGTCGATATATCAACTAAATCATCAGCGGCAATATCAGGGTTTTTCTCTTTAATTAACTCACTTGCACGGCTTACTGCTTCGTCTAATAGCTCGGCTAATTTAATTGTGCCACCCGTACGAGTTTTAAATGGCTTACCATCATTGCCCATCATCATGCCAAATGGGCAGTGATCGTAATCTACTTGCTCAGGTAAAAAACCTGCTTTACGAGCAACAATTTCAACTTGTTTAAAGTGCAATCCTTGGCGCGCGTCGGTGAAGATAATAATGCGATCAGCTTTTAGTTTGCTACTGCGGTAACGACAGGCTGATAAATCGGTAGTGGCATATAGAAAACCACCACCAGATTTTTGGACGATAAATACTGATGGCTCACCATCTTTATTGGCCATTTCATCAATAAAAACAACTTTAGCGCCTTGATCTTCAACGGCAATTTCGCTTGCCATTAATTCATCGATAACGGTTGATAAATCATCGTTATAAGCACTTTCACCCATGATGTCAGCACGCTTAAGTGATACGTTTAATTTGTTATAAATATCTTCACTGTGAGCAATGGATATATCAATAAATTGTTGCCATAATTTAGCCGAACCAGCATCACCATTTTGTAGCTTAACTACATCTGCACGCGCTCTATCGGCAAAACCTTCTTCTTCATCAAAGCGAATTTTTGCTTCACGGTAAAAGTTTTCTAAATCGGCAAGCGCTGTTTCCGCTACTTCTTCACTGGCGAGTTTGTCGCTCAAATGGGCGATTAACATGCCAAACTGTGTGCCCCAATCACCCATGTGATTTTGACGAATAACGTTATCGCCACGAAATTCAAGTGCTTTAACAACTGCATCACCAATAATGGTGGAGCGTAAATGGCCAACATGCATCTCTTTAGCAAGGTTAGGGGCTGAGTAATCAACAACAACAGTCTGCGCAGTGATACGCTGAGTAACGCCAATATGGTCATCATTAGCAACGGCTTTAAGCTGTGTAGCAAGCCACTCTTTGTCGAGGTGAATATTAATAAAGCCAGGGCCAGCAAGTTCAATATTATTGGCAATACCATCTAAATTTAAGTTTTCAACAACCTTAGTGGCTAATTCACGAGGGTTCGTTTTAAGCTTTTTAGCTGCGCCCATCACACCATTTGCCTGATAATCTCCAAACTGTGGACGGTTTGATAAACTAATCGCTGGATTAGTATCTGTGGGTAAACCTGCTGCAACCATAGCTGCACTGACTTTTTCTGCTAGTATTTGTTTAATATTCATTTAATAGACTCTTTATCATTGTTATTTGGCTCAATACATTTATCAATCGTGCTCATTGACATG
>Ga0209826_1001819_pt1 | contig 14490 bp, 10 predicted proteins | sample GOMGulsemesocosm_5_FD_184637 | JGI IMG/M metagenome (GOLD analysis project Ga0209826, IMG submission 184637) | Methane-oxidizing microbial communities from mesocosms in the Gulf of Mexico - GOM15C Gulf of Mexico (SPAdes) (version 2) | ecosystem: Environmental > Aquatic > Marine > Cold seeps... | reverse complement strand
TAAAATTTCATCTAAGACTACATCTTCTGTTATTTGGTCGCCTTCATAGCGATCTCGACCATTAACATGAACCCACCCTTGACCGTCAGTAGCATAAATATGCTGTTCAAAATGTAATGTTGGTATGCCATCTTGTACCCATTGTGGCATTTGCGTTAATGACTGAATATTGTCTACTTCGGTAGTTGTCTTTTTATTCACACCTTGGGCTGTATTTTTTGTTTCACTTCTTGTTTCGATAATGGCATCTTGAAATCGTGCTAATAAATCATCAGACACTCCTTCAACTGCCTCAACTTTATATTCAACTGTTTTCACTTCTTTTTCATTAGCTGACAAAGGCTCATCTACTAATATTTTATCTTTTATTTGTGCTTTAAATGGTTTTTCTAGATTCTCTGAATGCTCATCAACATTAATAATAATTTGAGGCTCTACCTGTTTAGTTGATACGCCCTTTTCATCTTTATTTTGATCAGTGATTAATGGTTTTTTTAACGTATTATTTGTTGTATTTTCTATTTGTGTTTCTTGTCCTAAAAAATATCCCGTTGATAAAACAACAATTAGCATACTGGCTAAAAGCACGATTTGCACCGATCTTTTTTGCCACCAAACAGTAGGAAGGAATTCATCTCCCAATGCTTGAACAGCAGCATCCACAATCGTTTTTTTATTCACAACAGCATCATTATTATTGTATGCATTCATTAAAGCGCGGTGACAAATCAGATTTATTAATCTCGGAATCCCTTGTGACAACTGATGTATTTTTGCTATAGCACCAGCATTAAATAATGCTCTATGACAATCAGCAACTGATAACCGATGTTTTATATATAAAGCAACTTCTTGCTTATTCAATGGTAACAAGTGATATCGAGCAGTAATACGTTGTGCTAACTGACGCAAATCTCTACGCTGTAATAGCTGTTGTAATTCTGGCTGTCCTATTAAGATCACCTGTAATAGTTTTTTTGTGTTTGTCTCTAAGTTTGTCAACAATCTAAGTTGTTCTAATACTTCAGGTTGAAGGTGTTGTGCTTCATCAACAATTAATAAAGTATCCATTTCATTAGCATAATTCTTTAATAACTTTTCAGAAATTTTATCTGTTAATGTTTTTAATGTTGCACCTGTTTTTCTGTAACGAATTTTTAGTTGATCACAAATTGTCGCTAAAAGCTCTTGGCTAGAAAGTGTTGGATTTAAAATAAAAGCAAGCTGAGTATTTTCAGGTAAGGTTTCCATTAAACAGCGGCTTAATGTCGTTTTTCCGGTGCCAACTTCCCCTGTTAATAAAACAAAGCCACCATGACTTGAATGCGTACTTTTAGAGTGAGCACCGCCCAAACCATACGTTAAGTGATCTAACGCTTCTCTGTGGCGATCGCTCATAAAAAAATACTTCGGGTTAGGCGCAATAGAAAATGGAACTTCGCTTAAGGAAAAAAAGTTGGTATACATAAAAAGTGATAACATTGTTTATGATAAAGATAATATATAGAAACTAACTTTTTGTATCTGTCCTGTCTATTAAAATCCCATTAAAATTTCATCATATTATGATAAACTGCTAGTCAATTATTATCTAAATAAGAATTTAACTTGCCAAATAGTTGCCTTGATAATGCCGTTCAATTCCAACTTGATGTATATCTTGTTGGTGGCGCTGTGCGTGATAAATTATTAAATCGCCAAGTTAAAGACCATGATTACCTTGTTGTTGGATCAACTGTAAAACAAATGTTATCGCTTGGCTTTGTACAAGTAGGGAAAGACTTTCCTGTATTTCTTCACCCTACTTCGAAAGAAGAATATGCACTCGCACGTACTGAACGAAAAGAAGGGCAAGGTTATACTGGTTTTGCTTGTTACGCAGAGCCTGACGTAACCATTGAACAGGATTTACTACGACGAGATTTAACCGTTAATGCCATGGCAATGACAAATAGTGGAGAAATACTAGATCCATACAATGGGCAAGTTGATTTAAAAAACAAAGTTTTACGTCATGTTAGCCCTGCTTTTGTTGAAGACCCATTAAGAGTCCTCAGGGTTGCTCGTTTTGCTGCTAGGTATCATCGTTATGGCTTTACTATTGCAGCAGAAACACTTTTGTTGATGAAAAACATCAGTGAAAGTAATGAATTGTTAGCATTAAAATCTGAGCGAATTTGGCAAGAAATGCAACGGGCTTTCTCTGAAGGTGTTGATGATGAAGACAACCCAGATATCTTTTTTCAAACGCTATATCAGTGTCATGCATTAGAATCATTATGGCCTGACTTGCACGCATTATGGGGAGTGCCAAATCCTGCACAATGGCACCCAGAAATTTGCAGTGGTATACATACCATGATGGTATTACAACAAGCAGTAAAACTAACATTAAATAATCATCCACATAAAACAGCCATTCGTTTTGCTGCACTTTGTCATGATTTGGGAAAAGGGTTAACTAAACAAGAAAAATGGCCAAGCCATCGAGGCCATGAAAAAGCAGGCTTACCCTTAGTTGAAAATATATGCGCTCAACTAAAAATACCCACAAAATGCAGAGAACTTGCGCTGAAAGTTTGTGAGCATCATTTACATTGCCATAAAGCATTTCAACTAAAGCCATCAACACTTTTAAAAATATTCAATCAATTAGATATTTGGAGAAAACCTGAAGAATTTAATAACTTCATCACCGCTTGTAAAGCTGATTTCTTAGGCCGATTAGGATTTGAAAACTTACCTTACCCACAAGAACAATATTTAAAAGATACAATGTTAGCTGCAACACAAGTCGATGCAAAAGCGTTTGTCGAACAAGGCTTAAAAGGTTTAGCAATAAAAGAAGCAATAGCAAAAGCTAGATTAAACGCAATAACAAAAGTAAAAGAACATTATCAATTCCAAGATGATTCAGTCACCATTTCATCTGTAAAAATAAAAAATGTCGGAATATAAAAATAACGACAGATAATAAATTAAATAACAATACTACCTGATAAATACTGAACGGCTTTACCTGAGATATTAACTCTATCATCAACAACCTCACAAAATATAAGACCTCCACGTTGCGATGCTTGCCAAGCAACAAGCTCTTTTTTTAGCAATTTTGTTGACCAGTAAGGTGCTAGCCCTGCATGTATAGAACCCGTAACAGGATCTTCATCGCCACCATTGGCAGGCCAAAAATATCGAGAAACAAAATCATACTTGACTGACTTTGCACTCACAACAACATCCAAAGGTGCTAATTTTTTGAAATTATTTACATCATAGTTAACAGAAAGAACATCATTTTCACAAGCATAAATAGCAAAGTAAGCTTGATCATTTTTTAGAACTTCAATTGGCTTAATAGACAAGCCTCTAATTAATGCCTCTGGGATATTTTTAACTACTGTAGGCTCTCTACTTGGGAAGTTCATTTCAATAATGTTATTTTCTTTTTGGGTAACAACAAAGCTCCCTACAGCATGAGCATAGAAATTAATCTCTTTTAATAAGGCATTTTGACTAAAAATAACAAATGCTGAGGCTAAAGTAGCATGCCCACAAAAATCAACTTCACATATTGGCGAAAACCATCTTATTTCAAAGTGATTATCATCAATCGGCTTAACAAATGCTGTTTCTGATAGGTTATTTTCCATCGCGATTGATTGCATAACCCTTAAATCTAACCACTGTTCAATTTTTATTACTGCGGCTGGGTTGCCCTTAAACACCTCATCTGAAAAAGCATCAACAACATTTATTTTTAATTCCATAGTGATCCATTAATATTCATTCGTAAACTCAATAAAAATAAGTATAAACTCTCATTAGAGATCTGACTAGTCAGCTATTTAGTGATAAATTTCGATTTGTTTTTCGATAGGTGCTAGAATGTGTCGTTTTTTAACCAATAATGTGTATTTATGCTCACTAACAATCTACCAACTGAAAAGTCAAAAACTAAAATGTTTATCGAGGCGTATACAAATATCGATAATGATCAAATTAGCTTTTCTCGCCAACAAGGTAGTGATTTTGCTAAACAAGAGGCTGATGATTTTAACCCTTTACATGACGTAAATGCGAAACGTTTCTGTATTCCAGGTGATTTATTATTTGCGGTGATTTTAGCAAAGTCAGGATTACATCAACATATGAGCTTTAATTTTTCTGGCATGGTTAATAATGATACTGAGCTGACATTTCCACAAGCCATTAAAAGCAGTTTTGACATTACAGATAGTAACAATAAAACTTACTTAAGCATTAAGGCTTCTGGTGAGAAAACTCAATCGTCATCACTAATTAATACACTAACAAAAGCCTATGTTAATTTTTCAGGCCATACTTTCCCAGATATTTTAGTAAAGTTGATGGCTGAAAATAATGTAATGATAAACCCAAGTCGCCCTATGGTAATGTATCAAAGCATGTCAATTGATTTGGAAACGCTTGATATTGAAAATGTTTCTTTACAACTAGCAAAAACTAGCTTGAGTATAAATGGAAAACGTGGAGACGCTTGGTTAGAGTTTGATCTAATATCAGAAAACAAAGTAATAGGTCATGGTAAAAAACATATGCTACTAAGTGGCTTACGCCCTTATTGCCAAGACAATATTGATGCACTAATTTTACAACATAAACAAAGTAAAGAAGCATATACCCGTTAGTATTAAAGCTCTACGTTTTAGAGTGCTGATCTTTACTAATATTGCTTTTCAAAATCAAGTCGTTGTTCTCGCTTATTTTCACTGCATAAAGCAAAGGCTTGTATATTTTTTGGCTTTAAGCAGTTTTTAGGCTGCTGGTAGAACTTAAGCCACGCTAATCTTTTATCTCCTTGATATTTTGACTTAATCACGATTGGCTCTGTTGTATTAAACATTCTTCTTTTTGATGCTTTTACTCTGGCTGTACTTTTCGTTTTAATGCTCTTTTTTTTATTTTTTGTCTTAGTTTTCTTTACTTTTTTCTTTGCTGTAGATGAATGCTCACATTGCCACCATTTTTTTCTAGCTTTATCTTCTCTTTTTCGTAAAGATTCTGACTGCTTCAATGAGTGACCTTGACGTTGCAATTTCTGAATGTTATCCAATTTTGCTAGTTGTGTTTTACATTCCTTTTTTGCTTCAACTTGAACCGATAAAAATAACAAAACAGTTATCAAAAATATTTCTTTAAATAATTTCATTTCACATCCTTGTTTAAAATGAGTTAACTAATCTAGCAATTTAATCATAGTAGACTATGATTAATTATTCATTGTTATATCGCCATTTATACCCAAACCACCTCAAAAACAAGGATGTTATTGATGAGAAATTTAATTTTACTATTATCATGCCTATGCTATTTTTTTAGCCCTAACTCTTTTACGTCTAATTATAAATCAAAAGCAAAACCCGCTATTCAGCATGGTATTAAATATCATGAAGTAAATAATATTCACGATTATTGGGTTTCAGAAAAGCTCGATGGTATGAGGGGATATTGGAATGGTAAGCAGTTACTTTCTCGACAAGGCAATAAAATTCATGCACCTGTTTGGTTTACTAAAGGCTTTCCTGATACTAATATCGATGGTGAACTGTGGATGTCTCGAAATAACTTTCAAGGTTTAATATCATGTGTTCGTAAAAAAAAGGCAAATAACTGCTGGAAAAAAGTAACCTTTATGATGTTTGATTTGCCTAAACATACAGGGGGTTTCAGCGAACGTATTAAACAAATGAGTATTTTGAAACAACAATCGCCTTCACATTACTTTTACATGATCAAGCAAGTTAGATTAAAGAACATCAATGAACTAGATAAAATGTTAACTACGGTTATTGCTATTAATGGCGAAGGATTAATGCTTCATAAAGCTAATGCTTACTACAAAGTAGGCAGAAACGCTGCATTAATGAAGCTTAAAAAACACCAAGATGCAGAGGCCACTGTAATAGCGCATCTGCCAGGTAAAGGTAAATATAAAAACATGCTCGGCTCATTAAAAGTTAAAACACCTGAAGGTGTGGTTTTTAAGATAGGCTCTGGGTTTAGTGACCGAGAGCGGCGATCACCACCAGAGATTGGTAGTATCATTACCTATAAATATAATGGAAAGACAAAAGCTGGTATCCCTAGGTTTGCTCGGTTTTGGCGTTTACGTAAAGCCGATTAAACAGCCTTTTTCATAACCTATACTAAGGTTTTTCATTATATCTAAATATTAAAACTTTTAATCCTTTTCCTTTATGTGCTTCTTTAAAAACAGAAGGGTTTTCAATTCGCTTTTCAAAAATGCATTGAGGACATTCACGAGCAACTTCATCAAATAAAAAGTGTTCATCTAAATCAGGAGAGTTCAAACAAAGCATAATTTTGGCCTTATCATTCATCCATTGAGGGATCCTGCGTATTATTTTGGCATAGTCTTTTTCAATATCAACACTGCCTTTTTGAAATGATGGAGGATCACAAATTAATAAATCATACTTTCCATGTTTTTTAATTCGACTGTTGGATTTGAATATATCAAGCCCCTCAAAAATAACAGATTTATTAGTAACCTTCTTTCCATCAGCATTAATAACTTTATCTAACTGAGAATTTAAACGGTGATTATTTCGACCTTTACCTAATGATGATTTACTCAAGTCTAAATTAACGACTTTAGTTGCGCCACCCGCTATTGCCATCACTGAAAAGGCACAAGTATAGGCAAATAAGTTTAATACATTTTTATCTTTTGCATTAGCTTTAACCCAATTCCGCCCATTTTTCATATCCAAAAACAAACCTGTATTTTGAGCTTTACCTAATTCAATATTAAAATATAAACCATTTTCACTTACTTTAGTTGTCTGAACTTCTTCACCTAATAATAGGCTAGTAGGAGATGATTTTTCATATCGTCGCTGCACTTGAACCGAACTACAAGTTGAAATAAGCGCCTTAAGTGCATTAGCCTGCTCTATCAACCATGAATTATTTACCGACTTATAAAGCGTGATTAAAATAACAGGAGAAAGCCAATCTACATTAACATGCGATAAATTAGTATAAGCATGACCCCTACCATGAAAAAGTCGTTGGCAGTTGGTAAAGTCAGTCACTGTTATATATTGGATCATTTAAATTGTTCTTAAATTTTTATATAAAAAAAGAGGCCATATGACCTCTAAAATAATGGTGGCGAGTTTAACACAATACGTTTTAGCCAAAAACATTATAGCCAAAGTAAATTCTAGCAACGGTTGTAATAAAAATAATAGCAACAATCACAGGAATAAAAGTTCCTAAAGAAAAATCGACATACCTAGCTAATATTGAATTACCAAAGCTAGGGTTACCTTCACTCAATTCTTTATTTAAATTATGCTTTTTCCAACGATAACTAACAAATAAGCAAATAAGTAAGCCATTCAATGGCAAAATGGTGTCATAGAACATATCATAAATAATATCAAAGAGTGATTTGCTCACACCGCCATAGCTTGTTAACGATGTTAGCCAACCAACCATGCCAAATGACAAAGCGGATAAAGCAGCAAGTAGTCCACCCCAGATAAAAATAGTATTTAAAGCTTTCTTACGTGTTTTAGATTTTTCATCAATTAAGTAAGAAACGGGAACTTCAATAATAGACACTAAAGATGTTATCGCAGCAAAAAATACCAATAAAAAGAAGACTGATGCAATTGCACTAGCAATAAAGAATCCAACCGTTGTTTGTAATGCTAAAAATATTTTTGGTAAAAATATAAAAATCATCGACACTGAGCTATCACTAAGCTCATTAGGGTTTACATCAGGATTGAAAGAAAATATGGCTGGTAATACAAGTAAACCAGCAATAAAGGCAACAGATGTATCGGTAATTGCTACCAATATTGCTGAACTTTCTATATTCGTTTCTTTAGTGATATAAGAGCCGTAAGTAACTAAAATACCCATTCCTAACGATAAAGAAAAGAAAGCTTGCCCTAAAGCACCACTAATAACTTTAGGTGTGATCTTATCTAATTCAGGCACTAAAAAGAATTTAACACCTGCCATTGCATTATCTAAAGTTAAAACAAAAATAACGAGTAGGATGAGCATTACGAATAACGCTGGCATCATTATTTTTGCACCTTTTTCGATACCATCTTTTACGCCAGCAACGAGAATAAAATAAACAATACCACCTACACCAATCATCGCTAGAAACAAATACGGACTATTAATAATGTGACCAAAAGCTTCTTCACTCGCTAAATAAGCTAATTCACCGGTAAGTGCTGCGCCAAAATAAATAAGGATCCAAACTGTTAATACCATATAGAAAACAGCAATCATAAAAGGAGTAATCACACTGAGCAAACCAGCAAAGCGCCATTTGGAATCATTATCACTTAATAAACCATAAGCTCCTACAGGATTTTTGGCTGCTTTTCGGCCAACTGCCATCTCTGCCATCATAACGGGTAAGCAGATCAGAACAACGAAAACTGCATACATTAATAAGAATGCTCCGCCGCCATTTTTTGCCGCGTTAACAGGAAAGCCAACAATATTCCCAATACCGACAGCAGAACCTGCCGCAGCTAAAATAAAACCAATACGTGAGCTAAAATGCTCTCTAGGTGCACTCATAACTTTCCTTTATTTATATACCCATAATCATTCAATGTGCTTGTTTTAATCAGTTTAAAAAGTCATCTACTATGTTGCACTCAATCCTAATAGCCGGCTATTAGTCAATCATGCGCCTTGTAGCTAACATTTTTAACCATGCTAAAATTCATGCATCTTGAATAATCACGGGTATGATTATTTTTTTATAGTTTGATGCTATCAAGCTTTATCACTATTGTCTTGCTATACAATTCAATTTATAGAGCAAATATAGATAAAAAATATCGCTTTTGTCCAAAAATATCCGTTATGAACGTCTAGAAAAAAGCTTAGGGTTCATTACAGTAAGTATCCCCTCAGCTTCTAATGCTGCAAATTCAGCGGCCTCTGTTATATCTTCATCTGAAATAGACAAGCTTATTTTTAAAGCGTCATCAATTAATACATCATAATCAAATTCATCACCATGGCTATCAATTAGCGCTAACCTTGATGCAATATTCAAAACTTTAACATCTTTATTTAATTGAATGTTTTTCGCTTCATTGAAGTGTCTAATCGGTAAAATAATTTTTTCAGGTATTTGCCAAATTTTTAATAATTCAGCTGATATTTCAGTATAAGTGAACCCCAAAGCTAGCTCTTGTAATTGCCAAGGAAGATTTTTCGCACTATATTGCTCACAGTTTTTAGCTACCTCAGGTGTTATTTTAGCTACCAAAAGCTCACCAAAATTTTGTAATAAGCCTGCAACAAAAAGCCTCTCAATGTCTTTAATACCCGCCTTAATCGCTAAGTTTTTAGTTGCAAGGCCACAAAAAACACTCATACGCCAAAAACGTTTTAAGTCTATACTTTGATTTTCAAAATGTTTAAAAGCACTGGCAGCAACATCAACTAGCATCATATTGTAAATGGCTTGTGTACCAATAATAGTAATGGCACGTGAAATGGTACTGATTTCACCCGGAAAACTGTAAATGGCACTATTGGCTATTTGTAATAACCGAGAGGTCATAGATGGATCAATACTAATGACATCAGCAAAATCAGAAATTTCTGAATTGACATCTTCCATTAGTGCTTTCACTTTAAAGCAAGCATCAGGTAAAGCAAAAGAACCATTGGCATTTAAAGCATATTCACGAGCATTCATAATTTGTTCCATTTAATAGGGGTTTCAAGAAAGATTAATCAAAAGGCACGCCTCTATCTTCTTTAATATTCTCAGTTACAATATAAGTATGTGTTTGTGATATAGCAGGTAAGTCTGCAATTTTTTCTAAAACTAACCGGTAGCTACTAATGTTATCAAAACGAATTTTTAATAAATAATCATAACCTCCTGCAACAAGGTGACATTCTACTACTTCTTTTATTTTTACTACTTCAAGTTTAAATAACTTAAAAACATCAGCCGTTGTTCTATCGAGTGTAACCTGAATAAAGGCAGTCATAGAGTAGTTTAATTTACTCGCATTTAAAAATGCGCCATAACATTCAATATAGCCATCATCTTCCAAGCGTTTCACTCTATCTAAGCAAGGGCTAGCACTTAAATTAACTTTTTTAGCTAAATTGACATTCGATATTCGTCCATCTTGTTGTAATGCCTTTAAGATACACATATCAATTCTATCTAGTGATTTAATTTTATTATTTTTCATTAATACCTATTATACCCGTTTCATTACGTTTATGAGCTTGCTGTATGTAGGAAAAATATTTCAGGGCAAAGTGCTTGAGCAATAATGCCATAGGCTATAACAAAAAAAAAGCGCACATCGAATTTTGACCCCTTACTTAATCTGATTGGTATAACTCACTGTTATACCTCATCTTCAACTAACATCATTAATGAAGTATTTCCGCCTGAAGCTGTTGTATCAATACTCACTGTTTTTTCAGTTAACAGTCGTTGTATCAAATTTTCATCATACTCTGAACTAATCACTGGCAGTATTGCTCCTTGACGCTTTGATAGCTTTTTACTAATGTATTGCTTACTTTCGCTATTACTATCCACAACAACACCTGATAAGGCTGGATGCGCTAACATCGTATCAAAATGACACAGTCTCGATACTTGGAAAACATTTTTATCTGCGCCAGTCGAAATAAATTTATCTTTAAATGCTAAAGCTTCCTCATAAAACAAATCAGAAACAACGGTAATAACGGTATTACCTGTCGCTAAAGCCGTTACAATTGAAAGTACCCAAAAGTGAAAACTTACATTCTCATCTGCATAGCAAATAATATTACCTCTATTTTCTAAATATATTGTATTAGACTCACCTGTTGGCCCTGGTAGCATTTTAGGTATTTTCATACGTTTTTCAATATTCATCAATTGAGTACGCGCAGCTGAAAGTGTTAAATTTAAATCATCAGCAAAATCATCGACTATCTCTACATGCGCAATTTTAGCAAGTAATTGTCTCACATAAGAAATACGTGTATTTAAACTTGTTATTCTCCATATCCTTTCAGATTTGTCAGCTTTGTTCATTAATGATATCGCTTCTTTTTTCGCATTATCATCACCCGACAGTGCTAATATTTTTTCCTGTGTAAAATTAGCCTTATCGATTAGTGGTGTTAGTTTTTCTTTCACTAAACGTGTTAAATAACTAGGTCCGCCAGCTTTTGGACCTGTACCTGAAAGCCCTCTGCCACCAAAAGGTTGAACACCAACTACAGCTCCGATCATATTACGGTTAATATAGATATTACCTGCGCGTGAAAGCTTAGCTAGTTCAATCGTTCTATGTTCAATTCGACTATGAATACCCATAGTTAGGCCAAAACCTGTGCCATTAATTTGTTCAATAATTGATTCAATTTCATTCGCTTTAAAACGGACAATATGAACACACGGGCCAAAAACCTCATTTTTCAACACATTAATATTCGATATTTCATAAAGACGTGGAGCAAAAAAGAAATGCTTATCATTTTGTACATTTTCAGCAATCTCACATTTATATAATAATGTTCCATGAGATTTCATATATTCAGTATGAGCGGTTAACACATCAAGTGCTTTTTGATCAATAACAGGACCAATATCTGTACTTAGCTTTGCCGGATTACCTACATGCAACTCTGCTAGAGCACCTTTAAGCATTAAGATGACATTATCAGCAATATCCTCTTGTAAAAATAATACCCGAAGTGCTGAACAACGTTGGCCTGCGCTTTGAAATCCAGAAGATATTACATCATCAACAACCTGTTCAGGCAAAGCACTTGAGTCAACAATCATACAATTTTGTCCACCCGTTTCTGCAATCAATGGAACTTGATTACCGCCTCGCTCTGCTAACGTTTGAGAAATTCTAGTACCTGTTTCTGTAGAGCCGGTAAACATAACTGTTTGTATTCGGCTATCAGGCACAATAACCTTACCCACTTCACTGCCTCGTGCAATAACAGCTTGTACAACATTTTTAGGTAAACCAACCGAATGCATCAATTCAATGGTTCTTTTAGCAATCAATCCCGTTTGTTCTGCTGGTTTTGCCAATACCGTATTGCCTGTAGCAATAGCAGCCGCAACTTGCCCTAAAAAAATAGCGAGTGGAAAATTCCAAGGACTAATGCATAAAACGACACCTCGAGGTTCTAAGCGATCATCTTTGGCTAATTCAATTGCGCGCTCAGCGTAATAACGACAAAAATCAACCGCTTCTCGAACTTCATCAATACCATCTTGTGCAACTTTTCCTGCCTCTTTAATACACAAAGCAATAAGATCGTCCATATTCTGTTCTAAAACATCAGCAACTCGGCACAGTAAATCAGCACGTTCATTAACGGGTGTTTGTGACCATTGCAAAAATGCATGCTCTGCATTACCGATCATCTCTATCATCTGCTTTTCATTATGGTGCTGATAAAAACCAATGATTTCACTATGATTCGCTGGGTTTTTAATCGAAACTGACCCTTGAGGTATTTCATTTTTATGAAGTAAATGCTCAACAAACCAATTATCTAATGATAATTTCAGTTTAGTTATTTCATTAATGTCGGTTAAATCTAGCCCTTTAGAATTGCTTCGTCCTTTCCCATTATGATCTTGAAATAAAGCGATAGGCTTTAAAATTTGTTTATTGTATTTGTCTTTTAATCGTAATGTCTTTTCAACAGGGTCTTCAAGTAAAGATTCAACTGGCTTTGACTCATCAACAATGGCATTAACAAAAGATGAATTTGCACCGTTTTCGAGTAAACGGCGAACTAAGTAAGCTAATAAATCTTCATGATGACCAACTGGTGCATAGATACGACATTGAACACCTTCTTCACGAACTATTTGATCATATAAAGAATCACCCATACCGTGTAAACATTGAAATTCATAACCGTTTTTATCCTCGCCTGCTAATTCAATAATAGTTGCTGCAGTATAAGCATTATGTGTCGCAAATTGAGGGTAGATAGTATCGCGATAATCAAGCAACTTATTAGCGCAGGCATGATAGGAAACATCGGTAGATGACTTGCGTGTAAAGACAGGGAAGTGAGAATGTCCCTCTTTTTGTGCATTTTTAATTTCAGTATCCCAGTAAGCCCCTTTCACTAACCGAATCATCATCTTACGGTTTGTTTTTATGGTTAACTCTCTCAACCAATCAACGACAAAAATAGCCCGTTTTTGGTAGGCTTGTAGTGCGATACCAAAACCTTGCCAATCACCCAAATCTGTATCCGTAAAAACAGCTTCTATAATATCTAATGAAATGTCTAAACGTTCTGATTCTTCAGCATCAATAGTCAAACCAATATTGTAGTGCTTAGCTTGTAAACACAGTTCCTTAAGTTTAGGAACAATTTCAGCCATGACTCTTGTTTTATGGGTAAACTCATAACGAGGATGAATAGCGGAAAGCTTAATTGATATACCAGGAACCTTACGTGGATCATTTTTATTCAACCCAAGCGCTACCTCTCCAATCACCTTAATAGCCTCTTGGTATGAGACAAAGTAGCGTTCCGCATCAGGCATTGTTCGTGCACCTTCACCAAGCATGTCATATGAATAAACATAACCTTGTTGCTCTTTCGTGGTGGCGCGCTGAGTTGCACTAACAATATTTTCACCCATAACAAACTGTTTTCCCATAACTTTCATGGCATAGTTCATTGACTTACGAATGACGGGTTCACCTAAACGACCGATAGTTTTTTTCAGTAAACCAAACCTATCTTGTTTGCGTTTATCATTATAATTCACCATAGAGCCTGTGATTAATAAGCCCCAAGACGATGCATTAACAAATAAAGAATCACTACTACCCAGGTGAGAGCTCCACTCTCCTTGAGATATTTTATCTCGAATAAGTGCTTCTTGAGTTGTTTTATCTGGAATACGCAGTAATGCTTCTGCCAAACACATCAAGACTACACCCTCCTCACTTGATAGTGAATACTCACTTAGCAATGAATCTATAGCACCATTACCTTCTTGATCCTGTCTGATTTGCAGCACCATTCTTCTAGCTCGATCCCAAGCGCGACTACGAGCACTTACATTCACTTCTGCTTCAGGCAAAATATGATCAACCGCTATATTTTCATCAATGCGATAAAAATTACGAATTTTTTGACGAAGTGTATTATCAGTAAGAAGTGAACCTGTAAAAAGCATATGCTTAGCCTCATAAAGTAGCTTTTTATTACACAAAAAACGCTCTGTAGGAGCAAGTTAACAGTAACGTTAAATGTGCATAAATTAAAGAATGGGATTTAGTATTGGATTTTAGATTTAATTCAACAGAATGTGCTGCTTAAATTTTGAAATATACGATTTATTATACTGAAAAGCTAAATTTATCCATATAAAGCACTGATAAAATAACGATTAGGATTTATGTTTAA
>Ga0209826_1001814_pt1 | contig 14531 bp, 20 predicted proteins | sample GOMGulsemesocosm_5_FD_184637 | JGI IMG/M metagenome (GOLD analysis project Ga0209826, IMG submission 184637) | Methane-oxidizing microbial communities from mesocosms in the Gulf of Mexico - GOM15C Gulf of Mexico (SPAdes) (version 2) | ecosystem: Environmental > Aquatic > Marine > Cold seeps... | reverse complement strand
GCGGCATGTTGCCATACTTATTGAGGCGGGCACCGACGGGAACAACAACCGCTTTGCCCTTGGCCCGACGCTTGCCGCCGGTTGCCTGCATTTCCAGATAGCCCGCCTGGATCCGCTTGAACCCAACAACGCCGGTCAGCTTGCGCTTGGATGCGCGCGCGACAAACATCCCGCGTTTCGTGAATGGGGCGGGCCGGTCAAGATCGCGCGCCAAGCTTGACTGCTCAGCCTCGCGGATCTGACCGGCCACGTCATTGATGCCGAGCGCGACAGCGAAAGGCAGTTGTGAAGCCGCAAGACTATTCAACCGCCGCTCAATTGCGCGCGTGTCAACGGACATTTCAAGCATGGCTAGAAGCCCTTTCCGGTTTACGCAGCAATACAAGGGCGCATCGCTCCCGGCACCAGATTGACCAAAGGCCATCCACTCAACGAAAACGCCCGCGACCGAGGGACCGGCGCGGGCGTGATCTGAACGACACACCTTTAATCAACTGATGAACCTTATAAGGTGAAGTGTCGTGCTTTGTCAAATCGCAGTGGGCGAGGTATCAACCGGATCTGCCAACGCGGTGGGCATCGGGCGATACCAGGCCAAGCACGCGGGCCATATCTTCAAGACAATCCTCAGCCGCCGCGCGCAGCCGGGCAACATCGCGGCGCTGACCTGACCAGCCCGCACCGATCAAAACCGACTTCATATCCGCAGCATTAAGGCAGATGGCATCCATCAGTGTGCGGGCAGTGATAGCACGGCGAGTATGCGCGGCAGGACCGCGCCCCGGCATCAGCACCGTGCCAGCCCGCGCAAGAACCCCCTCAATTGCGGCAATGGTGGCCGCGTGCTCAATCCGGGTGGCATTGGTGCCCGCGCCACCATCAACAGTTTCGCCGCCAGCCGAGGCCCCGGCAACCGATCCGATCTTTTCACAGGCATAGGCATACCGATCCGCCACGATGCGGCGCGCATCGCGCTCATCCATGCGGCCCAGCACCGCAGGCAACCGGCGGCGGGCCGTGCGAAATCCGGGGCGGGTGATTTCGACCAGCTCAGACTTTCCACCCAACGTCACCGCCAGGCGGGTTTCAGTAATCTCAACCAAATCCATAGCGGCACGGGCCGCGCCTGCTGGGGCACGCTCACCCATACCAACGCCGATCAGGGCCCGTCGCGCTGCATATGTTTTGATAATTCGCATATTGATCGCCTCAGCAATCCGCTTGGCCGCACCGTATGACATGCTCAATCCCTTGTTTTTGAAACTAGATCTTGCGTGCCTGGGGGCACACATCCAGCATATATAGGGTTTAGCTCACCTTAATGGGTTTACTTCGGGACCATAGCACCTCCCAAGGGATCTGATAGGGACCACAGGTCACCTGCAAGCTTCAGTAACTCCGACCCGCAAGCCGTTGTTTTTTCTGGATCTTATTTCCCGTTAGGGACCATAGGGACCATAGGGACTTAAATTCCCATATACACACAGGAAGAAAGGACACGCAAAAACGCGCATACATACATGTAAGAGCTGACCTGCAAAATTTGGTCCCTATGGTCCCTACGGTCCCCTGATGTGCCCAACATGCTGTATTTATGAAGTAAAAACCCGAACCCCTGAATAATCACCGTCCCGTGCAAATCACGCCAAGTCCCTATGGTCCCTACGGTCCCCTGATGTGCCCAACATGCTGTATTTATGAAGTAAAAACCCGAACCCCTGAATAATCACCGTCCCGTGCAAATCACGCCAAGTCCCTATGATCCCGAAGATCTGATAAATCGCTCCGCTCTCTTCATACATTTAGGGGTTTTAGGGGTGATGAGGGTGCAGCCGAAAAAGAGGGGTGCGGGGATTGCAAAGAGGCAATAGCCACCGCCGCGCGGGCGATGGCTAAGCTCATTCAATTGGCGCAAGGTATCAGGCGGATCCCGCGATAGCCGGTATCGCTGCGCTTGGTAGGGTGGAACTGCGCCCCGCTTTCAGGGCAGCGATATACTGCCGCCAAGGCGCGCAGGCAATTACCAAAGAGCCGCTTGCTCAGTGCAGGCTCATTACCTTCACTACAGAAGGTAAGATAGGCGCGGAACAGATCCCGGCTACGTGTCCAGTGACGCGCATCGCCAGGCACAATGCATTCATCGCGCAAAAACAAAGTGATACCAGCGCCATCATCCCGCGACACAGTGCCCCTAAGGGCAGTTATATCATCGGGAACCGGCGGCAATGGCAGGCGGTCGTAAAGCCAGCTTGCCGCCGCACGCCCCTTGACCAATCGCGCTTCGCGCACCAGTGCCAAATGGGTCAGTGTATCAGGTCCAACCTGATAAAGCGGGGACACCTCAGCACCGGGTAGAGCCTGACCATTGCGCCACGCAACAAAGACACGGATGATCTGTTGCGTGACCTCAGCGGCCCTCTCTGCTTTGCTTTGTGTGCAGAGGTAGAATGCTTGATGTTCGTTGAGCCAGTATTCGGAAGGGTTGCGGCCAGGCTGATTTATATGCCGCACGGTACGGCGTATAACCTCTCCAAATCCCGCGAGATGGATCTCACAGCGTGCAATCAGGTCACGAATTGCACGGCCTCTCTCAAACCCAAGCGCCCCAGCAATATCCAGATCCCGCATACGCGGTTCGCCATTGATATTTTGAACTGTCAAATCAAACATGCGCCACAGCCTCAGCCTTACCAGCGGTAATGCTATTGGTCTTTGCCTTGTCGTGCAGCGCACAAGCCAGCGCGTCCAGGGCGTTACATTTCTCTAACTGCCGGTCATTCAGGTAATCGGTGACGACAATGCGTAGGGCAAGGGCCAGCCCTTCCAGCTCAACAGCATTGGTTTCGGCATCAACTGAGGCATCTGCGACAGCTTTAACAAAATTCAGGCATACGATGTGGTTGGTCATAATTGACCCTCCTGTGATTGGTTTCAAAACCCAGCCACAGAGAGACCAATCTCTGGTGGCCAGACGTACAGAATTGGTCTTACCGCTCACAGAAAACGGCGCACCCGAAGGTGCTCCTGCACGCCTGACCATAAAAAAACCCGCGACGAGAGACGCGGGTTTGCAAGCGCCTGTGAACAAACGAGAGACCAATCCCGGCAGGCCCTTTTTCGACCTGCACGTTTAGGTTGCCCATCTGTTCAAGCCGTGTCAAGTGTTCATTGAACACTACTTTTTGGCCCTTAAAGGGCTTAAATCACATTATAAGGTGATGTGCAATTGCTGAAACTTGGATTTTCACTGGCGGTATTTTCGGGGCTTAGCTTAGTGGTTGGGTGCACCGAAATGACCGATTTCTACCCGAATGCTCAAACTGTCGAAATTGAGGGGCACGTTTTTTTTGTAAATCCAAACCCCCACCTCGGGAAAAACGTCTATCTCGCTGGATTGAATGATGGATATGATACCAAATTTGCTAAATCTGTGGGTCGCGGCCTACCGGCGCTAAATGTTGCCGCGATTGAGAAGGTCACGGGCTGCAGGGTGATACGTGAAACGATTGATAATGTGACGGCTGGTGATATTCGGTTAAACAGCACCCGTGCAGCGGTTGAGTGTTAGAGCGCGCATCAGTGAGCGGCAACACAAAAAAAGCCGCGCAGGCATCCCCGCGGGGCATCATTCAAAAAACTTCAGGCGGATCTTGCACGCCATATCTGGCATCCACCTCAGCCCCCTCACGCCGCTGGATAAACTCAGGGCTAAGCCGGATCCCGCGATAGCCGGTATCACTCACCTTGGCAGCAGTGAAGCCTTTGCCATCCGCAGACTTGTGAAACTTGCTCTTGTCGCTGAAATGCTTTGACACGGTTTTTGAGGTCCAGGCATCACCCTTACCCGCGTCCACATACCACCAGTTAAAGGCGTCGATCAGATCGCGCGAGCGGGTGAATACAGTTGGATCACCATCCACGATGCAGCAGCTATTGATAAACACAAGCGTCGGATCGCTTTCCTCGCGGTATTCCTCAGTTGCGTCCAACACCTCTTGCGGGATTTCAAGCCATCAGTCAGCCACTTTTCCAAACCCGCAAGCATCCAGTTCAGAATGCCCGCGCGCTCTTCCCATAACTTTTTGGGCAACAGCGCATCAACATCCTCATCAGGGATCGACACCATGAACGGCACCAGCAGAACGCGCCGCCAAATGCCTGCATCCGTGCCCCTGATTTCCGGCTTATGATTGCCGCTGATCGTCAGCTTGAACTCAGGTGTGACCTCAATAAATTCCTGCTGCATCCGGCGAACAAGAAATTCCTCGCCGCCGGTGATCGCCTTGATAAATCCCTCTTTCAGATTTTGGCCCTTTTCAGGCTCAGCAGAGCGCACCTGGCGCACCGGGAAGGCGCACCAGATCTGGCGTAGCGTCCGAGCCTTTGCGCTGATCAGAGCCCGCCAGACTTTCAATCGGAACCGTGGTGGCATAAGCCGCCATCATCTTTGCCAGCAAGTCCACAATGGTTGATTTGCCATTGCGACCGCCGCCATAGAAAAAGCACAGTTTTTGCTCTGTTGTGAGCCCGCTGAGGCTGTAGCCAAACCAGCGTTGCAAAAATTCGCGCATTTCAGGTTCGGGCTGGATTGAAATCATGAACCTGTCAAATTCCAGGCACTTGGCATCCGGGTCAAACCCCACCGCCATCATCTTTGACAAAAACAGATCGCGCGCGTGGTCGATCCGGTCAAGATGCACCCGTTTTTTCTGGGTGCGCGGATCCAGTTCGACCCGAAACTTGATTACACAGGTTTCGGTGTTGATCATCAGGGGATCGTCATTCAGGCGGGTGAGCGGCTGATATAGATCAACCTGTGCCTCACGCATCATGTTATTGATCGGGCTGGTGTTGCCCGCCGCCCTAGCGTGGCTGTGATGGCCACGCCGCATCCCGGCAAGCTTTTTCTTGAGCGCATCGCCGCGCTCAACCTGTTGTTCCAGCTCTTTCAACCGGGCCTTTTGATCATCGTCCCGCTTGGATGGTGGGATCTCTTTAATCTCTGCCACATCCTCGCGGGCCAGATCGCCAGCGTCAATCTTATCGTTTTCCCAATCCTCAAGCCTAATATATTCCGCCTCGCGCGAGATTTTGGCCGAAATCTGCTGAGCATGGCGGCGAGTTTCAAGCTGATCATCGTCCTGTTCCCAAAGCTTGCCCGTCCAGACAAACCAGCTCACGCGCGGGACAAACAGGCAATCAGCGCCAAAATAGCTCTTGAACCGCTGACCATTGCCATAGTCATTAAGCGGAAACAGCGCGCAGGCCTGCGCAAGGGCCTCATCAGGATCAAAACCGGGATCAGAGGGAGGATCATCCGGGCCGCAGCCCTGAGGGGGGCGGGGATCAAAATCCGCTGGATAGACCGGCTCCGCCCGATCAAAGGCAGCGCGCACATCGTCGTAATCGTCTCTCATTGCTCGCTTGGCCTTTTGATCATGTCGTTGAGATCCAAACCCGCATCAGCAGGCACAATATGGGCCGCAAGGCCGGGTCGCAGACGCATCGCACGGCGCGCGCCAGCGACAAGTTGCGCGCGCGTTTGGCGCGGCTCGCTATCCCCGTCCAGAATTAGCCAATAATTATCGACGCCAGACGGGGGCACAAATGCCTTGCCGCAGGTCATATCAGGATCCTCTGAGAACTTGCCGCCGATACGTTTGCCAGACATATTTCCGAGATCGACACCGGCCCAATACGAGGCCCCAGGATAGCCCCCAGCAACCAAGGCGGTGAGCGTTGTTTCAATACCCTCACCCGTGACAAGGGTTGAGGTGCAGGCCGGGCCAGTCAGGCGAATTGCACCGCCTTGCTTGGATCCGCGCACCATTTTTGCAGGCAGCACCTCACCATCGGGCGCAAAGATCTGTGCCTTGCCCTTTGGCATGTTCAGATCAATCCAGGTACGATGCACCGCGCGCATCTTGCCATCCGGGGCTTGCACCGCTGAAATCAGCACCGGGCCGGAATGCAATGTGTGATTGCGGCCTTTGATTTTCTTCACATAGGGCAGATCTGGCAAGAACCGGAAACACTTGAACGGGTAACGCAGTCGCTCAAATCCGGGTACGCGCAAGGCTAGATAATTTTCTGCCAATGTGCCCCGGAAATTCTGCGATGCGGTCCAGATCGACACTGCATCACGGATTGCCCAGCGGCGGTATTTCTCTGCGTCTTGTTCGTCTTTTTGGCGTTGTTTCTCGCGGGCATTCTGGCGGCGCTCAAGCTCAGCGGGATCAATTTCCACACTGCGCTCCCCCTCAAGGACCTCAACCGCGTCCATAAATTCGCAGCCCATCACCATCATCACCAAGTCGATAGGTCCACCGCCACCGCAGGACCGGCAATTATAAACATTCTTTTTCGTATTGATCGAAAACCGATCCCGCCCGCCGCATTTCGGGCAGGGGCCGGTCAGTTCGCCACTCACACGCTTCAAGCCATCAATCGGCGGCATTTTATCCAGCACCTCAGCAATAGAGCGTGCGCGAGCGAGATCAACGCGTGGATCGTTCACTAGCGTCATGGATATACCTCAAGGTGAAGGTGTAGAATAAAGGTGAAGGCCAGGCGCGGCATATCCACGCCCAGTCAGGGACTACAGGCCGCTAGAACGGGATTTCATCATCATCAATGTTGCTGCCGCCCGCGCTGCCGGATCCGCCGCCAAAACTGCCGCCGGATCCGCTATCGTAGCCGCCACCGCCGCCACCCTCGCGCTTGTCCAGCATAGTCAGTGTTGCGCCGAACCCTTGCAAAACAACCTCAGTTGAATAGCGATCATTTCCGCTCTGATCTTGCCATTTCCGGGTTTGCAACTGCCCCTCAATATAGACCTTGGCCCCCTTGCGCAGATACTGTTCAGCAACGCGAACCAGCCCCTCATTGAAAATGGCGACGCTATGCCATTCTGTTTTCTCGCGGCGCTCACCCGTGCTGCGATCCTTCCAGTGTTCAGATGTCGCGATCCGCAGATTACAGACCTTGCCGCCGTTCTGAAAACTGCGCACCTCAGGATCCCGGCCCAAATTTCCGATCAGAATAACCTTATTTACAGACCCCGCCATCAGACAGCCCCCAATTCAATTTTGAAAATTCCATATTTCATAGGCCCAAACCTCTTTCTTAGCTTATTGGAGATCACAGAGCAGCATGAATGCCGCCCCCTAAGCTCACGCCACCCTTACCCCGGATCCTGCGAGGCCCAGCATACCCGGCAGTGCGCCCCTTACCGGGCAGAAGATCGCCGCAATCACGGATCAAGATCAGATGCGCAAGCAGCAGAGCCAGCGCCATTTCATCAATTGAAACCGGATCAGGTAAGCCGCGATCCTGCGCGTCCAGCGATGCAAGGAATTTGATTTCGCGCCGCTCAGATGCGCTCAGGTTTTTTGTCAACTCAGACATCGGCAATAGCCTTGAGTGAAGCGGTTGGGATGCGAGCGGGATCTGCGGCCAAAGCGCAGGGAACCTCTGGCAGAGCCTTGCCTTGCGCCTTGGCAATGTCGACCACTTGCTGCTCAATCGCCGCTGCAACTGTAAGTGTGATGTCCCGGTCTTTTTGGCGCAGGAATGTGCTAACTGCGTTTGGGCTGGATTTATTGATCGCCTTGGCGATGGTTGTAGGGCAGGTTTTGATCACCAAGAGAGAAGCTGCGAGCCATGCTCGAAACATGTATGGCGTGAGTGTTCCGGGGCGGTTGTTTGTTTACGGCATTTCGCTCATCCTCGATTTTTACATAATTTTATGTGTATCACCTTTTTATGTGATAGCAGTGAGATATTCACCTTTTTAGGCGAATGACTCCCTTGCATTTGCTGGCGGCACATTTATGTGTTAGGTATTCAGTGCGGGCCGACCCGCCAAAAATAATATAATCAAAGACAATAACCCGGGACAGAACTATGATGGAAACGACCAAGCGCAAAGTTGAAAATGCGCGCACCAATATGAAAATTGCGGTTGCCCTAAATGACCTAACCGCCTCCGAAATTTCGCAACAAGCGCAATTAAGCGTCAACGTGCTTGGTAAATATTTACGCGGTGAAACAATGATCAGCTTTGCGGGTATGCAGGCGGTATGCGACGTTATGGGCCTACCCCTTGCCCTAGTCACATCAGAGCGGCAAATTACTCCGGCGAGGATTAGGTTGCACAAGATCGTTGCACGCATGACAGACGATCAGATTGCAGAATTCATCAAGAATGAACCAATCGACAGCGCCGCCAATTGGGCGCAAGACGACAACGGCCAGATATAACAGCGCCTCAATTCCAAAGTCCTGTAAACGCAATAGCGCGGCTCAGTGAGCCGCGCTATTTTTTTGTCAGGCAACCGCCCTGCGGTCCTCAATAAACACCTCAAGCCGGTCACAGAGCGCCATTAATTCGCTCTCATTCTTACCCGCAACTTGAGGGGCCAAGAGGCCAAACACCTCAGCTTCAGTGTTCGCCTTGCGTTCAGTGCAATTGATTTTGTTAAAACCTTCCGCCGTGACCATTTCGTGCGCCCTTCACCTTATATAGTGTTCTATGTACTCGACGTGGGCAGAGACATCAAAGGGTAAATGACCTCACATTGGAAAACCTGAAAAGAACCATCTTCATTGCTGGACATCCGCCCAATCGGAGAGGGCCGAAAACCCGCAGAACGTGCGAGCCTTGCAATCACCCTAGGGCCTAGGAAAAGGCAGGATTGAGCGGACTGTAAAACCAGAAACCGATTTAGTTCTTTCAGAACCAGCCCCACGGCAGCGGGTGGGCCTTCTGAAACCAACCGGGTCAATTCCCAGGTAGCGCTTTCCTCTGGCGGCGCACCAAATAGGAGATCACTTGGCAGCGCATCGAGGTGGCCATTAACAGCGTCTTTTATCATGTAGGTGCCGCCACCCGCAGCCGGATCGCGCAAGCCACGATCCGTCCGTAAAAGGCGCGCGCCAGCAACAACCTTTAGGGTGCATGGATTGTAGACCACAATATAGTGAGCGTCGTATTGATCATATTGATCAATATCGTTCTTCTTCTTTAGCCAAACGTCCCAGCCCTTTTGATCCGTAAAAACCCGCTTCCTCAACGCGAGGAACTCGCGGAACAAATGTTGCGATAGTCTATCCTCATCCCTTAAGGGGAACGTGACATGCGGGATCTGAACCACTGCCGATGTAAGGTCCAAATCGTGTACCGAACCAAGATGATATAGTCCCATGAAGCCCCCTGCCGTTACTGTTCTGCTGACCAGAGGGGCCATTGATTAGGGTTTTCAAGACAATTTGTTTCGATAGGGCCAATTTCTGACATAAGACAGGTAGCAACCTGTCTTATGTCAGGGTTTACTACCTAAATGTGGGCAATGTGAATAAAGGATGTCACCCAACATTCATGGCCATTTGAAACGAACTATACAATGAAAGCAGCAACATGGATCCAACAGAACTAGACGTGCGTGTGCTCAACCTTTTTGCCCCCGTGCGAGAGTTGATTGGGGAGTTGAATGTTTCGGGTTACAGTCTTTTGGTCAACTATTCAGTGCGAGGCTATCAACACTTTGAAAGCTCATACCCACAAGAGTGGCAAGACGAATACGACCGTCGCAATTATCATGTGCTAGACCCGGCGCTTATGTGGAGCATGTTCAATGAGGGATCACGCCGATGGTCAGATACCGGCATCCCCGACACGCGCAGAGTTTTGAAAAATGCAGCGAAACACGGCTTAGTCTATGGTGCAATTTTCAGCCAAAAGACAGGGCGCAAGAAAACCGCCCTATTTGTTGCAAAAGAAAAACGGGAATTTTCAGACAGTGAAATCTCGCAAATCGACGAGGAAGTTACTCCTTTTTTTGAGGCCGTGACACCAACGAAGGTGCTTTCTGACGGCGAGATAGAGGCACTAAACCTGTATTCAAAGGGATCGTCCATCAGGGAAGTTGCAGCCAAAATTGGCGTAACTGAATCCGCTATAAAAGAGCGCGTTGCATCCGCAAAACGAAAACTTAACTGCCGATCAACCGCGCAACTGATCAGACTTGCAACAGAACTCAAGATCCTAAAGTGACCCTCACTATCAGAACACGTTAGTGTTGACCTGCACCTTATAATGTGACAGTAACCTGGCTGTCCACACAGGAGGTAAGCGGGAATGTCGCAATTTTCCACCACACCAAGCAACTTAGTTTTTACACCGGGACACCACATCCCCGGACCTGACCAGGTGGATCCCATTGTATTTTTGATCAATGGATCCGGCCTTGGCGTAAGCTTACTCATTCTTTTCCTCATCGGATCGCTCGCATTGATCATGAGCGAAGGGCAGGGGTCAGAATGACCGCAACTACCACACAGCCAGCATCGGCACTTGATGCCCTGCAAGACGGCGAAAACCTCACCACCGACGAGGCGATTGCCTGGTTGAAGACCCAAGGCATTCAAACCAGCCGCAGCGGGCTCGACAAGATGAGGGCAAGCGGATGCCTGCAATGGTTGAAGGTGAGCGGTAAAAACCGCATCCTTTTCCGACGTGACCACCTCGCCGCAGCATTTTTTCAAGGATTGCAATCATGCCCCTCAAGCTCACGCGCCGCAATGGAACGGGAAACTATTATATCAGGGGCAATGTTGCCGGATCAAATATTTACACAAGCACTGGCACAAGCAACCGCCGGGCAGCGGAAAACATCAGGATCAGGACAGAAGCGCAAATCCTTGAACGTGCATCGCTTGGACGAAAGGCGACGGTAACATTTGCCGAAGCTGCCCTGAATTACATCAACAGCGGCGGTGAAACCCGGTTCCTTACCCCAATCTTGCAATTTTTTGGGCCAGATATTCTCGTTTTCGAGATCGACAATGCCGCCGTAAATAAGGCAGCGGCAAAACTCTATTCCACAGTACAACCGGCGACCATCAACCGACAGCTCATCACGCCAATTTCCGCGATCTTAGCGATGGCTGCCAAAACTGGACTTCCCCTCTATCATATGGATCACATCCATTATCGACCTGGCTGGGACGAGCGCACGGCAGAAGAGAAAGATACACTCTGCCATGAAATTCACATGAAAGATGAATGGGTGTTCGAAGGCGGTCATTCTCGCACTTTAGATGAACGTATCGAGAGGGCCGATACTGCTATCTGGCTTGATTTGCCTGTTTGGCTACGCATGAGGAGATGTCTTTGGCGAACAGTCAAGAACCACGGTAAAACCCGACCGGACCTACAGAAAGACTGTCCAGAACGCTTCGATTTAGAATTTTACCGCTTTATCTGGAGAACAAGAAATAGTTCTCCCGCGAAAATTCACAACAAGTTGACCCCACCTCCACCAGGCCTAAAAATTCATCATTTCACAAGCCCAAAACAGGTTGAAGGTTTTCTCTCTAACTTTTGATTGATGAGCTGGAAAATCGTAGTCATAGCTAAGGTCAAGATGGGCTCAAATCGACCACCCAGAAATTTCAACTAAATGATCCCATAAGGCTTTTCAGCCCTTCGATATTTGGCGTCTCCGGGCTGCTAAGCCTTGGTCCCGTCCGCTATGAGGTGACGTTTCTGCTTTGCGCAGCCGGTGACATTTCTGAATGGGGTTTACAAAAAAGTGTCCAGGTTCGCCGATAGCCTCCTGAACCACGACGGCATTTATAACGCGGCACAGGACGTCTTACAAAGTTGCGGAATTCTCGTCGAGGACGTGACCAGAGGCGGGGCAATCCGCGACGTATACACAGAGGTGATCAATGCCAACAGGATTTTACAAAACCGGCTTGACCCTGCCAACGGTACTTAGTCCTGGCCGCCGGTCACCACGCCGCCGCCCTGCTACCGTTCAAAATCCGTTCACATAGGCACTTATTGTCCGTTTAAACGCGAGCTCAAAACCGCCCTTTTTGGCAGGTATTTTTTGAGACCGGGACGCAGTTCGACGAGTTGTTCTTCGAGTTGGGTAGGGCGCGCCGCAGCAATCGGAGGGTGCTTCGATCAGCTCGCAGAACAGGGGGTTCTTTGTTTGAACGCGTCATGGACCTACACGGAGCAAGCGGACCTTCGAGCGCACCGCCGTTTCTGGCGCCCTGTGACGGAATACCTCGTCCGTCAGCTAATCCGAAGACCAGAAGTCAGCCCAGTGTTTCTATTGCTTGGGGGGGGAAGCTCAGCAATTCATTGACCATCTGCACCTTGAGAATGTGCCGGCGGAAGCGATGGTCAGAAACCTCCATCCGCCTGAGCGTGACAACCTGTATTTCGAGGTCCGAACCCACTCAAAAGCGTCAACGAGGCCCTAAGAAGGGTAGGCAATACCGAGCCGGTTACTTGGTGGCGCAGGCCTGTCGAAGTGGTCCTGTCTCGCTTTAGTGCCGCCCCAAGTGCTCGTTTAGGCCACTTTCCTTTCGAAAGCGACGGGACTTTTCCAGCCCAGTGCTGAGTGACGGCGGCGTGGATTGTAGAACCCATTTATGTATTCGAAGATCGCCATCTCAGCCTTTCGCCGCGTCTCCCAAGGGTGCCGCCAAATCAGCTCAGCTTTGATGGTCTTGAAGAACGTCTCGACCGCCGCATTGTCATAGCAATTGCCCTTCCCAGACATTGATACCTCGAACCCGTGCTGGCGCAGGATTTTCTGGTAGTCGTGTGAGCAATATTGTGACCCGCGATCCGTGTGATGAATGCAGCCTTTGGGTGGTTGCCGGAACGCGACGGCCATCTTCAACGCTCGGATCGCTAGGTCACGCTTCATGCGGTTACTCACAGCCCAGCCGATGACGCGTCGGGAATGCAAATCCAAGATCACGGCCAAATACAACCAGCCCTCGCGCGTCCAGACATAGCTTATGTCACCGGCCCATTTCTGGTTTGGCTGATCCGCGGAGAAGTCCCGATCCAATAGGTTGGGCACAATGTTGAACTTATGATCACTGTCTGTCGTCACCTTATGTTTGCGTGTTCTCACAACAGAGATGCCGTTCTGACGCATTAATCTGCCAACACGGCGGTGCCCCACGTCCAAGCCGATCTCCTTTAGCTCTTCCGTCATCCGCGGCCTGCCATAGCTGCCCAGGCTGAGACGAGACTGTTCTTTGATATGTGCCAGCGTCACCAGATCAGACCGCTGTCTGCGGCTGGCTGGTCGACTACGGAACGCACGCAAACCGCGCATGCTGACATCCATAACCTGACACAGGCGCGCTGCCGGAAACGCATCCCGGTGTTCTTCCACGAACCTAAACCTCACGGCTTTTGGCTCGCGAAGAACTGCGTTGCTTTTTTTAGGATGTCCCGCTCCTCCTTGAGAATGCGGTTCTCACGCCGAAGCCGATCATTCTCTTGGGCTAAACTCAAATCTTCTTTCGACACCACGTCTGTGTCTCTGTGCGCGGTGATCCATTTGTTCAGCGTCGACATACCGACGCCAAGATCATCCGCTACCTGCTTACGCGTTAGCCCGCTGGTTAACGCAATCCGCACCGCATCTTGCCGGAATTCGTCCGTCCGCTTCAGTCCCATAGTTCATCTCCTTTGTTGCAGTAAATGCTATCAAAGGAGCGGCATCAAACCGTGACAGGACCAGAATGCATGCGATCGAAACGTTTCTCCGAATTCTCTTCGTGTTAGTTTTGCAAGGCAGACAGAAAAGCCCGACCTGGTAAACTCACATCCATCCTTGGTTATCCAGAGAGCGTCGGACTGGGTGTCAGCGAGCAAGACCTGGCGATGATGCGAGATATATCGACCCATTGCAGCGTTAAGCCCGTCTGGCAGAGGATACTCGCGGGCTTTTCCGTCTTTGGTATCGTCAGCATCGAGTGCAAGCACGAACGTTCCACGGTTCTCTACAACGCTTTTTCCTATTTGTAAGGACAGGAACGCCCGTTGCCGTATTGGGCGAGCAATGAGAAGTGCAACGACGAGGCCTTGACGATAATGAACTGCACAATCCCTTGTCGACAGGTTTTTATCCGCTTCAGCCTTAGCCATCCGGTTTAAACCCCAATCATAAAGTTCGCGGGCAGTGACAACCGCCCGTTGCTTTAGTTGACCGTGGCGGCAGCGTCGCCGTAAACGTTCCTCGACTTTCTTAAGCCAATCCCAATTCGTTTCCGGAGACATCGCAATGACTATCTTCTTAAGCTCGGCAAGACGCATATGAGTTGTCTCAATAGTACACCGGCTGAGGGTCGCATCAATATAGGCCGTAATTACTTCCGGCGTGGCCCGTTTGGCGGGGTCGGTGTCACCATTTAGCTGTCCCGTTCTAATCAAATACGCTAGCCAATAACCGTAACTCTGTGCGCACTTTTGGCGTGTCACTAGGCGCCAATGCGCCAGCGGTCCTTGGCCATCGAGAATATCTCCCTCGGCAAATAGTGTAGACCAAGTGGCACAATCTACGGATGGCCAATTCGATTGTTTAAGTTCTAGTGAGCCGTCGTCAGGGTGTATCATCCGGCACGACCCTTTCAAACCGGTATAGGCCCTGTGAGCGTGCGCATTCCCAAGGTGCGTTCAAAAAGCGGCCAACCCGTGACATTCCGTTCAG
>Ga0209826_1001812_pt1 | contig 14533 bp, 9 predicted proteins | sample GOMGulsemesocosm_5_FD_184637 | JGI IMG/M metagenome (GOLD analysis project Ga0209826, IMG submission 184637) | Methane-oxidizing microbial communities from mesocosms in the Gulf of Mexico - GOM15C Gulf of Mexico (SPAdes) (version 2) | ecosystem: Environmental > Aquatic > Marine > Cold seeps... | reverse complement strand
TACGCCGACAATGCTTTGGCAGAGGTTTTCGACAAAGCGCTCTTGCTCCATGGTTTGCATCATTGGCAGGTAGGTCGACAGGCCGTGGAATAGCAGGCAATCAATCAACAGCATGCGGGCGTTAAGGTCGGTCGTACTAAACGCTGGCAGCAGGCGCTGCAGCATATCTTGAAAACGGAAAACTTGCGGCATGGCTAGGCTGCGCTCGCGACGCAGCTGTGCGTAGGCTTCATTGGCCATCAGCTGACTGTTTATCTTGAGGAAGTGGTGCCCGCCATTGGTGTCGTTGAGCTTTTCAGCAACAGGTTGTACGAGGGCGTTAATGATACCGCGCAGGGTGATCTGATTGTGTTGCTCTAGCCGGTCCAGCATGGCTTTGCGGGCTTCGGTAATGCCCATGCTGTGCTTGTCCAACACGGCGTGAATTATGGTGGTTTTGTCGCCAAAGTGGTATTGCAGCGCGCTGCGATTTTTCTGTTTGGCGGCGCGGACGATATCCACTGAACTGACGTTGTCCACGCCCCGCTCGGCAAACAGTTGCTCGGCTGCGTCGATAAGCTGCTGTTTTGTATCGTTTTTACTCTTGCCAATCGCTGGGGGTGTAGCAGTGGTCATGCGGGGGCTCTTTGGGTTGCGATGAAGGTGAATCTTACGATAGGTAAAGATTAACTTAACAGTTGTATTTTTAATACCCTCATATTAATGTGTTTCTAATACTGTCGTATTAAAGGGCTGTTGAAGTGGGCTCGCTGGTGCGGTTTACCCAAGCAAAGGCCTACTGGTATTGACCATTAAGGCGAATCGTAAATTCGAAAATAGAGAGGTGACTGGATGATGGATTTAACAACGCCGACGGCTTCGAGTGTCGAGGCTCTGATTAAAGCGCGACCAGGCTTTGATTCCATGGAGCCTGCGAGCCAGACCCGCGCGGTTAAACTCAATGATTTTATCTACATGTCGCCGGGCACCTCCAATGCTTACATGCTGGTTACGCCCGCGGGCCGTATTTTGATTAATACGGGTATGGGGTTTGAGGCGCTGATACACAAGCAGGCCTTTGATGCGGTATGCCCGGGGCCAACTCCGTATATTTTATTGACCCAGGGGCATGTTGATCATGTTGGCGGGGTGAATCATTTCCGCGAGGCCGGTACTCAGCTCATTGCCCACGCGAGCTTGGCGGCGTGCCAGCACGACGACGAGCGTATTCAGTTTGTGCGCACCAATCAGGCCTATCGCTGGTTTCAAAAAACAATGAATCGAGCGCTGGAGATTGCAGCGGATAACCCGGAGACCTTGATTCAAGACACGCCGGTCGCGGATGTGCTCTATGAAGAAAGCTATGATATTCATTTGGGCGGGCTGGACGTTCATATCCTTAACGTACCAGGCGGCGAAACCGTCGACAGCGCACTCATTTGGCTGCCGCAACATAAAATCTTATTCAGCGGCAATACCTTCGGCCCGTTGTTTCCGCATTTTCCGAACATTAATACCATCCGTGGGGATAAGTACCGCCACCTTGAACCCTATATGGATGCGGTGAATAGCGCGCGGGCCTTTAAAGCTGAAGTGTTGATTACCGGCCACTTTGAGCCAATCGTTGGGGCTGATTTGATTGATAGCAGTTTGGCGCGTTTGCACGACGCCGCTGGGTACGTTTATCGCACCACCCTCGACAAGATGAATCTAGGCAAGGACATGTATGAGCTGATGGACACGGTGGTCCTGCCTCCCGAACTCAAGGTTGGTCAAGGCTACGGTCAGGTGAAGTGGGCGGTGCGTACGATTTGGGAAGCCTATATGGGGTGGTTTAAGGGGCAGGAAACCTCTGAGCTGTTCTCTACTCGACCACAAGCGATCTATGCGGATCTCGTCGACATGGCGGGGCTGGGCGCGGTGATTGCCAAGGGGCATGAGAAGTTGCGAGAAGGCGAAGCGGCCCAAGCGCAGCTGTATGCGGAGGCCTGTCTGGCCGCTGCGCCGGAGGATTTTGCCGCGTTGCAGTTGGGCATTGATGCTCACAACGCCTTGCAAGACCTGCGCGAGGCCGACAATTTCTGGGAGGATGGCTGGTTAAACTCCTGCCGCGATGAAATGCAAACGCGATTGGATGCATTGCGTAACCAACAGACGAAGACGTGATAGGAGGAAGTGATGTCTGACACCCAAGCAATATTTATTGATGATCTGGCCAACCCCCAGCATTCCGACTTGCAAAAAATGGCGCTGGAATTTGGTGAACAGGTGGAGTCTGTGCTGACGCCTGAATCGATCATGGCGGAAGCAAAACTGACCACGGGCCTCAGCGATTTTGGACCGTTGGATTTTATTGAGCGTTTACAGGTTCTTTGCGATGCGTGGAATGGTGATAGTGAGCTGACCGGTGTGGGTCGCATGGCGCTGCGCAATAAGTTATTTCAACACGTCAGCAGCCGTTTATTAATCCAGGATCAATTTAATCAACACCCAGAAATTTTTGACATTGAAATAGAGCAGCCCATCATAGTGGCGGGCCTGCCACGCTCCGGAACCACCCACCTACTGAACCTGATGGCAGCAGACTCGCGTCTGCGGGCGCTACCTTTGTGGGAGTCTTACGAGCCAGTGCCACGGGCAGGTGAAACGCCGCAGTTGGGTGATGAGGTTTATGAGCCGGCAAATGACCCTCGTTATAAACGTTGTCAGGAAGCTTGGGAGATGATGCAGCAGGTGGTTCCACACCTGGCGGTTATGCACCCGATGAACCCAGAACACATTCACGAAGAGTTGGAGCTCATGGGACCGAATATAGGCTCTTACAACTATGAGTGGCTGGCTCATACTCCGGCCTGGCGAGATTACTATTACGGTGAAGATCAAACCGCGCATTACGAGTACATGAAAAATGTATTGAAATTACTCACTTGGCAGCAGCGCGACAATGAGCAGGTACCCACACGCTGGGTGTTAAAGTGCCCGCAGCATTTAGAGCAGTTACCGGTACTGCAAAAGGTGTTTCCCGATGCCCTCATTGCCATTACCCATCGAGACCCTGTGTCGGTGATTCAGTCCGCGACAACGATGTTGGCTTATGGCCAGCGCATGAACCGCAAGCAGCCAAATCTTGCAGAGCTGGGCCGCTATTGGTGTGATCGAATCGAGCACCTATTACAAGCCTGTGCTCAGGATCGTCCTCAGCTTGCAGAAAAACAATCGATCGATGTGCCTTTTCACGAACTGATTGCCGATGATCTTGGCGTGGTGGAAAAAATCTATGCGAAGGCTGGCTTGACGTTAAATGAGACGGCACGCACTGAGTTACAAGATTTCTTGAGCGCTCACCCAAATGATCAGCACGGCACCATGCGCTACGACCTCAAGCAACAGTTTGATATTGATCCAGCTGAACTGAGTCGACGGTTTGATTTTTATTACGAACAGTTTTCGGTCAAACGTAACGTTTATTGATTTTAAAATAGGAGCGAGTGAATGAGCCAAATAAACAATTCAGCGCAATACAATTATCGGGGCGCGAAGGTGCTGGTGACCGGCGGGACCCAGGGTATTGGCTTTGCGATAGCCTCGGCGTTTAAGGATGTGGGCGCACAGGTGTGCATTACCGGAACCCGTACAGCGGTTGCTGACTACGCCGATACCGACAATGACCTGTCTGGCTTTGAGTACTTCCAGTTACAGGTTAAAGATGTGGAGGCGATTAAACGCTTGCCCGAGAAGTTAGGACGCCTCGATATTCTGGTGAATAACGCCGGTGCGAGCTTGCCCGGTGGCCAGAGTGAATGGGACCACGATGTATTCGATGAGTCAGTGCAGATTAACTTGAGTTCGAACTTTCACGTTGCCCAAGCGTGCTTCCCGCTGCTGGAGAAAAGCGAGCTGTCGGGCGGCGCGGTTATCATTGGTATCGCTTCGCTGACGTCTTTTATGGCCAATGAATTTGTGCCTGCCTATGGCGCGGCTAAAGCCGGCTTGGTACAGCTGACCAAAACACTGGGCATGAGCTGGGCCAAAAATGGGATACGCGCCAACGCCATTGCCGCTGGCATGATCGACACACGCATGACCGCCATGGTGAAAATGATGCCGGAAATGAGCGAGCCCATGTTAGCGCGTACACCGATGCAGCGTTGGGGGCAGCCAGATGACATTGCCGGTTGTGCACTGTTTTTAGCCAGCGCTAACGCCAGCTTTGTGACAGGTCAGACCTTGATCTGTGATGGCGGCTACTCGGTGGTGGGTTAACGTTTAGGATTAAGGAGCTGAAATGGAAAGTGCGATTCGTCAGTTAATGGATTTACCCCCAACCGACCAGGTGGGGTTTGTGGTTCCAGATATGGAGGCGGCTTTAAGATTATACGAGCCCATGTTTGGCGCGTTCACTCAGATGGATACGCCTCTGCAGGGGGCGCTGTTACGCGGTCAGCCAGAGGACTGTGAGTTGCGCTTGGCGTTTGCGAAGAGTGGTGATTTAGAAATAGAATTAATCCAGCCTCTCAGCGGAAAAAGTCCGCATCAGGAGTTTGTCGACGCCGGTGGTAATGGCATGCATCACTTGCGTTTTCGGGTGGTCGATCACGACGCTATGGTTGCCAAGGCACTGGCCTGCGGGTGGGAACAAACATGGTGTATGCGTATGGGGGATGATATCGCTTTCAGTTACCTCTCTCGTCCAGAGGATACTCTATTTATTGAGTTCTTGATGATGTAAGGCTGGCGCCTGCAAGCGAAGTCTCCATCGACGATGGGTGCTGCCATAAGCCTCAGACGGAAACGTTTGAGGCTTTTTTGTGTCCGTTTGTAGCTGCTTGTGGGCTACAGTCAATGTTTGCCATCGAGTATTTTAATCGGCAGTGTTAGGGCTATAGATTGCCGAATTGATATTCACGAGGTCTGTGATTGCGATCGTTAATTTGCCATAGGTCGGGACTAGGGTATGGGCGAGCATGAAGGCATCTTTGCGGAAACGCACTGAGCCGACGCAGCGAGCGATTCGACCTTCGAAGTTCAACGATAGGTCGAATGTCGGTGTCCTTGAGCGGTTTATCGGCTCCACAGCTGATGGTGTCTCTGTAAATCAGCGTGTCCTGCCGTTGTCTACCGCTTAACTGTCGGTGCTACTTGCTGTATTGATGCGTATCAACGCATTGATGGAGGTGGAAGGTTAGGCTGCGGTCATTTATAGGATAAACTCGGGTTATTTGTCGCGTCTTTGCGTGACGCGGTCAGTATTGAGGTTTTATGGATTTTTTGTGGGTGTTGTTCGCGTTTGCGTGCGGTCTTGGGGTAAAGCTGTTGCAGCTGCCTCCGTTGGTTGGCTTTCTCTGTGCGGGTTTTTTGTTGAACTTTATTGGAGTGGAGCCACGTGAGGGTTTACAGGTGCTCGCCGACCTAGGCATCACGCTGATGTTATTCACCATTGGCCTCAAGCTGAAAATTCAAGATCTGCTCAAACGGGAAGTCTGGGCTTCGAGCTTGGGGCATATGCTGGGGTGGAGCTTAGCGGCGACAGGCGTGATCATGATGTTGGCACAGTGGTCCGTGCCTTATTTTACCGGTTTAAGCATGGAAGCTTCGGCGCTCTTGGCCTTTGCGCTGAGTTTTAGCAGTACCGTATGCATTGTGAAGTTACTGGAGGAAAACGGTGAGTTGAAAACCCGCCATGGTCAGATCGCCATAGCCGTGCTGGTGCTACAGGATATTGCCGCCGTCGTGTTCCTGGTGCTGGCGACTGGCAAGGTGCCGTCTATCTGGGCGCTGGGCTTGTTGGCGTTGATTCCGCTGCGACCTTTCTTCGGGCGCCTGCTTGAGAAGGCGGGTCACGGCGAGCTATTGCCGTTAATCGGTTTTTTCTTGGCGTTGGGAGGTTATGAGCTATTTGAATCTGTTGGTGTTAAGGGTGACCTAGGGGCGTTGGTGGCCGGAGTGCTGTTGGCTCCCCACGTAAAATCAACGGAATTGAGCAAGTCACTGCTGGGTTTTAAAGATCTGTTTTTGATCGGTTTTTTCTTATCCATTGGTTTTACCGCTCTGCCCGATTGGGATATGTTGCCGGTGGCGCTGGGCTTGAGTGTGCTTTTGCCACTCAAATTCTTTCTGTTTTTCTTTTTGTTTTCTGGCTTGCGCTTGCGTGGACGCTCAGCGTACTTGTCGAGCTTGGCACTGACCAACTACAGTGAATTTGGTTTGATTATTGTTGCCTTGAGCGTCAGCAGCGGTTGGTTGCCTAGCGAATGGTTGGTGATTTTGGCGCTGGCTGTGTCTTTTTCGTTTGTTTACACCAGTATATTGTATCGCTCAGCACACGCGCTCTATGGCTTACAAAAGGGGTGGATTAGGTATTTTGAACGCTCTAACGTGCTGCCTCAAGATGTCTATGTTCAACCGGATACTGCCGAGATACTGGTGATTGGTTTGGGGCGGGTGGGTAAGGGTGCCTACAGTTCACTGCACAGTATGGTGGGCGATAGGGTGTGGGGCATGGACGCGGACCGTGACCGTATTGCCTTCCAGGAGTCTGAAGGGCTGCACGTATTCTGTGGTGACGGTGAAGATGCCGACCTCTGGGAAAATCTCGACATATCACAGGTGCAGCTGGTATTGCTGGCGCTGCCTTCTATTGAGGACAACCTCAATATCATGGAGCAGCTGCGTCAAGCTAACTACTCAGGCAAGGTCGCGGGTATTGCTCGCTATGATGATCAGCGTCAGGCGTTGCTCGATGGTGGTCTCGATAAGGTGTTCAACTTTTTCACCGAAGCAGGTACCGGTTTTGCGGAAGAAAGTTTGCAATTGCTGAGGAAACCGGTTTAAAGCGATGGGCCTCTCGGTCAGGCTAGTTATGGCGTATAAGGCCTGTCATTAATTTTCTTGGGCGGCTTTTATCATTTGCTCTGAGTTCTTTAATAGCTGAATGAAGTCATCTTCGGCAATGGGTTTGCTAAACAGGTAGCCCTGACCCAGGTCACACTTTTCATCGAGCAGAAATTGCTGCTGTTCCGCGGTTTCTATACCTTCTGCAACGACCTTAAGCTTTAACTTGTGGGCCACCGCTATAATGGCCGAGGTGATCTCCATGTCTGTGCTATCACTGGGGATGTCTTTTATGAAAGAGCGATCAATTTTGAGTGTGTCGACCGGCAGTGATTTAAGGTAGCTGAATGAGGAATAGCCGGTGCCGAAGTCGTCAATGGCCACAGATACGCCTAAGTCCTGAAGTTTGAGCAGTACTATATTTTGACTCTCCGTGTCGTCCATAATCATGGATTCAGTGATCTCGAGTTCCAACAGGTGTGGAGGGAGGGTACTGAAGGTCAGAGTTTCTTCGATCATTGCATAGAGGTTTGGGTCTTGGAATTGCCTCGAAGATAAATTGACCGAGGTTTTTATGGAGGGTAACCCCGCCTCTATCCAGCGTTGCAACGCCTGACAAGATTCGAGTAGAACCCATTCACCCAGCGGCACAATTAACCCTGTCTCCTCCAGGGCGGCGACAAAGTGCCCTGGAGCGAGCAGACCCCGCGTTGGGTGTTGCCAGCGCACGAGTGCTTCGACCGAGCAAATCCGGTTGGTTTTCATGTCGATCTGAGGTTGGTAGTGCACCAGAAACTCGCGATTCACCAGAGCTTGTCGCAACTCGGTTTCCAGCGACATCTGCTCCATCGCCGTGTCGTTCATGGATTGATCAAATAATTGATAGGTATTGCGGCCCAGGGCTTTGGCGCGGTACATCGCGAGATCAGCGTTCTGTAGCAGTTCTTCGGTGGTGGTACCGTCGGTGGGAGCGGTGACTATACCTATGCTGGCTGACACGATTACCTCTGTGGCTTCGAGGCGAATGGGGTTCTTTAGCATACTGAGGATATTACCCGCGATGGTGCTGCCATCGCAGCCTGATTTTAGGTGTTTGACCAGCACGCAAAATTCATCCCCGCCCAGACGCGCGACTATGTCGGCTTCGCGCACGCAGGATGTTAAGCGTTTACTGACTATCTTCAATAGATCGTCCCCCGCTCTGTGACCGAGAGAATCATTAATACGCTTGAAGTTATCGAGGTCGATGAAAAGCAGTGCGAAGGGTTTTTCTAGTACATGCAACAGGCGTTGTAGCTCTTCAAGGATAGCCCGTCGGTTGGCCATGCCGGTGAGGCTGTCGTGGAGCACAAGGTCTTTCAATTCATCGGTTTGGCCTTTTATTTTTGATTGCATGCTTTCGAGTTGTATGGCGACTTCCATCTCACTCTCATCGAGTATGTCTATTTCATCAAGCAGCCATTTTTTTCGTTTACTGTTGGCTAGCTGTTCATAAACATAGTGGAATTCACCGCGACTCAATAGTGGCAAGAGCGCCGCTTGTTTTCGCAATCTCATCATGGGTGTCCAGAGCACCCAAATAATAAGTAGGCTGATGATCACCACGGCGCTTCCCGCGCCTTTGATATAGCTTTGATAGGCGCCATCTATTTGTTTCTGGGCCAGAGTGACGTCTTCGACTATGAGGAATGCGTTGCTTTGTTGAGTTGTCGTCGGTTGACTTAAGGATGTGTTGATAAATGACAATTGATAGCTCTGTAGACTGTCACTCTCAGCCGCTAGGTCATCGCTACTGTTCAGTGTGAGAACTTGGTTGTGTTGCAGAATATCCTCGAGGGAGAAGGTTTCACTGGCTGTTTTGAGTAAGGGCAGAGAGCTGTCTTTTTCTGTTATGGCGATAAGCACGCTGCTCCACCGAGGCAGGTAATGTTGGCTTTGCTGTAACTGCTCTGTGATACCCGTTTTAATGATGCCAATGTTGTCACCGGTTATTTCTTTAAAGGTCAACAATATGTCTGCTAGTGAAAGCTGTATTTGCAGGACTTGTAGTTGATTGGTCTGGCTAAAAATCGGGGCGGTGACGATGAGTTGGCATTGTTCAGCGCAGGCGATGGTGAAGTTCGGGGTGCCGTTGATAAATACATGGGTAATCATTTTGGGGGCGGGGCTGAGTTTATTGTTTTCCCCCCAATGCTCCAATGGCAGGCCGCTGTTACCATACAGGGACATGCTGTCGATGCCCCAGTTGATTTGAATATAATCCCAGTGCTCATTGATAATGTCTGTGCTTGTGTATTGTTTACTGTTGCTGACTTGAAGGCGCGGCAGAAGCTCACTGAGCTGCAATAAGTGTTGGTAGGATTGCTGTAACAATCCGTTGAGTTCTCTTTCGTGACGAGTTTTATTGGAATCTTGTTGCGAAATGAACAGTTGGGTTAGCTGTTGGTTGCTCAGCTGTGCAAAGAATAAACTCAGGCCTATAACCAAAAGGCTCACGAGACTAATCACTTTTACTTTCAGACTCACAAACATCGGTGTGACACCTTAAGTAGAATATTTAGGCACAGGGCTAATGACGCTGTGTTAAAAGCGCCAGCTAACTTGTGCGGTGAACAGTAGCCAGTCGCTGTTTATGTTATTGGCAATACTGTTCTCAATGGAGGGCAGCCATGCTGTGCCATTAATTTGATGCAGTTCTGCGCTGATGAGCCACTGACTGTTTGGTTGAAAGCGCAGGCCTGTGGTCCAGTCTTTGGCGTAGGCGTCTGAGGGCGTGGTGAACGATTCCCCAGCTTTGTCTTCGGTATTAACATACAGTCGGTCGTAACGCAGTAGCCACTGCCACTGTTGATTGACTCGATAGCTGGTTTGTATGTAATAAGCATCCGATTTAAAGGAGAGGTTGAAACCGTCACCGAAAATACCTTGATAGGTTATCTTTCGACGCAGGTGCTCACCACTGATTTGCCAGTTGTTCCAGTTGTACTCTAAAGATAAAACGTCGAGTTTTATGTTGGCGTTTCCTGGCACCGCTAGGTCAACGGTGGCTGGCTGGTAGTCCGCATCGGCCTCGGCATGACTGTAGGCAATGCGCCAGCGGCCGCTGTGCTCTTCTAGCATCAAACGCGATGCATTGAGTTTTTCGTCTACCAGTGTCCCTGGGGCGGGCACGGTAAGTAATACGTCCTGTGTTGCACGGTTGATACTCGGTTTACCAAAAGCTGTGTCGAATGTGAGTAGTGTGTTATTCCAGCTCTTGTAGGCGTAAAGGCCTACTCCGTCGGCTGTGTGAAAGAGTTCACGCAGGGCGTCTACGTAGATGGACTCTGGCAGCAAAATGCTGGGGCGGCTGGCGGCAATATCGCGTGTTTCATTGTGAAAGCCAAAGGGATTTTTAATGCGTCCCGCGCGTAGACCTAAGCCGGTATCCGCGTTATTGATCGCGCTCCAGTCGGCGAGTAAATAATCGAGCTGTATGCCATCTGGCGATGTTTTCCCTGCGCGCCGATAGAGGGCTTGTGCCGATACCTGCAGGCTATTGGTGAGTTTACTGGATGCGCCAATGCCAATGTCTGTGAATTCCCAGCTGCCTTTCTCGCTGTCGCCAAAGAACTTATTCTCATCGGTTTTTATGTAACCTTGATTCACAAAGCCGTGAAACTGCATCTTGCTCGAGTCAAACGGCGCGGCTTGAGCTTGGGCTAGGCAGGTCAAGCTGCTGAGCAAAAGGCCCAATAAAGCCCTGTGCCGCCGTGTCTTTCGGCACAGAATGATGTTCGAGCCGCTAAATTTAGCGCAGCTGGACTGTGTGGATATCATTACTCACAAGCTCCTGTTGGGTGTAACCGATGGCACCTGGCGTCAAGCTGACCTGTTTGATCATCTCTGCTTCACTGTCGACTTCAATTGGCGCCTGGCCGGTGCCTGTGTAGATGTATCTATCCCAGTTGCGGCGCAGCTGATGGGGGAACATGCGCAACACCGATTGTACAAACTGGCGGTGGGAGGCGTTGTCGTCAGGCAGGACATACACGCGAATGGGGCTGCCGTCGGGCCATTTGTGCAAGCGCATGGAAAAAATACTGCGGGCTTTATTCAGTGGCAGATGTGTCAGCTCGAGATTGGCGTTACTGATGATGTGGTGGGTAGCTTGGGCCTGTGACCGCTCCTGTGGGGCGAGGGTGAGGGTGATGAGTATGGCGATGGCAAACCAACGGTTCATATCTCTAGGGGTATATCCTTATCGCGGTATAAAGCCACCGCAGGGGTAGCGACTCAAACGTGCCTACTGAGTGTAGTTAATCCTGACTTTTTAGCTGCGTTGAATGGCCATTTTTTGTAGAAAAAAATACTATTAGATCAATTAGTTTTATCGCCATTTTATTTTCCCTCTGTTTTGTGGAAGAGATACACTGGGGATAAAAAAAGCCCCGCTCTGATGAATCAGGGCTGGGCTCTTAATAGCTTTTTTAATGCAGCGTGTTGCTGTTATTGCGTGTCGCTCCAGGCGTAATCTTGATATTGATCGCGCAGGTCTTTTTTACTGAGTTTGCCTGTGGCGGTGTGGGGTAATTCAGTGACGAATTCACAGCCGCCCGGTATCCACCACTTGGCGACCTTACCTTCGAAGTACTGCAGCAACTCTGTCTGTGTCAGGTTGGAGCCCTCTTTGATGATAGCGAGCAACAGAGGGCGTTCTGTCCACTTCGGGTGTGCGGCACCAATGACGGCGGCTTCTATCACATCTGGATGACCTACGGCGCAGTTCTCCAGATCAATCGAGGAAATCCATTCGCCGCCAGACTTGATGACGTCCTTGGTACGGTCGGTGATTTGCATGTTACCGTCGGGCATCAGGAAGGCGACATCGCCGGTTTCAAACCAGCCGTCGGCGTCTATGGCCTTACCTTCTTGGCCGTAGTAGCTTTCGGTTATCCAAGGGCCTTTGACCAGTACGGAGCCTGAACTCTTGCCATCCCAAGGCAGTTCGTTACCGTGCTCGTCAACAATCTTCATGTCGACCCCGAAGATTGGGCGCCCCTGCTTTAAGCGCAGTTTCATGAACTCGTCGTGGGGCAGGTCATACTCGGCGGGACGAGGGGCGTTCGATGTGCCCATAGGGCTCATTTCGGTCATGCCCCAAGCGTGTTTAGTGGTGACCTGATAGTCCTTCTCGAGGGTTTCCATGATGGTCTGGGGGCAGGCGGCGCCACCGGTGAGAGCTGTTTTGAGCGTCTCGAGCTTGCCTCCGGTCTTTTCCAGATGCTGTAACAGGGCCAGCCAGATGGTGGGAACACCGGCTGACAGGGTCACTTTTTCTTCGTTAATCAGTTCACTTAATAGCGCACCGTCGCCCATTTTGGCGCCGGGTAATACCAGCTTGGCACCGATCATTGGGGCTGTGTAGACAATGCCCCAGCCGTTGACGTGAAACATAGGCACGATCGGCATGAGCGTATCCATGCTAGACAGGTTGTAGTTGTCCGGCAGGGCGCTGGCGTAGCAGTGCAGTATGGTTGAGCGGTGGCTGTAGACGACGCCCTTGGGGTCGCCTGTGGTGCCCGATGTGTAACACATGCTGGAGGCTGTGTTTTCGTCCAGCTGTGGCCAGTCGAAGGTCTCTGGCTGGTCCTTAAGCAGTGCTTCGTAGCAGTGGGCATTGGGCAGTGTTGTGGCCGGCATGTTTTCCTCAGTGGTGAGGATCACATAACCTTTGACATTCGGCAGCTTGTCTTGGATCGATTCGACGAGCTTGACGAAATCCACATCGATAAACAGCCACTGGTCGTCGGCGTGGTTGATGATGTACTCAAGCTGCTCAGGAAATAGGCGCGGGTTGACGGTATGGCAGACCATACCGGAGCAAGAGATGGCGTAATAGAGCTCAAAGTGACGATAATCGTTCCAAGCGAGCGTGCCGATGCAGTCGCCATCGTTAAGGCCTAACTGCTGCAGCGCGTTGGCCAGCTTGCGTATACGCACAAAGGCTTCGCGGTATGTCGTGCGATGGCGTGGGTTATCAGCGGTTACAGAAACCAGCTCCACATCACCGTGAACCTTCTCGGCGTATTCCATTACGCTGGTGATCGTCAGTGGTGTATTCATCATTGTGCTGAGCATGCGTCGTCTCCCTTGGGCCGGTAAGCCCGCTTAATTCGGTGCTATCAATCTGATTCAAACAAGGCTGAATTATGAGCTGTGAATGCCTTGGCCACTGTTTGACTGTTATTCGAGGTCATCATAAATGGCGCATAGGGGCGTTTAGTCGAGTGACTGGGGAGCTAGGCCCAGCACTATTGTGTAGCGATTATATGGAAAGCGTTCGGCGAACCCAACCAATAATTACACATTTGTATTACTTTACGCATGTGGAACTTTATTTGCTCTCTGGGAGGTAGATGACGCCTGACAAAGAGCCCCAGAGTTTCGCTTGCGCGTCAGGTGCCTTTGTCTGCTGGGACTTTCAGGTGAGGGTTAGCGAACGATCTTGATCCACTCGCCAGGGTCGGGTTCGCCCTTGGGGTAATAGCCGTTGAGCAGGCGCAACTGCTGCTCTGCGTACTTACCCAGTTTCACATGCTGGGCGAGGCGCTTGAAACTGGTGTCCTGATTGGCTTTCACATAGTGAATGGTTTTCGACTTTACGGCCTTGATGCGAGCCGTGCGGCTGGGGCGGAAGCTGCGAATCGCTTTAACAAACAGTTCGTCGTCGTCGATGCCCTCCACGGTGTTGCTCACCAATCCGTGCAGTACGTAGGCGCGGCGCCCCTGGTAGAGTACGGCGATGCGGCTGGGGTGGGTGCTCGGTACACCCTTTATAACCGTGCCCTCTGGGGCTATGCCCATGTGCCCGATCAAGCCAAACTGGCCGATGGCTTCGGACTGCTTCAAAAAGGGTATCTTGAGTTGATCGCGAATGTACTCACTGGGCGCTTTGGGGACCTTGAGTAGGTCGACCGCCAGCCTGATTTGGGCGTGCTGATCGGCGGCATTGGCGATGATGTTGCTGCGCTGATTTTCGACCTTCCAGTCGAGGGGGAAGTCGATGCTAAAACCGAGGCGGGCATGGCTGTAGGTATTTTTTTCTTTGTTCTTCTTGCTTTGTGCTTGAAAGTTAATCCCGAAGATGAGGCCCTCGGTCTTATCGCGAAAGGTGTCGACGTTGTCCGTGCCAGCCTGGGTCTCCGCCAGTGCATTGGCCTTGCCGACGACTTCCTGTAAGCGGGTGTCGTTGCGCGGGTGACTGGAAAACAGGCCGTGGTAGCTGCTGGCTTTTTGTCCTGATTCTCTGGCCAGCAGGCGTGAAAAGCGTTCCTGGTCTTTAAGCAGGGCGATGACCTCAATCATCGCCTTGGGGTTATAGCCGCTATTGAATAGGTACTGAGCGCCGAGGCCGTCGGCCTCGAGTTCCATTTCCCGGCCGTAACCCATGACCGCGGCGCTGCTCCAGAGGTCGGTGACATCCCCCAAAACACTGGTGCCGGTGGTTAAAATAGAGAGTATCGAGACGACCGTGGTGCCCGCCTTGGCGCCAGCCTTGGCGGTATCCTGGCGAATGGCATGGCGTGCGGTGACATGTCCGATCTCGTGGGCCAGCACGGCAGCCAGCTGTGCTTCGGAGTTAAGGTAGCCGATCAGGCCACGATTGATGTAGATATAGCCACCTGGCAGTGCAAAGGCGTTGATATCAGGGGCGTCGATAACCGTAAAGGTATAGCTGAGC
>Ga0209826_1001811_pt1 | contig 14537 bp, 10 predicted proteins | sample GOMGulsemesocosm_5_FD_184637 | JGI IMG/M metagenome (GOLD analysis project Ga0209826, IMG submission 184637) | Methane-oxidizing microbial communities from mesocosms in the Gulf of Mexico - GOM15C Gulf of Mexico (SPAdes) (version 2) | ecosystem: Environmental > Aquatic > Marine > Cold seeps... | reverse complement strand
GACGTTAATTATTGGATAACAAGGAATATAGGAATGGCAGAAGCAAAGAAACTATCCACCACACAATTAGCTAAAACACGCGGTATTGTACAAAGCCAATTGTTTTCTGATTTAAGTGATAAAGAATTAATAAAAAAAGAAAACGATAAATGGATATTAACTGAGGCAGGTGAGCAATTAGGTGGTGTTCATTTAACAGGGAAATACGGTCAATATGTCGCTTGGCCTGAGGATGTTGTATTTGAAAAATCAGCCGTTAAAACGCTTGAACCCAAAAAAATTACATTAATTACAGCAACAGCCATCGGTAAGCATTTTGATTTATCCTCAAAAAAGATGAATTACATCTTGTCAGAATTAGGCTGGATAAAACGCGGTCTAAAAGGTTGGTTAATCACAGAACAAGGTGGAAAATTGGGTGCTGTTCAGGGTGAAGATTCTCGCTCTGGCGTACCTTATGCCAGATGGCCTGAATCCATCCTCAAAGCAAAAGTCTTAAAAGACAGCATAGATAATTTAAAAGGCGTAGAAAAACCAAAAACAGAAGCAGATAAAGCCGATAGTTTTAGGCATAAATTTGAAGCCAAGCATCGATCTACTGATGGTCATTTTGTCAGATCTAAAGCAGAAATGTTAATTGATAATTGGCTATACATGGCAGAAATAGTCCATGCCTATGAGCGAAAGCTACCCATCGAAGAAGAAGTGTACAGTGACTTCTATATACCCACAGGAAAAGTCTATATCGAATTCTGGGGTTATGATAATGATGAAAAATATCTAGCCAGAAAACAGAAAAAGCAGGCTATTTATCAGAAATATAATTTTAATTTGATTGAATTAACTGATGAAGAAGTGCTGAATCTGGATGATATTTTGCCGAGGATGTTGTTGAAGTTTGGGGTGCAGGCTTATTGAACAAGTTGTTGTTATTTAATTAATGTCAATATATTTATGGTTTTTGTTCAAGCGATTTTTCAAACTAATTTTAAGTTAAAAAAGGAACTATTTAAAATATGAAAATTAAATTCATCGATATTCAAAACTTCAGAAAATTAAAGTGTAGTCGAATTAATTTTTCAGATAAGGAAACATTGTTTGTTGGAGCAAATAATAGTGGAAAAACTTCTGCTATGGATGCCTTGAGAGTTTTTCTTTTGCAAAAAGGAAAAAAACAAACTGATGAAGAAATAGGTATAAAAAAATTTGATACAACAGACTTTACACTTTCTAATTGGAATCAAATTAACAGCTTTGGTGAATCTTGGTTAACTGATAACCCACATGGAGAGTTGTTTTCTGAATGGCAGATTTTATGCCCTTCAATTGATGTTTGGTTAAATGTGGAAAAAAATGAGGTTCATAAGGTTCGCCACCTAATTCCGACCCTAAAATGGAATGGGGGAAAGCTTGGTGTGCGTTTAATTTATCAGCCTAAAGAAATTGAAGAGCTACAGGCATCGTATCTGGCTAATCATAAAGCGGCAAATGATTTATCACAACATTCAACATCGAATATAGAAGGTAAAAAACAACCAGAATTATTGGTTTGGCCTAAAGCACTACGAGATTATTTAGACCGTATGCTTAGTAGTCATTTTGAAATGAAAGCTTATATTTTAGATCCAGATAAAATATCAGAATCTGGAGTATCACCTCAAATAATTACTGATGAGTATCAGCCTCTTAATTCATATCCTTTTCATGGTTTATTTAAAGTGGATATGATTGAGGCTCAGAGAGGTTTTTCTGATCCAAATTCATCAAGCGGGAATTCAAATAAAAGTGATAGTAAACTTTCTGCCCAATTAAATACCTATTATTCAAGACATTTAAACCCTACTGAACTACCTGATGAAGGTGATATAACTGCTTTGCGGGCGATTGATACGGCAAAGGCATCTTTTGATGAAAGATTAAATGATTCATTTAAGGATGCTCTTGGTGAAATAAAAGGCTTAGGCTACCCAGGTTTTAATGATCCTGATATTAAGCTTTCTAGTAAAGTTAATCCTGTGGAAAGTTTAGACCATGAGGCTGCAATTTTATTTGAGATTCAAAAACAAGGTGACAGTGTGGGGAGGAGTACTTTTTCTTTACCTGAAAAATATAATGGTCTTGGGTATAAAAATTTAATTTACATGGTCTTTAAATTAATCAGTTTCCGTGACCAATGGATGCGTAAAGGTAAAGCCAGTAAACGTAGACTTGAAGAAGACATTGCGCTTGAACCCTTACACCTTGTTTTAATTGAAGAGCCAGAAGCGCATCTCCATGCGCAAGTTCAACAGGTCTTTATTCGCAAAGCATATGAAGTATTACGCAAAGGAGTTGATAAGAGTTTTTCAACGCAAATGGTTGTTAGCAGTCATTCAAGTTATTTAGCGCATGAAATCAGCTTTGAAAAGTTACGCTATTTTAAACGTAAACCTGCTGAGTGCTCTAAATCTGTCCCTACCGCAGAAGTTATTGACCTTTCAAAAATTTTTGGAGACCCTAATAAAAGAAAACCAGAAGAAAAGCAAACTGCGGAGTTTGTTGCTAGGTACTTGAAAACAACACATTGTGATTTGTTTTTTTCTAACGGAATTATTTTGGTTGAGGGCGCAGCTGAAAGGATGTTATTGCCACATTTTATTAGTAGCCATTTTGATGGAGTAACAGGGTTAAACCGTAGTTATATATCAATTCTTGAGGTTGGAGGGGCACATGCTCATAGACTAAGACCATTAATTGATGCTTTGGGTTTACCTACACTTGTTATTACGGATATGGATGCGGTGGATGGGAATAACAAAAACCAACCCTTACGTGGGCGAGATTACAATTCGGGAAGTGATACATTAAAAGACTGGTTTGCATTTAAAGATAAAACATTAGATGAACTTTTGGATTTATCATTCGATGAGAAAGTTATGGGTAATGTCCGCGCTGCATATCAATATGGAATTCAAGTCGATTTTTTAGATGACTCGGTCGAGCAAGAAGCTATTCCTTATACCTTTGAAGATGCGATTGCTTTAACTAATATCAAGTTAATTAAAAACTTGAATAAGCCAACAGGGATGTTAGCGAAGATGAAAAAAGCGGTTACCTTAGGCTCTTTAGATGAATGCTGTACTGAGCTATATAATGCTTTAGATAAAGATAAAGCCAAAATGGCATTAGACTTATTATTTGATGTAGAACCAAAAGATCTTAAAATTCCAAAATATATAGAAGAAGGTTTGGGGTGGCTTCAAGCTGAATTAGTTACTGTTAGTAATGACTTTTTACCTGAAGATGTTAATACGTCAGAGGTAGAAAATGATGTTGAGTAAAATAGATGGTGGATTGACAGAGGAAATAGATAAAGAAATTTATAATTATTTGAACCTTAACAATCTTCAAAGTTTTTTACTATATGCTGGGGCGGGGTCAGGTAAAACCAGAACATTGGTAAATGTTCTTCAGGAACTTAGAAACAACGTTCTTCAGCGATTGATTAAAGCAGGGCAGCGTGTTGCAATTATCACATACACGAATGCCGCTTGTGATGAAATTAAACATCGTCTTCAGTTTGACCCTATTTTTAACGTTTCTACGATTCATAGTTTTGCATGGGATTTGATTGAGCCATTTACAGAGGATATTAGAGAATGGCTAACAATAAAATTAAGTGCAGATATTGATGATTTAGAGATTAAATTATCTAAGGCAAGAGATCTCAACGGAAAAACAGCATTGAAAAATGCTGAGAGTCGAGATAAAAAGAAACGTCGATTAGCTGAGTTAAAATCAGTTACAAAATTTGTGTATAGTCCAGCTGGTAATAAGTTAGGTAAAGGAGCTCTTAACCATGCAGAAGTAATATCTATTGTTTCATATTTTGTCGCCACTCAGCCGTTAATGCAGAAAATTATTATTAATAGTTTTCCTATTTTATTAATTGATGAAAGCCAAGATACAAATAAAGAGCTTTTGGAAGCATTTATCAAAACTCAGCAGAATAATAAAACTCAGTTTTGCCTTGGATTATTTGGGGATATGATGCAGCGTATTTATGGTGGGGGAAAAGCAGATCTTGATAGAACGCTACCTAGCGATTGGAAAGTTCCTGAGAAAAAGGTTAATTATCGTTGTCCTAAACGCGTTGTCACGTTAATTAATGAAATTAGAAAGGGTGTTGATAAGCATCGACAAGGTTCTAAATTAGATGCTATTGATGGAACAGTTAAGTTATTTATTATTAATTCAAATGTTACCGATAAATCTAGTATTGAATGGGGTATTAGAGATCAAATGCATACATGTACTACCGATGAAATGTGGTTGTTTCCTGATGGAGTCAAATGCTTAACCCTAGAGCATGCAATGGCAGCAAGAAGAGGAGGTTTTTCAGACTTCTTTTTGCCTCTTCAAGGCGATGAAAAGTTAAAAGATAGTGTATTAAATGGTAATAGTAGTGAGATAAAATTTATTACAAATCAAGTGTTGCCATTGATTTATGCAATTAAGGCAAATGATGAATTTGAGATTGCAAACGTAATAAAGAAGTATTCACCATTACTTGCTTTTGATAATGCTCAGGATCCGATTGATCAAATTCGTTTAGCGGATGATAATGTTGGTGAACTAAAGAAATTACTTGATGAACAAATAAATGTTAGTTTTCTCAATCTATTAAAGTTGATTCATACAAAAAACCTATTGAATCTACCTGATAAATTTATTCCTCAGCTACTTGAAATTGATGAAACAAATGATGAACATGATGAAGATGCCAAATTAGAGAGCGATGAATCTAGATCATGGGGTAAAGCTCTTAATGCAAATTTAGAGCATGTTGAACTATATGCTAAATATATTGCAGATGAACTGGGCTTTGGAACACATCAGGGAGTAAAGGGCTTAGAATTTGATAGAGTGATGGTTATTTTAGATGACGAAGAGGCAAATGGTTTTTTATTTAGTTATGAAAAACTTTTTGGAGCAAAGGCCTTGACGGCCAAAGATATAGAAAATGAGGCAGAAGGTCAAGACTCTAGCCCAATGAGAACTCGTCGCTTATTTTATGTAACATGCAGTCGTGCAAAAATAAGCTTAGCAGTAGTTGCCTATACAAAAGCTCCCATGGCTGTAAAGCAATATGCATTAGAATCTGGTTGGTTTAATGAAAATGAAGTGGTCCTTATTTAATGTGATTTACGTGTAAAAATTCCCTCCCACACAACCTGTTGCTCAATAACATCAATAAAACAACCACCAGAAAAGCCATTGGGATAGAGTGTTGATGGATTTTGTTTTTCGACTAATAAACTGTCATCTATATTAAGAGGTTTGCCTGTAAATAAACCATTTGGATCATTCAATAAATGACTGTCGTCACGAAGGGCAATTAGTATTTCCTCAATTGATACCTTTAAAAAACCAGAAAATAACTCATGATCATGTTCTATAGAGGTATCGACAATCCAGCCATTTACTGAGGCTATTTCGTTTTTATTAAGATTGAGTGCAAGTGCTAAATCAACGTCAGATACAAGAGCTGTTTCTACCGCCTTGACCTTGCGGCGCAACTGTAAACCCGCTCTACGTAAAGTATTGCTTTTATGTAACCAAGCGTCCTGAGTAGATTTTCGTAGGAAAGTTGATTTAACTTCTAGTACTAATAAATGACCATCCCTAGTACATATTAGATCAACTTCCCCTGGGTCTTCGAATTCAGCTTTTGTTGGTTGATAGTTTAGGCAGACAAGAAACCCTTTTTCTTTAAAACATTTGGCTAATCTATGTTCAATTTGTTCTGTTTCTTTACGCACACCTGCTCGACGAGAGCCAAGCCTTCGAAGATTATTAATAGCTGCGGTACTATTGTTCTGTAATGCAGCTATCCACGGCAATTGAAAAAGGTAGCGACCCATTTTTAAAATGGGCAATTCGCAAAGCTCTGGCTTCTGTGTTGGTTCATTATTTCTTAACCGAGACGATAATTCCTTTAGGTCATTAGTCCAAAAATCAAGAATGGCTTCGGTTGCTAAGGGGTGACCTTGTGGGAAATTTTCGCTAACTGTCCATGGCTGAATGGTTTTTATTTTAGTTTGTTTGTCAGACCAAGTAATAGGGAGTCGGTTTTGTAGTCCTTGTATTAGCCCTTCCATTGCTAGGCGACTTAATGCTTGTCGAGAGTTTCCCGTTTCAGTTAAAAAGTTTTGGTAAGGAAGGATGTAATCTACATTATAAAAAGCTGTCATTAGATCTAATGTTAATAATGCTCGAAATAAATCTACCTGTAATCCTGTTTTAATTATGATGGAACTATCTAGTCCGTAGACTTCGGTAAGTTGTAAGTAGGTACGAGTTGCTCTCAAATAGGCGAAGAAATTCATATCATTATTTCCAAGTCGCCCAATAAGAAATGTATCTAGCTCGGGTGATGAGAAAGACTCAAGAGCGCGGTAATGCCAGTAATTATGAAGTCGAGAAAGTTTTTTTCCATTACGGTCCCAAGCACTTTCTTTATCAGGATTAAGTTTAATAATAATTAATTCTGATCCAGAAAATTCAAAGCGGATGTTGTCGTTGTAGCAAAATGCATCAACAGATTGAGATAGAAAGCTGTTTAGCTCAATCTGTGCATCAATTAATAAGACTAAGGCTTGATAAATATCATCTCTTCGCCTTGGTAAATCAGAAGAAGGAAATAAAAATGGTGATAAATGATCGCGTAGTGAATTGCCAATAGTCTCTTCGGAAATGTGAAAGGTGTCGTCAGTAGTGGTAAGATTCCAAATTAAAGTGTCATTAATGGCATCCCAAGTTGTCTGTATTTCATTATTGGTATCGGAGTTTTTATCTTGAGAAAACTCTTTAGGTATTAGATATTCAAAGGCATACAAACTGGCATATGTTAATAGCTCAAGAGGGGATAGATTTATAAGAGGAGATCTGTACATCTCAACCTCAGCAATGCGTTCACGATTAGCTTGGTCAAAGGTATGACATATTTTAACAAATTCACTTAATTCTTTAGTTTCGGTGGTGGCTATTTTCTCAATTTCTTTCCAACGCTCGGAGTGTTGTCGTTGAACAAGCTTTGAATATCTAACAGCACAGCGAACAGACTCAGGTGCAGTTTTAGCAATATGATGGACTAAATCAAAACAGGCTGTTTTCTCTTGCTCCATATAGCGGGCAAGGGCAAGGGTGAATGGCTCGGATTCATAAAATTCAGAAGATAAGGTGGTCAGAAAATCACATGACCAGTAGTCTGTATTTCGGTCAGCTGCTTTAACCTTATTTTTACCTCTTCGTGCTGGCTTTCCAGCAAGATACATTTCAGTAACACTAATTGCAGCATCAGATATCGATAAGCCAAGGGTGGTGGCCTGTTCAAGCTTTAGTCTGTAAATATTTTGATTTTTTTCCAAGATAGCCGAAATTCAGGGTAGTTGAGTTGTGTGGTATCAGTATAGAGCACATTTTATTAAGGCGGCAGGTAGTTTGCTGATATTTTAAAAAGTGTACGGATACACCTGTAAAGTGTATCCGTACACTTTTGTATTTGCTGGATTTCTGATAAATAGTGCTATTTCAGTGCTATTTCAGTGCTATTTCAGTGCTATTTCAGTGCTATTTCAGTGCTATTTCAGTGCTATTTCAGTGCTATTTCAGTGCTATTTCAGTGCTATTTCAGTGCTATTTCAGTGCTATTTCAGTGCTATTTCAGTGCTATTTCAGTGCTATTTCAGTGCTATTTCAGTGCTATTTCAGTGCTATGTGCCGCTGAGTTTGAGTGAAGGTTTATGAGCGCGGTGGGTTTTATTGGTGGTTTGATTTAACAACATTCTATAATATGTAACTAATAGGGGGTGGTGGTAGTCTCAAATTCATATAGTATGGGTCTTATATTTTAAGAGCCAATAATAAAGTCCTGTGATTGTAGTAAAATGGCATTTGTGATTATGATTTTGGCTCCAGTACTAAGAAATGCAGGTAAGTTGAAAAGTCAACTTTTCAAAATCAATAACTTATATGCTTCTTGTAAATTAGATGCAATAAAATAAAATAAAAGGAAAAGTCATGCAAGCTTATTATGAAATTGAAGCTGAGATCCCCTTAAATCATCAGCTCAAATTGCAATTACCTGAAAATATTCCAATTGGTCGTGCGAAGGTTGCTGTTATTTATGAACTACCTGAAAAATCTGAAAATAAAGCGGCAAAACTAGCTGCTTTTTTAGAAGGTTTACCCGATGTTCCAGATGGTAAAAACTTAAGTCGTGAAGCTATAAGCGAGCATATTCAACAAGAAAGACACGGCTGGGATTGATGCAGGTTGTCTATTTAGATACCTGTATGGTTATTGGTTTGATAGAAGGAGATACAGAACAACGTATCGCTTTAAAGCAATACCTGTCAGATAAAATTGTTTTTAGTTCAGAATTGGTTAGGTTAGAAGCGCGTTTATTAGCCGTTCGAGAAAAAAACTTTCCTCAGCTCAAGCTATATGATGATTTTTTCTCAGCGTGTAATTTTGTTGATTTAAATAGATCGGTTTTTGATTTGGCGACAACATTACGAGCAGGAAATAATTTAAAAACACCAGATGCTCTGCATCTAGCCGCAGCGATTGAAAGCAATTGTAGTGAATTTTGTACCAATGATAAGCACTTGCTAAAAATATCTACGCAACACATTAAGGTTATAGATTGGGCTGTGTTATTGGGAGAGTAATCCCAAAGAAGCAATCAAGTTTGTTTCTTAGTTTTTTTAGATGGGGTCGATGTCTTTTATGAGTTGTCCACAATTTCTTTGCTGAAAGAGATTGAAACTACTGGGATTGTCTTGGGACCAATTTGGGACCATTTTCTGACCGAAAGAGCCCAGCTGAGACTATGGTTATTTTTTGAAAGGCAGGTACGACGGGCTCTGACCATTTGAGACGATTTTTCAAAAGGATTCGAATCCCTTGCTCTACGCTACTTTATCAGTCGATTATGCCTTGTAAACTCTTTTAGTCACAGTAATACCAAGTGTTAAACCCGCGCAACAATAAAAATATTTAAGGCCGCTACAATGACCATTGGTGGGTGCTAGAGTGTGAAAATTCCTACTATTCTTTACTTTCTTGGCCTTCTTCTCCATTCAGGTCCGTTATTTGCACATTCAACTGCTTCAGCAATAGTGGCGAAGTCACCCCACCAAGTGGGTTTGCCTGATGCGTTACCGTCAAGGCAGTAGACTCCATAGCATATTCCTTCTGGGTACTGTTGTTCCCATTTTTCTTTTATAGAATTAAATTCATCTTCTGGTATTGTGTCGGCTGTATTTTTAACTCTGTTTTTATATTCGTAATAAGTGGAGTCTGGTGTTCTTGAGCGTCTACTTTTTATGTAAGGGGTTCCTTCCCAATGATAATTTTCCCAGCGGTTGATTTCGATTTCATAATCAATAAATCCTTCTGGTAGAACAGGATTAATAAAAACGCCTTCTATGAAATTTTCTGCCTTATATTCAGTGTGATCCTCAAATTTGTATGTGTTCATATATTCTTTGATGTATGTAATGGAGTTGATATATCCATGATATATTCAAAATAGCTCAGTGTTAATACAACAACTCAACCACTATGCATGAAAGTCCATAGTTTTAACTAGCGATTTGAGGCAATAAAATTAATAGGGCATTATGTTTACATATTAGTTTTCTCTGGAAGTAGAGTTTAAGTCAGATACAGTTTTTTCAGTTTTTGAAGAAAACTGTGCTCATGATGGGTGAGAATATGCAGCAATTTCATTTGAGGTGGCGCAGGTGCTATTTAAAATTATTTTGTGTGTGGCTCGGGCGCGGAATTTAAATTGCAGGTTAGGGTGAAAGTGGTTATTGGTTATTCAGTTTGTCTTGGAAGAAAGGAGGATGAGCAGGTATGTTTTTGTGCTATGAATGGAGAGGTTGTTTGTGAGCAGCGCAGTCTTTTTTATTTAATTTATATTAAATGCCTTTGGTGTTTTTTAAGCTGACTGATAATGTGTATAAAATACAGTGGGTTAGCGTTTTTCTTAAAGAGTTTATAAGAATACTAGAGATCAAAAGGGTGTCAAAATTTTATTTGGGATTAAGCCTCTGAGACCAGTGTTTACAAGGGGTTAATAAATTCTCTAACCGCCACCATAACAGCTACCAAATCGGGGTATTTTGCTTCAAGCACAAAAAAGCCCGTAACGAAAATCGCTACAGGCCTTTAGAATATGGAGCTGGTGATGGGACTCGAACCCGCGACCGGTTGATTACAAAACCCCGTATTAAATATTAACTCAAGTTAAATCAATTGCTTGGTGGCTTCGCTTCTTTTTACCCTACTACAGTAATACTACTGTTATAGAGACCTACCAATTTATAGTGGTACAAAATTGGTACATCTACCAGCATAGACTTCACTGGGTTTATTTCTTCATTTTTATTGTTTCTGATAATAAAATGCAAGTGAATTTTTATTAGCTATAATTCTATCTAACGAATAAACAAAGCAATTTTTTATGTTTTGTCTGTAATTATCTTGTTACTCTATATCCTGTTATTTGTAATGATATCTAGGTCGAGATAATAACTTGTTAGCATACTTTAATCTATGGAGATCAAATTGGAGCAAATTATATCAAAATTTTCCATCAAGAATTTATTCGGATGTCAGAATATCGATTTGAAAGTTGAAAATTCAGAATTGATTTTGATCGGTGAGAATGGAAGCGGAAAAACAACCGTAATGAATATGTTTTACCATATGCTTAATGGTGATTTTAAAAAACTTGAAAAGTATGAATTCGATAAAATCGAACTCAAATTTACAACTGATGATTTAATCAGCTTTAGTAAGTATGAGTTAGACATGTTGATAAAGTATAAAGGTCGAAATTCAGTAGCTCAATTAAAGCGACGTTTAAACTCGTTTTTTGATAATTCAGTTGAATATAGAAAAGTAATTAAAGAAATCGAAGATAAAGAGTTTGAATTTGAAAGTATTGAAAATGGTGGCTTATCGGAAAGGTTAAAATTCACAGACCATAAATGGAAAGACGCGTTAAATCGTGATTTTAAAATGTACTCTTCTCATCCTGAAAAAGTTTTTAGTAATTTCACTGAAATATTGCAAGCAAATTTAGATGGAACAGATATTTTGTATTTCCCAACTTATCGTAGAGTTGAAGAAGATTTAAAAAATCTCGAAATCAATATTGATGATGACGATTTTGACTTTGAGGTTTCAGGTAGCTCTGAAATACCTATTCAGTTTGGAATGAGTGATGTAAACGAAAAATTTGAAGACATAAAAACTGAAGTATCTAAGTTGTCGAGTAAAGCTTTTACTAACTTGTCTGGAGAAATATTAAGGCAATTGGTTCGAGGTAATATTAAACAAGATCAAGATTTATCCAAAATCTCCAAGTCTGATGTCGAAGTTGTTTTGGCTCGTTTAGGATCAATGTTTAACGATAGTGATAAAGAAGGAATTTTAAAAATAGTTGAAAGTGGTAAGTATCCAGAGTCTGACAATTTATTAGTATATTTTTTAAGTAAACTTGTAGAAGTGTATGCGGAGCAAAAGGAAATAGATATATACACTGATAAGTTTGTGGAGGTATGTAATAAATACCTTGAACAAACGGCATTAATTTATGATAAATCCAATGTTGATATTTATGTCCATAGTAACAAATCAGGCAGTAAAATAGAGCTCAATGCTTTGTCTTCTGGAGAACAGCAAATAGTATCTTTGTTTTCTAAGATACACCTTAATTCAAATAAAAGTTTCATTGTTTTATTTGATGAACCTGAATTGTCACTTTCTATATTTTGGCAGATGAGTCTCTTACCGGATATTGTAGAGTCTGACAAGTGTAAGTTATTAATTGCTGTAACTCATTCTCCATTTATTTATGATAATAAACTAAAAAATAAAGCGAAAAATTTATCTGATTTTATCACTCCTTCTGAAGGGGAATGCATTAATGCTTGATAAAATGAACGAACAGGTTAAACGTTCAGGTACGGTAATTGCTATCCATAAATTTAAGCTTTTAAAAAACAATGAAGAATACGTTTTTCTGTTTGTTGAAGGGGAAGATGATTTATATTTTTATCCGCAGAATGCTAGAAACTTTTTCTCTAACAAGCAAGTGTTAGCTTTAAGCTGTGATGGTAAAAAAGGTGTTATTGAAGTAAATCAAATACTATGTGATGAAATAAATGACAGTGTTATTGCTGGTTTTTTTGTAGATAGAGATTTTGATGAACAAACTAATAATTCACTGCCTGAAAAAATATATATTACTCCTTCATATTCAGTTGAAAATTTAGTTTACAATAAAAGTACTTTTATAAACCTCTTAATAGGGAGGTTTGGATTAATTCCAACGGATAACGAATATCTAAATTGTTTATCACTATTTGAAGAGATGAGTACCAAGTTTTATGATTCAATTCACCTATATAATTCTTGGATTTTTGCTCAAAGAAATTATGTAACCGCTGATAAAAAATTAAACTTACCCAAAAATTTACCTAAAGGGTTTGTCACTTTGAAACATGTGGATATTGAATCAGATTATGATGTGACTACTATAGAAGCTTTACACACAAAAGCTCCTAAGTTAGAAGTCGAGGTTTTAGATAAGGCATCAAAGATATTAAGAGAAGAATTACCTGAACAAAGGTTTCGGGGGAAGTTTAATTGGGTATTTTTCTCTCATGTTATTGGTTTTTTAATAGACGATGCAAATAATGAAAGTAAGAAAGTATACCTAAGTGACAAGGTTAAGTTTAATATTTCTAGGACAGACTCTAGAAAGTTCTTTGAAGAAATATCACCTTTCGCTAAACCACCTCAATGCTTATTAAATTATTTTGGATCTATGGCTGTATAGTATGCTAACAAGTTGCTTAAACGGAAAAATAACAGTTGGCCATCGCTTCGCGATTATAGCCAACCATTATTTTCCGCTTAGCAAAGCGTTATTTTGTAACTTTTTATTTTACATTGATAGATGGTTTCTAAAATACAAAACATTATTAAAACTCCTGCTTTTGCTCTCACCCTCTATCTTTGCTTGGCTGGTTGCCTTCAGGCTGTCAGGCAAAGATAGAGGGTGAGGGTAAAGGTTGTTTTTAATTATAAATATTTTATAGCACATGGAACTTGGTGATAAAAAGTATGGCGAAATAAGCCATAGTGAGCTTAAAAAATTTCAATATAAGTTCATTAGTCTAAAAACTGAATACTCAGGGCTTCAAAAAGACTTTTGTAATATAAAAGATCCTGAAAAATGGAATAAGATCTTTCCTCCGTCTAGTAATTGGACAAATATATATCTCCTCAGTTACCCTGAGCATGTTTGTACGCTTTTTCATGTTATGGGGGTTCTAGAGCCTATTTTAGCCATATCAAGGAAAGATCAAACAAAGTCTAAAAAAGATGTCGTTGAATTTCTTGAATCAATGAAAGACATTGAAGAGAAGGATTTACCTGATGATCAATCGCTTGCTTCCGTAATCCTTGTTTTAATTCCTTTGGTAAAGACTTTAAGAAGCTGGATGAGTTATGGAAAAACTTTATCAACATTAGTTCAAGAAGTTCAGCTGGGAAGTGATAGTTCTTTGTTTAAGGCTGTTAGAGTGGATAGAGCCATTATTTCTTGTCCTCCTATTGCTCACCGTATAGCTATTGCAGAATTAAAAGGAGAAACACGCTTTTTTACTAAGCTTCAAAAGTCCCTAAGTGGTAAATTAAGAGTAAAACAGAATTTTGATACACTTCGTTTTTTACTTATTGCTCTTAATGATGCTGGTGGCTTACAAGGTCTATCTGGCGATGAGAAGTTTAATTTGTTTTGTAAGGAGCTTAAGGTTTACCCCGATAGAGAATCTGATTCAGCTGATGCATTAAGAGTGTTTATTTCTCGTTGGATCAGAGACGCTGAAAGTTTTGTAACATAAAAAAACACTGTTCATGTTCTGTTAGTTTTAGGCTTCAATCTGTATATTTTTTCCATCGATCGATAATTTTTTTTATTTATTCCTGGAGAAAACAAATGGAAACTAAAAAGCAAAGTGTTGAAGCGTTAGCCCAAAATAGTAGTAATAATATGGCTCTTAAAAGTCGAGCCGATGTGAAGGGAATATTTCCCGACGAGTCCGCGAGTGGGGAAATATACCTGAACATTGGCAATACTGATGCACAGCCCGATATTCAGGAATCTAAAGAACTGGATTCAGCAAAAGATACCTTGCAATCGATTGCTTGCTCTTCAGTTCTTGATTCCGATTCAAGTCCAAAAAAAGGTTTTTCAGGTGCGCCCCCTAGTAACACAGCACCCTCAAATTGCATTAATAACCAAAATCCACCAATTCAGGTTCTTCGTTCTGGTATTGATAGTTGTAATGGTCAAGTTTTATTGGAAGTATTTTAAGCCGCTTTTTTCATTTCTTTGGTTTTCTGATGAGGGGTTTTATAATCAATAGCGGAATGCATTCTTTTATAGTTATAAAACCGTATATAACTCT
>Ga0209826_1001810_pt1 | contig 14541 bp, 12 predicted proteins | sample GOMGulsemesocosm_5_FD_184637 | JGI IMG/M metagenome (GOLD analysis project Ga0209826, IMG submission 184637) | Methane-oxidizing microbial communities from mesocosms in the Gulf of Mexico - GOM15C Gulf of Mexico (SPAdes) (version 2) | ecosystem: Environmental > Aquatic > Marine > Cold seeps... | reverse complement strand
ACAGTATTACCCCTGCTACCGATGAAAATTTTTGCCTTAGTGTTGAGCAACACACTGGCTTTAAAGATAACTGGCCAATACAAAGAGAAAGTTTTAGTCAATGGGTTATTGAAGATATTCCTAATGTGGCTTTGCCTCCTTGGGCATCCGTTGGTGCTATCGTAACAAAAGATGTTTCTGGCTATGAGTTGACCAAACTGCGAGTGCTTAATTGCTTGCATTCAACCTTGGCTTTTATCGGTACTTTTATTGGTTTAGAAACCGTTGAACAAGCTATAAAGAATGCTGACATAAAAGCCTTTTTAGAACAAATGCTGCATGATGAGATATTGCCAACATTGCCAGATGTTGAAGGGCTAAATAAAGTAGCTTACGGACAAAAAATAATCCAGCGTTTTGAAAATCCAGCGATTAGACATTTGCTTGCTCAAATAGCTTGGGACAGTAGTCAAAAAATTCCTTATCGAATATTAGCTATCGTTATCGATAATATTGCCAATAACAAAGCTTCTCCCATGTTGTGTTTAAGTCTTGCTGCCTGGATAAAGTTTGTTGTGGCGAATGTTTCTGCTGAGCAAGATATTATTGACCCGCTTGCAGATAAATTAGCATCTATTGCCAAGACTTGTGATGGCAGCAATAAAGATGTTGAGCGCTTCATTGCTCTTGAGCAAATTTTTCCTGAAAAGCTTCAGACAAATAATCAATTTATTGATGATATTAAAACAGCTTATCAGTTGTTTAATCAACATCAAGCTCAAGATTTATCAACTATATTAACTACTATGGAGACCGTTTAGATGAGTTCTCTTTTAGTTATTGGTGAATGCATGATGGAGCTAAATACTCAGTCTGATAATGGTTATGCTAAAGCATTTGCCGGTGACAGCTATAACTGTGCAGTATATGCAAAGCGTTGGCAGCCAACGCTTAATGTTTCCTATTTAACTGCGGTGGGCACTGACGACATTAGTGAAGAAATGCTTAACGAGTGGGCTAGTGAAGGAATAGACCATTCGCTAGTTATGAAAATTGAACGAGCACAGCCCGGAATTTATATTATTTCAACCGATGATAGTGGCGAACGTTCTTTTACTTACTGGCGTAAAGACTCTGCGGCAACTCAGCTTATGCAAGCATTAGCGAGTGTTGGTGGTGAAGAGGCTATTCCTTATTTTGATTATGTATATTTTTCGGGGATTTCCTTAGCGATCCTAAATGATACCGATAAAAAATTACTATTAAACTTAATACAGAATTTACGGAGTCGAGGAGCCAAAATAGCCTTTGATCCTAATTACCGTGCAAGTATGTGGGAAAGTGAAGAACATGCAAAGTATTGGCTAGAAAGAGCTTATCAATGCTGTGATATCGCCTTACCGGGTTTAGATGAACATAACGTATTATTTAAACAAACCAGACCGCAAGAAGTACGAGAACAACTACAAACTTTTGGCGTGCGTGAGTCTGTAGTGAAATGCGGTGAGCAAGGGGTTTGTTGTTACGGGGGCAATGACTCCTTTAGTCACTTACCTTTTACGCCGGCAGAAAATCAACTTGACTCAACTGCCGCAGGCGACTCTTTTGCGGGCACATATCTCGCCTCGCGTATTGCCGGACAAAGCCGGGCTGAGTCTTTAGATAATGCCGCTAAAATTGCTGGCTTTGTTGTGCAACATAAAGGGGCAATTGTTAATAAATTACGCTACCAAGAATTTGTTGAGCTAGTAGAAGTGGCACAATAATAAATTGAGGTTAAATTATCTTATGGGAAAATATTTTCTTTTTAAAGTACTGGTTATTATTGCTTTGATCACAAGTTCAACAATGGCAATTCACGGTACACTTTTTACATCAAAACAGCAGCAAGGTGTTATTGTCTTAAGGTTGGCGGAAAACCTGGCTGAGACTAATCCTGTTACTGTAGCTATGCATAAATTTTCGGAGTTAGTTGCCGAAAAAACCAATGGAAAAGTTATTGTAAAAGTACATGCTAGCGGTCAATTAGGTCAACAAGTAGAAACTATAGAGCAAACTCGTTTAGGCATTATTGATTTTACTCGTACTAATGCCGTAGTTATGGCTAACGTCAGCCCAAGTATCGGGGTATTAAATTTGCCTTATATATTTCGAGATTACCAACATAAATATCAAGTGCTTGATGGTGACATTGGTATGGATATTCGCAATGAATTACATAATATTGGCTTAATGGGATTTGATTTCTTAGAGTCGGGAGTACGCTCATTTTATACCAGCGCTGAGTATCCTATTACTAGCATAGAGGATATGAAGGGGCTAAAAATTCGTGTTCAGCCTGCGCAGATAATGATTCGAATGATTGAACTTTTAGGCGCAGTGCCTACCCCGATGAACTTTGGCGAAGTGTATTCGTCTCTTTCTCAAGGGGTAGTGGATGGTGCCGAAAATGACTTTGTCAGCTACTTGACCACAGGGCATTTTGAAGTGGCAGGTAACTATGTTGAAGATGGCCACATGAGCCCTCCCGCTATGTTATTGATGAATCTTAAAAAATTCAAATCATTACCCGAAAAATTTCAACAAGCTATCAGTGAAGCCGCGGCTGAAACTGCCACTTTTGAACGACAACTTATGAATCAAGCTAATCATGATGCCAAAGCAACGTTACTAGAAAAAGGCGTGTCTATTACTTCTATTGATAATGGCCCCTTTCGTCAGGCAATGCAGCCCATTTATGATGAATTCCCCATGTATCGTACGTATATAGAACGCATCAAAGGAGTTAAGTAATGAACGATATAGCTAGCTACTTACGTACGTTTCTTGAAACGATAAATCACCTTGTAGAATCACTTTGCAGCTTATTATTGGCCACCATGGTAGTGATTATTGTCGTGAACGTGGGCTTTCGTTATTTACTCAATGCGCCCACTAGCTGGTCTGAAGAAGTAGCCATACTTATTTTAGTTTGGTTTGGCTGGTTGTCGGTAGCGACAGCAGTTTATCGACACAGCCATATGGCAATTGACGTAATTTATGATCATTTATCACTATGTGGTCAATATTGGTTAAACATAATTATTCAGTTTTTAATCGCAGTGTTTGCGGTAAACATTATGTTAAATGCCAGTTTGTTAGTCACCATGGTTGACGAGCAAACCTTGCCAGCTTCAGGCATTCTTCGCTCATGTTTGTACCTTGCACCTATGGTTGCAGCGGCATTAATGACAATCAATTCAATTGGTAATTTGTTGCTCGATCGCTTTGTCGATGAAAGCAGTGATGCCTTAAATAACCAATATTAAGTGGGATAAATTAATTATGGAACAACAAACAATAGCCATTTTTATCTTATTAGGCGGTTTTTTAGCGCTAATGTTTTTACGTATTCCTATTGCTTTTGCGTTAGGTTTGTCATCACTGGCCACTTTTGTTTATTTAGATATTCCCACCATGGTACTCGCGCATAGAATGGTTAATGGACTCAACAGTTTCACTTTTTTAGCAGTACCCTTTTTTATTCTTGCGGGTCAGTTGATGGGCGAGGGCGGTATTTCAGACAAACTTGTTCGCTTTGCTGATACCTTAGTGGGGAGAATGCGCGGCGGTCTAGCACAAGCCAATATTGTTTCTAGTACTATGTTTGGCGGTATTTCAGGCTCTTCAGTAGCCGATGTTGCCTCCATTGGTTCATTCCTTGTGCCTTCAATGGTTAAGCGTGGGCATACTCCAGGTTACTCTGTGGCGGTAACAATATCGTCATCAGTGCAAGGCGTGTTGATCCCACCTAGTCAAAACATGATTTACTTTGTTCTTGCTGCTGGTGGTGGCTTATCTGTAGAGTCACTTTTCATGGCTGGTTATGTACCAGGCATGATGTTAGGGGGATCTTTAATGCTGCTATGTTGGATAATCGCGATTAAGCAAGGTCATCCAACGGGCGAGAAATATAGCTTTAAAGAGTCGATTAAAGTAGGGCTAGATGCTTCTATTGGTTTGTTTACCATTGCTATTATCATTGGCGGCATTTTGTTTGGTATTTTTACCGCAACCGAATCTGCTGCCGTAGCCACCGTATATGCTTTGTTAGTTACTATGTTTATTTATCGAAGTATGACCTTGGGTAAATTTGTTTCAGTACTTAAGATGTCGATGAGTACATTGGCAACAGTAATGGCCATAATAATGACCTCATCAGCTTTTGCTTTTTTACTGGGGTTTTTGAATGTACCCACAATGTTGTCTGATTTGATTTTATCACTGTCCTCCAACCCCATTGTTGCCATGTTAGCAATCAATTTATTACTGCTTATTTTAGGCATGCTAATGGATATGGGCGTGTTGATCTTATTACTTACCCCGATGTTATTACCTATTGCAACAGCGTTAGGTTATGACCCCATTCAGTTTGGGATCATTATGCTGATCAACTTAGGTATTGGTGTCTGTACCCCTCCAGTAGGTACGTCACTTTTGGTTGGTTGCTCTATTGGTAAGGTATCCATTGGCACAACAGTAAAAGAAATGTTGCCATTTTATGTGGTGATGGTGACGGTGTTGATGTTAGTTACCTTCATACCGAGTATAACGCTGATGTTACCTAATATGGTTAGTAACTAGCACTTACATTTTTTACGGTGTTAATACTGACACCGTTATTCCCAAACATTTTGTACTAATGCATATGTTAGTTACAAATTTAAATTTTCAGAAGAGGTTGTTATGCAAGAAACATGGCGATGGTATGGACCAAATGATTCAGTTTCATTAACTAATATTTTACAAGCAGGGGCGTCAGGCGTTGTAACTTCGTTACATCACGTACCAACAGGCGAAGTTTGGTCGCTAGAAGAAATTTTAAAACGCAAAGCTTGTATTGAAGAACAAGGGCTTGAATGGTCAGTGATTGAAAGTATTCCACTGCATAATGATATAAAAACTCGCAGTAAAGATTACGCACGCCATATTGAAAACTACAAGCAGTCGCTAATTAATGTTGGTAAAGCAGGGCTTAAAACTGTGTGTTACAACTTTATGCCAGTGGTTGATTGGACACGTACTAACCTATTGTATGAACTACCAAATAAATCAAAAGCGTTACGTTTTGAAATGTCAGATTTTGCCGCATACGATGTTTATTATTTAAAGCGTGAAAATGCTGAAAAGGATTATCAAGCGGATGTGTTAGCAAAAGCGAAACTGCGTTTCGATAGCATGAGTGAGCTTGAAAAAGACTTGTTAGAAAAGAACATTATTGCTGGATTACCAGGCGGTGAGGGCTCTTATGATCGCCAAGGTATTCTTGCAGCAATTACCGAGTTTATTCAATTAGGTACTGATCAGTTTCGCGAAAACTTAATTGAGTTTTTACGCGAGATAATTCCTGTAGCCGAAGCAGCTGGTGTGAATATGTGTATTCATCCTGACGATCCTCCGTTTTCTCTGTTCGGATTACCACGAGTAGTTTCAACAGCTAGTGATGTTAGGACTTTGTTTGAAGCAGTACCTAGTATAGCAAACGGACTAACCCTTTGCGCTGGTTCGTTCGGTGTTCGCGCAGATAACAACTTAGTTGACATGGTCAAAGAGTTTGGCAATAAAATTCATTTTGTTCATCTACGTAACGTATCACGTGATGATGATGGCTCTTTTTGCGAGTCTGAACACCTTGATGGTGACAACGATATGGTTGGTCTAATTCAGGCGCTGTTGGCTGAAGAACAGCAACGGAAAAGTTTGGGTAAGGGCGATACTCATATTGCCATGAGACCTGATCATGGTCATTTATTAGGTGATGAAATAGGCAAAACAAATATCAATCCGGGTTATTCATTTGCTGGCCGTATGAAAGGTTTAGCTGAACTTCGCGGTGTTATCCATACGCTTGAAACACTTAATATCCGTGGCGCTGAATAACTAGCGATTATTAGACATGAATAGGTAAGTAGTCATGTCTTAAAGACAACTAATGTAGGAAGTGTATATCGATGAAAACTATTAACCTTTTGTTTATTGCCATGGTATTTCTTTTTACCACAATGGTAAATTCATCATTTGCCCATGTTGAGCATGCGAAGCCAGCAGACAGTGTAAACAAAGCGAGTGTCTTAAAGCATATGGACAATGTTGCCGGGTGGCAGTTAAAAAATCCAAGCCATAAAAAACTATGGGTGTGGGAACAAGGCACCTTTTATACCGGCTTAATGGCTTTTTATCAGCTACACCCACAACAAAAATATCTCGATGCTATGCTAGATATGGGCAATTCTCTTGAGTGGAAGTTAAAGCCACATCCGTATCTTGCGGATAATTTTGTTATTGCTCAAACCTACATAGATCTTTATGAATTAGATCCTAAGCCTGTTTATATCGATAAAGCTCGATATCAAATGGATATGGAGTTTTATAAACGCCCTAACAAAATCGACTTGAGATGGGAACAACCACACAATTGGGATTGGTGGAGTTGGGCAGATTCATTATTTATGGCGCCTCCTGCTTTTGCGCAAATGTCTAAAGCCACTGGTGATCCTAAATATCTAGACAGAATGGATGAACTATGGAAAGCGACTTATAACTACCTATACGCTAAAGACGTAGATTTATTTTTCCGCGATGATAGTTGGTTTGAAAAAAGAACTATAAACAATAAAAAAGATCTTTGGTCACGAGGTAATGGCTGGGTTATTGCTGGTTTAGTGAAAGTACTTGAAGCTATGCCAAAAGATGATAGCAGAAGAGGCTTTTATGAAGGTGTGTTGCAAAAAATGTCAAAAAGCCTTATTAAAATACAATCTCCTGAAGGATATTGGTATGCAAGCCTCCTTGATAAAGATGAAGTTAACGTTAGAGAAACCAGCGGCACTGCATTTTTTGCTTACGCCTTAGCTTGGGGAATTAACAATGGTTTATTAGATGAAGATGAATTTGCTCCTCATGTATTTAGAGCTTGGGATTTGCTAGTTTCATCCATAGAAAAAGATGGCAAACTTGGTTATGTTCAACCTGTTGGTGTCGGCCCAGACAAGGTTAAAAGAGAAGACACTGAACCTTACGGCCCTGGTGCATTTTTATTAGCGGGCACTGAAGTTTATCGTCTATTAAAGCAATAATACCATTGCGTATAAAGAAGTGAACACTTAGAACGATATGGGCGACATTAGAACAAATAAAGTATGTGTAGATGTAGTTACTCTACATCAAACAAATTTTGTGCAGTTATCATGGTGCCTATACGTTCCCGAAGGGCGAGTTTTAAAGGCTTACATGCATCGTTATTGATTTTGACAAGGGAATAACCATTCTCTGCAATCAATGCCTTGCCTCTAATCCTTTAAACTCTCGCTAAGAGATCACTTTCTTATTCGGACTGATATAACCATTTGTATTTAAAAGCTAATACCCTTGTGTATAAAAGAAAGGAAAATCTATGAATTTTAATTTCATTAAGCCTACATTATTAATTTTACTGCTTGGAGTAACCAATAGCGCTATGGCCAAAGCATCAAAACATGTCATTTTATTTATGATAGACGGCTTGCATTGGCAAGCCCCCGAAAAAGTGAAGATGCCAAATTTCAAGGCATTAATCGAGCAAGGCACCTTTATCCAAAAATCTTACGTGCTATTGCCTCATCATCCAACGGTTGGTGATTATTCAAAATATAATAGTTGTTCTTTCCCTAATCCGGTATTGCATTCAGGCACTGTTTTTATTAAACCTGAAAACAAGCTGTTGCAAGAAAGCTTGCCAGCCAATTTAACAACAGCATTTGTTGTTAATACGGCTGCATATCGCAGTGTAGCCCGTGGTTTTGATACCTCGATAATGGATGGTAAGTTAACCGATGATCAAGTTGTTGATAACGCGATCAATATTTTTGACCAACAACAACCTGCATTTATGCGTATTCATCTGCAATCTCCTGGAGAATTAGGTCGTTCTGTTAACTCAGCAACACCAGACCAAGCTTTCTATGAAGATGTATTCGGCAAAGGCTCTCCTTATGTGGAAGGTATTGAAAATGCGGATAAATTATTAGGGAAATTTGTTCGTCATTTGAAAGAATCTGGTAAGTGGGGTGATACTGTGCTTATTGCCACCTCTGACCATGGTCAGAGTAACATCGGCTGGCACCCATTGTTTGATGAAGACAGCTGGGCAACACCTATGGTATTTGCCGGAAAGGGCATTGCTAAACAACGCACTTTGCCTTATTTTGAACATACTGATTTAGCCGCAACTATCAGTATGTTATTAGGCGCTGAAGCACCCAGTAATAATGGTGGTTCGGGTCGTGTGGTTAAAGAGATTTTAGCAACTAATGATGCGAAAAACTTTAAACACCCACGATATATAAAAACCATAAATGAACAAAATAAACGCTTTAGTATGTATAAGGCTGAGCTACTGTTAGCGTCAGATGACAACCTACATTATTCGATAATCTTAGCTTCATTAGAGAATACAATTTTAACTCCTGAGCCTTTTTATCACCAAGACAGAATCACTGAATGGCATAAAGCCGGCACCACAGAACATATGATTGCCGCTAATGAAATAATACTTCAGCAAATGAAAACTGCTCTAGGAAAATAATGATGAAACACTCTATAACCCAACATTTTCTACTGCCTCAAAAAATGCCTCAAAAGATTGCGTTATTAGCTTTGATGTTTGGTTTATTACCAGCACAATTCGCTCAGAGCCATGAAGCCATTAGCACTGATAAGAAAAGTAGCGCTGAAAAGAAAAGTCAAATAACTGTCTATAACGATTTAGCTATTGAAAGAGCGAATGAAACAGTGACTATTTCACTTGAAAAGTTAACTTTTAGTGAGCAAAAATCTTGGCCACACATTGTAGTGACAGACTTAACAAGCAATAAAACGCTAATGTATCAACTCGTTGATACTAAAAATGACGGAAAAAAAGATAGTTTAATTTTTCAAGTTGAACTGTCAGCAAATAGCTCAAAACAATTTCAGTTTTCTCAGGGCAAAAATACCTCAGGGCAGTTTACTGACAGTATTGTAAGTTATTCTCGTTTTGTTCCTGAGCGGATAGATGATTATGCCTGGGAAAATGATCGTGTCGCTTTTAGAATGTATGGCCCTAAAGCACGTCAACTGGTAGAAACGGGGAAAAGAGGCGGCATCGTTTCTAGTGGCGTTGATTGCTGGTTAAAGCGTGTTGAATATCCCATTTTAAATAAGTGGTATAAAAAATATGCTGATGGTACTGGGGATTATCACAAGGATACTGGCGAGGGGCTTGATAACTATCATGTTGGTAGTAGCCTTGGCTGTGGAGGAACCGGTAGTATTCATAAAGGAAACTTATTGATTAGCGGTAATTTCAGCGATCATCAAACTACTGCTATAGGGCCAATTCAAACTAGTTTCGAGCTTGGCTATCAGCCTTGGAATACGGGAAAAACGGTAGTAAATGAAGTAAAAAAAATATCGCTAGATAAAGGCAGTAACTTAACCCGATATGAATTGATATTTGATCAAGATGTTGAATTAGTGGCAGGACTTTCTTTAGACAAAAACTCACTCCAGATAACTAAGGATGAGAGAATGGGATATTTTAGTTCATGGCGCAAACAACAGGACTCTGAACTAGGTTTAGGTATTGTCGCTGAGCCCAAATATGTCAGTGGCTTTCAACAAACCAAGGTGAAAGGTAAGCCGGGTGAACATCTCTTTGTCCAATTGAAATCTATTGATAAACGTATTGTTTATTATGCGGGCTTTGCTTGGAAGAAAAGCCAACAGTTTTTCTCGCCAGAAATGTGGAATCAATACTTAAGAGAGTTTGCACTTAAGTTACAAACACCTCTACGTATTGAAATTCACTAAGAGTGATTATTTTTTACGCCCTGTATTATTACAAGAATTGCATCAGTTAGGTAAAAACTGAGCAATCATTAAAAGAGAACCTTATATGAATATTGCCAACAGCACTTGTCTAAAATCCATGGCTCACAGCCAAATAAAATTTCCATTGTTACTGGCGGTATTCCTGCTGTTATTAGTTTTACCTTTTTCAAATGCCCAAGCTAATGATAAGCCAAGTGATGATTTTAAAGTAGTTGCTTACCATGTAGATTTACGTGTACAAGTGATGCCAATGCCGGCTTTAAAAGCATTAGCGACAGAAGTGGCTGATTTAGGCTTTAATACTATTATCATGGAATGGGAAGCGACTTATCCCTATAAGCAACATAGTATTATTTCTAATCGCTACGCTTATACCCGAGTTGAACTTGAAGACTTTATTAAACACAGTGAGAGCTTAGGTTTGGATGTTATACCACTGCAACAAAATCTTGGTCATGCAGAATATATCCTAATGCATCCGCGTTATGCTTATTTACGTGCCGATAAAAAAGATTTTTCGCAAATTGATCCAACTAGATTAAATGAAGCTCGCGAGCTATTTACTGAACTTTATGCTGATATATTATCCACTCATAAATCTCAATATGTTCATATTGGTGGTGATGAAACACGCATTCTCGATTGTGAACGTTGCCAACAGGCGTGGGGAAAAGATGGTGAGGACTTAGGTAAATCTAAACTTTATGTGAACTACATGAAGATGATTGCCGAAATAGTAATTGCACAAGGGAAAACTCCTTTGTTGTGGGCAGATATGATTTTACATCACCCAGATGCCATTGCTGATATGCCTAAAGATGTGATCTATATTGATTGGAACTATGGCTGGAAGCATGACAAATTTGGTGAAACCCCCGTAGATATTATCAAAAAGTATGGTTTAACGTTTTGGGGGGCCTCATCAATAAGATCTAAGCCTGATGATTATCATATTACTTCTTGGGATTATCATATGAATAATCAGGCTGATTATATTCCATACGCTAAAGAAGCTGGTTTTGAAGGTATGGTTCTTACTTCTTGGTCTACGTCGGGAGTTTATGGCTACAATTGGTTTCATCCAGGTGAAGTAGTTGAGCTTTTTCCTCTTCGCCAAGTATACCCCAATGCCTACCCAAATGATGGCTATAGAATGAATGTACTAGGCTTTATTACCGCATTAAAGCAAGAGCAACTCTTTGTACCCAAAGATTTTGCTGAGTTATATGCACAACAACGCTTTGGTTTGTCAGCGCAGCAAGCTAAGAGTTTATGGGCTATTTTAACCTCTACAAGCTTACGTGACTCAGTGCCTATTGGCTCGAAAGCTTTTTCAGGTATAAAAGGCTTATCAAATGAGAAGCGTACTGCAAAGAACGCTTTAAAAGCGGTAAGGGCGTTACAAGCTGAATTGAGCATAATAATGCCAACGAAAAACCAGCAAGAGTTTGCTCATTATAAAATGCAAATTGACTTTCGTGAATTTTATTTAAGCTTCAGACAAATACAAGACTCAGTACAAAGCACTAGCTTTAATGAAAAAGATAAAGTTGTCGCAATTTACCAGTTAGAGCAATTATTAGCTCGGGCTGATAAGTTAAATAAGCGTTTTAGGCTACTATTTGCCGGTGCACTTTATGACTCGGAAATGACCAAGTTGAATGAATATCGCAATACCAAGATTAAATACTTACTGCAGAGACTGAGTAAGCAAAGGTAACGCTGAGCTTTTGTTTATAAAAAATTTAATAATTTAAGAAGAAGTTACCGATGAAAAATAAATATTTTGATATTCAAGTTAATGGTTATGCAGGTATTGATTTTAACCAGAATGATTTAGGTTTAGATGATTTAATACAAGCTTGTGTCAAGCTCAAAGAGGATGACGTTGAAAGTATTTTAGCTACTATTATCACCGCTGATTTTTCTGACATGATCAAGCGAGTTAGCAATCTAGCGCGTTATAGCAAGCAAAGTGAAATAATAGCTGAAATGATTAAAGGCATTCACTTAGAGGGGCCATTTATCAATGGCGCCGATGGTTTTCGAGGTGCACACCCACAAGAGTTTATCTTAAGAGCAAGTGTTGAACGTATGATTTTGTTAGTAAATGCTTGTGATGGTTTACTAAAACTGGTGACTTTAGCACCAGAAAATGATGAAGAATACCAAGTAACTAAATATCTTCACCAACAAGGCATTGTTGTTTCTGCTGGACATTGTGATCCGTCATTTGAACAATTAGAACAAGCGGTGAATGCTGGTTTATCTATGTTTACTCATCTGGGCAATGGCTGCCCGCAACAATTGCACCGCCACGATAATATTATTCAGCGAGCACTTAGCCTGAAAGACAAGTTATGGCTTTGTTTTATTGCTGATGGTCATCATGTGCCTTTTCATGCGTTAAAAAATTATATTACTTTGGTTGGTGTTGATAGAGTTATTATAACCACAGATGCTATGGCTGCAGCGGGGGCTAAACAAGGGCTCTATACTTTAGGTGATATTACTTTAGAAGTAGGAGCAGACAAGGTTGTTCGTGAACCAGGTAAGAGTAACTTTGCTGGCTCTGCCATTGATATGAAATCGAGTGCTGAAAATCTAAGTCAACAACTTGGTTTAACGCCTGAACAAATTCATCAAGTAACTTACGCTAATGCTATAGCCGCATTGAATTGCTCGTAAGTTAACACTGTCAATTTATATTTTAAATAAAGCGACTAATAAGCATTTATTTTTACTAAATGCTTATTAGTCATTTCTTTGGTTTATTCCTAAATTCCTCAAACACATCAATATTGTTCTTATACAAATTGGTATTAGACACCAAGGTTGTGGTGTTGTTGCCTTAGACCATAAATGACTCTGACATTTTATCTAACAATCTATACTTTCCGAAACCTCAAGAGCATCATCCTCTTCTACAAGCCTTAATTGTTCCATTGCTTTTAAGTTTCTCATTTCTGCATAAGTAAAAAGGTATTCTGCCAATAAGTCACCACTCCCGTCAGCCTCTTTGGGTAAATCTTTCATTTTTGGTAGGCCATCTTTGATAGGTAGTAGGGTTTCTTGGTAATTTACATGCAGAGTCGGTTTAAAGGGGAAGTTTGGGATCACAGCAGCAGGAATATCTGTAAATTCCATACTAGGGTGTTCGGTAAATAGGTGACCACCGCAGGTCTTACACCACTTTCGTGTACTATCAGGTGATTTGTTATGCCTTGATATTGTTGTTAATTATTCATAATATCCTCACTTTTTTATGGTTGCCATTATTCAAGTAAAGCAGGAATATTCCATTTATCCAAATGCAGGGCATATAGTTTAAACGACTATCTCTTTATTCTTGTCACAAATTTATAGTTTCTATCTCACTCGGGGGTACTTAACGCCTTAGCGTTTATTTGGCACTTTGTGGTAAAAGTGATATCCAAGGCTAAGCGTTTCAGTTAATACCTTCCACAAACATATTTTAGATTTACAAAAAATGACGTTTATTCTACCTATTCTCAATTCAGGATATTTAACCGATAAATCAAAAAGTTTATAAGGCTCTATAACTAGCTCAACGGATAAATAGTCTACACTTGAATAACCGTCTTATTAAAACTCTGTGGACTAATATATACATAGGAGAATGAAAATGGCCAACGAAGTGGTTATAGAAGCATGGAATACGGTACTGTTTGACAAATTCACACGATTTAAATATCTCTTTGTCGAAGGCTATGCGGCAATTAGTGAACAAGTTTTTGAACGCCATCCTCCGCCAGTTGGTTCCAAAATGTTAGATGTTGGTTGCGGCTTTGGTGATTGCACGGTTCGTATAGCTAAGTTAATTGGTGATGAAGGTATAGCTTGTGGCGTTGATTGTGCCAGTAACTTTATTCAACAATGTAAACTTTTAGCTGAACAAGAAGCTCTTAACAATACAAAATTTTTTGTTGCTGATATTGAAGTTGATGATTTATCGGGCCCTTATGACCAAGCCTTTGCCCGCTTTGGCACTATGTTCTTTAATATGCCAAGCCTAGCGATGAAAAATATCCGCTTATCACTAAAACCTGGTGGTAAGTTTACGCAAGTGGTATGGCGTAAAAGAGAAGCAAACCCTTGGCTCCATGATGCTGAAATGTGTGTAAGAAATATTGTGCCAGTAGTTTCTCATGATGAGACCGATGCTGTGCATTGTGGTCCGGGTCCATTTTCAATGGCAGGCCCTGATATGGTCAGTGACATGCTAAAGGGAGTGGGTTTTGAACGTATTCAGTTTGAACGTTTTGATTCTGAAATATGCATTGGCCGTAATTTGGATGAAGCAATTCAATTTGCCCTTGAGATTGGTCCAGCAGGTGAAATCATTCGTCTTGCCGGTGAAGAAGGAAAGCGTCTAAAGGGACAAGTTGAGAGCTCACTGGCCGATGTTATTGCCAAGTTTGAACGTAATGATGGCACAATTTGGGCGCCTTCGAGCGCATGGTTTATCACTGCTTTTAATCCAATTTAGCAACGTGATACAGGATTATCGTATCGCCAATGTTTAGGCTTGTTGTAAAAATACTAGGCTTGTTACCATTGCAGAAATGATAAAATTGCTAGATTGAATGTACTGAGGCTCATTTACTGAAGCCGTAGTCAGAGCTGTTTTACACAACGCGTACTCTTGATTAT
>Ga0209826_1001809_pt1 | contig 14546 bp, 12 predicted proteins | sample GOMGulsemesocosm_5_FD_184637 | JGI IMG/M metagenome (GOLD analysis project Ga0209826, IMG submission 184637) | Methane-oxidizing microbial communities from mesocosms in the Gulf of Mexico - GOM15C Gulf of Mexico (SPAdes) (version 2) | ecosystem: Environmental > Aquatic > Marine > Cold seeps... | reverse complement strand
TTAATTAGAAAAGTGAATCTTTCAAATTAGAACAACCTCCCTAACTCTTTGAAAAATTAAGAAGGCCGATCCAGCTTTAGATTGGAATGATCAATCACTCAAATCTAAAACCCGACCAATCCTAAGGACTATTATAAAGTGTAAAGTCATGACTGTTGTAGGGTGTAAGCTGATTCAACTTACTAACCCTAACAATACAAACGCTATTATATTATGTGAATATTTTTATTTATTACCGTGGTTAGTTTCTGCTGGAACCAGTGACTTCCCATAATGTTCGAGATCAGCAATCACCCAAAGAGGCTGAATGCCGATATGATCACTTTTTCCAAAGTACAGCCCTTTCAAGGGCGACTATTTTACCGCGCTTGTCGGATAACCAAATAATACCTTAAGTTTGGCTTTAGAGCCTTTTGCATTAAACATACTTTTAATTAAATAACCCCACTGATGAAAGGTAATGGTAAGGGGATTATTACTATTGAGCTGCCCTACAATGCCATATTTACAGGGTTTTGTTGGCTCTTCCTCAGCATAAGTACCAAATAATTTATCCCAAATAATAAGTACCCCGGCAAAGTTTCTATCAAGATAACCGGCATTAATTGCGTGGTGTACTCGATGATGCGAAGGCGTATTAAATACTTTTTCAAACCAGCCTAACTTATTCACTATTTGTGTGTGTACAAAAAATTGATAAGCCAAATTAAGCGCCACTACCGTCAATACCGTTATAGGGTCGAAGCCGACTAATATCATTGGTAGCCAAAACACCCACATACCCGCAAGCGGATACATTAAGCTTTGTCTAAATGCAGTAGAAAAATTCATTTTGGTAGAACTATGATGCACAACATGCGCGGCCCATAACCAATGAATATGGTGCGATGCTTTATGAAACCAATAATATAAAAAGTCTTGTAATATAAAAGCGCCAAAAACACTTATCACAGATAGCTCTATATCAAAAAATCGGTACTCATAAAGCCAATAAAAAAACGGCATTAACACAAGCAAGGCAATCGCATCTGCACCTTGGTGCATAAGTGCAAGCGCAGTATTGGCCAAGCTATCCTTTATATCGTAGTAGCGCCTATATTTAATAAATTCATAGGCAATAAAAATAATAAAGAGAGGGCTAAGTGCAAGTAAAATAATTTCTATGGTCATACGGCAGAGCCTTTAAAGCTAATCGCTAATTTATTAAGTGCTTGAGTAATATCTTTTTTAATGAAAAAACCGAGCACTAAACTAGGTAACCACCAAGGTGTTTTACCGCTTATTTTGTAGGTAATTTCAGTCATTGGCGCTGCGGTATTATTATTTTTACAAAAATGAATATCGCCACGATGATCGGCAACAGGTTTATTACCAATTATTTGATAGCTAATATGATTGTTATCTGCGCTAATAATTAGCTCTTCAAAGGTAACACCAATCATACTGACTTGCCTAATAGTGCCTTTGCCCCCTTTTATTTCACCTTTATTTTGTGTTTTGATGAGTAAAAATTCAGCATTAAAAAAACGATTTAATTGTTCATGTTCAAGCAAGATATCTCTCACTTGTGAAGGCGTTGCCGCAAGGCTCTGCTTTACGGTTATTGAGATCATTTTACCACAGTCATTATTTATAGTTTCGACTAGTATATAAAAATATTCCGTGGCAAAATTGCCGTTACACGACTATTTTTTAGCTTTAGGCGACAAATGCGCACGATTGCCGATCATTATTTTTCAAGTTGTCTTGACTACCTTGAAACCCTCGGACTTAACAGTCAGCGTGTTTTGTCGGCTATTAATTTTAACGAGTACATTAACAAACAAGCTCAACAGCTAGCGCCTCGCATTAGTTTAGCTAGCTACAATGCACTACTTGATTATGCGCAACAGACCTTAAATGAGCCTTTGTTTGGTTTTAAACTTGGCCAGCAAATTCGTATCGCTGATTTTGGTGTCTTAGGGTATTTAGTAGAATCGAGCAACAATTTAGCCAGCGCAACTTCAGCGCTGCTTAATTATGATAGTTTGGTCGCTGATATAGGAAAGGCCCAATTTGAACAGCAAAATGAACTTGCTATCACTCGATGGTTACCAGACCCAAGCTGCAGCCCACAGGTTATTTTACGTAACATGACCGCTTGGGTGAGTGCTACTCGCCAATTACTCAACCCAAAATTATCACCCACTGCCATTTATTTTACCCAGCCATGGCCTAGTACTGAACAAAACATACTCGCCAACTGGTTTAATTGCCCGATTAAAACTAACGCTCAATACAATCAAATTTCATTTCCTAGTAGCTACTTAACGCTGCCTTTTAAAACGGATAATACGCAAATTAATATTGCATTAAAACAGGTATCAGAGCAGCAACTATCACGCTTTAAAAGCCAGCAGTTATTAACTGAAAAAATTAACCATTTACTCATGGCTAAAAATGCGTTGAACGATTGCAGCTTAATACGTATAGCAAGCGCATTAAACATGACGGCTCGAACAGTACAGCGCCATTTAAAACAAGAACAAACATCGTTTGCTAATTTACTTGAGAGTGAACGAAAAAGGCGCTTATTACTGACGATTGGAAAATACCCATTAAGCGTCATTGCCATTAAATTGGGCTTTAACGACCAAAGTTCTTTTAATCGTGCCTTTAAACGTTGGTATGGATACAGCCCGTTATATTATTTGAAGAATAAATCAATGCTTTAAAACCTGCACCTTGAAGTGTGATGAGTATAAACCCTAAACTTGGCGCGTTGTCTTGCAAAAGATCGTACCAAATAACGTCGCAATCACTTTCAAATGCAGTTGCCAGATCTGAACCTCCAACGGGATATCCTTGTGCTGAAGGGATACTTGAAAAAATACCAAAGGCTGAATCAGGCTGACTTTTAACTCGCCATTGCAAGTGATATATCTTGACTGCACTTTTTACCGCGCCTAGAATTTGTGTCAAAAACTGCTTGTTCAGCCTCTTTGGTTAAGTCTAAAAATTTAGGTACAGCTATAGCAGATAATATTCCTAGCAACACAATAACATTACGAGCTCAATCAGGGTAAAGTCAGATTGTTTAGGTAATAATTGAGGGTTATTCATAGTTCTACCTGTAGCTAATGGAGGGTACCTTCAGAAATGAGTTTATCAACTGAGTCGTTTATAATACATTAGTTCATTCACATTAAAAGTATCATCTAGTATGGCAGGTTTTACTAATATGGACGCTTTACGAGCATTGACCTAATTAATTAAAAAGTTCAAGGTCGCCTGAGAGTTTGTGGAAAACCTATTACTTTGGTTTACTTTCAATAAAAATGGATTTATGGAATGTCAGTAAGAAAAATCACTTTAGCTTTAATCCCTATTATTTTCATTGCAACTCTATATTTAAATCATGGTGACAACGTATTTGAACCTAAGGAATTTTCATCAAAAAATATCAATGAAGCGACTAAAGATAATAATAGCTCATTGCTAAAGATACCATTATCGGCAAATAAACAAGTGCCTAGAGCTGAAATTAAAAAGAATGAATACTTCGATTTTTTTGGTTGTTTTCCCGAATTGTCCTTTGATGAAGAAGCCCGCAGGGTAAATATTAACCAATACCTTCAATCACTTTCTAACTCTTTTTTTGAAACAGGGCATTTATACTATGCTTTGTATGCAAACCCACCAGAAGGTGAAAGTAATATAGATTTACTATTTGATTACTACAACCATTTACCAAATCATCCAATCGTTTCCATGGATTTAATTTCATCATGTGTAAACTCTCAAGATGAAAGGTGCACGATTGACTTTGTTAAAGATGCTTTAGCTTCTGATAATAAAAACGGTGCAATCTGGGTGAGTGCCATATCATTCTACGCAGCGACAGGAAATTCTTCTGAGGTTTTGGATTCCATCGATGCGTTAGAGAAAACATCATTATTCAACGAAAGGTACGGAGAAAAAGCTTTGCTATACGCCCAGGCATTGGAAGGCTCACCTTCGAATAACTTTAATATGAATGCCATTGCTGGGATAGCAAAGGCAGCGACTAGTTTTCCTTCATACTCATCTATAACACAATGGTGTGAACAAAATTTAGATGAAACTAGCATAGCAAATGCTTGCCTAACTCTTGGTGAACAGTTAGAAACAAGAAGTAAAACGCTCATCAGCAAGGCTATTGGTATAGCACTACAGGGTATGGTATTAAAATCACAAAGTAATACTGAAGCAGTTCTATTAATCGAAAAAAAGAGAAAAAAACTAACATCCAGTTCAGAAAACGAGCTATATCAAAAAGCATCAATCATGACAATGTTAGATGAGCGATTACTTCGGAGTTGGCTGAGTAACCTAGATTTTTATGGTGAGATTGAATCTCAACAGTTATTAGTCGAAGAGGCCGAAGTTCTCTATGAGAATAATGAAAACTCTCTATGCACTTTAGCGTATGACATGCTTGATAGTTTGTAATGAAGCTAGGCTTGTTGAATGAAATGATCTTATTTGTAATATAGTCGTCGGTCGAGCTTAGCGCAATGGCGTATTTTTAGTTTATCTATTTGTCAGAGGTGGCCTATAAACGTCCATTAACCTAATATCTATCTTCGTCGGAACTACTGCCGTAAGTGAGACAAAGACTAACGTCAGCTAAGCGCACAAAATGCTTCTAAATATTGGTGATTCAGACTCAGGTATTATGACTGAAGACCACCTTTTTATAAAAACTAGTCTAATGACAGCGATCTCAATCATTATGTATAAATCACCAAATGACAGCAGTTACCAAGGCATAGCAATGCCCTTTTTGTGTGCTGTCCATTGATAATGAATAACGTGCCTATGCACTTTGCTCAGGAAATTAGTAAGCAGGCTTAGCTTTCACCTGTAGGAGAGGATTTATCCTCGATTTCTTTTAAAAATCACGGTTAAAACCGTTCCTACAAACAATAATATCGCATTAAATAATGGCTCCTGAGTTATCTACATAGCCATGATGAATAATAAAGAACACACCCTTCAAAAGTAATGAAACCATATCACTTATCCTCATTAATACTAATTAAGTACTGAAATAGACAAAACCAAAAATTAAGCTAATATAAAATTGTCTTTATCAATAAATTAACCGGCGCACAGCTCATAACATCAAACAAATGGAACATGTAGTACATCACAGAAAACAAGCAACTCATTTATCAAGCTCACCCTTATTAGGTAAACGGAAAGACCAGATGAACTATTTAAGCAACGGTTACTTATTCTATTTATTCGTCTCTTCCGTACAGAAACTAAAAATTAAAAATGGGGCTAAGGCGATATTATGTTTAATTTAAACTCATTATCAAAACAAATTGGCTTTGGTTACGCGCTCATTTTATCAATATTTATTATTTCATTAATGGTGACGCTAAATCAGTTAAAAACCATTGAAGCCTCAAGTGACAAAATAAAAGATTTAAGAAGCCCAACAGCAAAATCAAGTTTAATGCTGCTTAATGGCGTTAACCATTCGCTAGCCGCACTTAGGGGCTGGATGCTTATTGGCTATGAAGAAGGGGGTGAAAAATTTAAGCGTGAGCGAAAACATGCTTGGACAGAAGAGATAACTAAATCTATTGATGAAATGAGTCTACTTTCAGTGCACTGGACCAACCCAGAAAATATTAAACGCTTAAGAGCCATAAAGTCTTCATTAATAGAATTCGAAAGTTATCAACATCAAATAGAAAAAATAGCTAATTCTACAGCCAATAAAAAAGCGTCTGAAATTCTATTCAATGATGCAGCACCAAGAGCTGTCGTTATGACGACTGAAGTTACTAAAATGATTGATCTTGAGAAAGCTCGTGCAGCCAGTGTCGATCGAAAAAATATCCTTGCCATATTGGCTGATATTCGTGGCAGCTTTGGAATATGTATGGCGAGTATTAAGGCGTTTATCCTTTCTGGTGATGAACAATACAAACTTAAATTTGATGAACAATGGCAAATAACGAGTGAAAGCTTTGCCAAACTCTCCATCAATAAAGAAAAACTCAATTCACAGCAACTATTAGCCTATGAAGCATTTAGCATTGTTAGGGCTGAGTTTGCCCATTTACCTGAGAAAATATTTAAAATTAGAGGGGCTGAAGATTGGGATCAAGCTAAGTACTTACTCAAAAATAAGGCCGCGCCGTTAGCTTTTGAAATTAAAACAACACTCAGTCAAATGTTTGAAAACCAAAATAAATTACAAAATCAAGAATATATCAAAACCCAAAATCAATTAGAGGAATTAAAGTGGCTGCTTATTAGTTTGCTTTTAATTGGTTCAATAAGCTCTGTTTTTGTCGGCATACGATTTATTCAAGGCATAAAAGCACCACTTGACGATATTATAGATATTATCAAAGCCATGAATAAGGGGCAGTTCAATCTTAGCTTTAAAAGAAATAAGGTCATAGAGATTAGCCATCTAAGTGAATCAGTTCAATTAATGAAAGATAGTCTTTTAGAGCGAAACATAGCGTTAGAAAACGAAAAAGCTAGACTAGAAGAAGAGGACTGGATTAAAAGTAGTTTAGCCAGTGTGTTAGAAGACCTGCCTGGGCACATTGATCTTGAAGGGTTCGCCCGTGAATTACTCAACAGTATTATACCCAAAGTTAATGGTCTGGTTGGCGTGTTCTATATAAAACAAGATAAAGATAGCAAAATATCTGCAAGTAACGACAACGACAACGACAACGACAACGACAATAATATTTTATCACCCATTGGCACGTATGCGTGCTCTTTCAATGAATTAAATAGCCCAAAAAAAATCTCTTTTGGTGAGGGCTTGATAGGTCAATGTGCCTTGACTCTAAAAAGCTTGTATATTTCTGAAATTTCAGCGGATGATACTTCAATTAGCTCCACCTTTATAAAAACAAAATCTAAGCATATCGCTTTACTACCAATATCATTTGAAGACGAAGTATTAGCCATACTAGAGATAGGCTCTCTGCAACGCTTTTCAAGTGCTGACAAAAGCCTGATAGAACAAGTTATAAAAAATACTGGCGTTATTTTGAAAGCGGTTTTGGGGCGTATTGAAACAGAAAAACTTTTGCAATTTTTAAACGCTCAAAATCAGGAACTTAATAACAATACTCTCAACTTAGTTGAAGCCAAAAAACTAACCGAATCGGCCAATAAAGATTTGGCTGCACAAAAAACGGCAATGGATCAACATTCCCTCGTTTCAGTGACCGATATCAAAGGTATTATTACTTACGCCAATGATAAATTCTGTGCCATCAGTGGCTATAGCAGAGAAGAACTTATTGGTACTAATCACCGCATCCTTAATTCAAACAGTCAATCAAAAGGCTATTGGCAAAGTATGTTTCAGAAGGTCTCCAAGGGTGAATTTTGGCACGATGAAGTATGTAATAAAGCTAAAGATGGTCACCTGTACTGGGTAGACACCACCATAGTTCCTCTTTACGATAGTGATAATAAATTGAGTGGCTACACTTCTATCCGTACCGATATTACCCACCAAAAAGAAACGATTACCAACTTAGCTAAAGCAAAAAAACAAGCCGATGTTGCCAATGAATCAAAAACTGATTTTTTAGCAAACATGAGTCACGAAATTCGCACACCAATGAATGGCGTGATTGGCATGACCAATCTATTACTCGACACGTCATTAAATCAAGAGCAGCGCAGCTTTGCCAAAACAGTAAAAAATAGCGCTGAGTCACTGTTAACCGTCATCAATGACATCCTTGATTTCTCAAAAGTTGAAGCGGGTATGTTGGAACTAGAGCCCCTTGAGTTTGATTTAGAGTCGTTGTTACACGATATTGGTAACGGCATTGCCTTGCGCGCTCAAAAGAAAGGCATAGAGTTAATTTGCCCTGCTAATTTAATGCAGCACCAATCGTTTATTGCCGACCCAGGGCGTATTCGCCAAATACTCAACAATTTAGTCGGTAATGCGATTAAATTCACCGAGCAAGGCGAAGTTTCAGTGTATTGTCAGGTGCAAGAACGAACGGAGCACCACAGCCAATTACTTTTTGAAATTATTGATACTGGTATTGGTCTTACTGAAGAGCAGCAAGATAAACTTTTTGAACGCTTCAGTCAGGCTGACGGTTCCACTACTCGCAAGTATGGTGGCACAGGGTTGGGGCTTTCGATAAGTAAACAATTAGTAGAGTTAATGGACGGCGAAATAGGCGTTAAAAGTAATAAAGGGAAAGGTTCAACGTTTTGGTTTAAGCTAAATCTTGCCCATGCTAATAATTTATTACCAGCTCAGACTTTCAATAGTCTGCAAAACCAGAAAGTATTAGTAGTAAATGACAATCTAACCAATCGCTCTTTGCTAGGTCAACTACTAACCAGCTGGCAGGTTGAGCACTCTTTGGTCGAAAATGGTCCTCAGGCACTCGAGGAGTTAGCCAAAGCTGCTGCGCGGGGTGCTTCTTACCACATAGCAATTATCGATAAGAAAATGCCAAAAATGGATGGCCTGCAACTAGGTAACGCGATCAAAAATGATAATAGCCTGTCTAGTGTCCATCTAGTGATGCTCACTTCCCAAGGAAGACGTGAAGATACAGAAAAATTAACCGCCGCAGGGTTTAGCGGCTATCTCAGCAAACCCATTGATCAATCCATTCTTTATAATACTTTATTAAAGGTAGCAGGCATCAATGCCTCTGAACAACAATTGATCACGGTATACATCCCCGATGATCTTCCGCAATTCAAAGCTCGAGTGTTGGTGGTAGAAGACAACGCCATCAACCAGAAAGTAGCCCAAGGCCTACTAAAAAAGCTTGGCGTACAGGTTGATTTAGCTGCCGATGGTGAAGAAGCACTGCAAACTCTGGAAAGTCTACCTTTTGATCTAGTCTTCATGGATTGTCAAATGCCAATAATGGATGGTTATGAGGCCAGTCGACGCATTCGCGCGCCAAAGTCGAAGGTACTCAATAATGCCATTCCTATCATCGCCATGACAGCCAATACCATGCAAGGCGATCGTGAAAAGTGCCTTGCTGTGGGTATGAATGACTTTATCTCTAAACCAGTAGATCCGAACAAGTTACAAGAGGCATTAAAGTTATGGCTGCCCAAACGTGAACCTGAGGTGATAAAGCAAGCCGCTAAAAAAATAGCAACAACATAGGAGTGACAAAAAATATACGTAACTATTCACCACCGAGCCGCGATGCTTCACGGAGGGCTCTTCGAGCCTACACAGAGACTTTGCTATTTTCAGTGTAGTGCGTAGCAAGATCTACATGGATAATGTAGGTCACTTAGGTTATGCATGGAGCATATAACCTGACTCGGTACTCTCTGTGGTAAATATTTCTCAGTTAAATAAATACCAATAAACCTGCATTAAGAAAATATCAATTGCTCAGGGAAGAGCACCACCAATAACAACACGATTATTTGCATCAAAATAAACGGAATAACCCCCTTGTAAATGGTGGTGGTTTTCAGCGATTTTGGTGCCACGCCTTTTAAGTAAAAAAGGCTAAAGCCAAAGGGTGGTGTTAAAAACGAGGTTTGTAAGTTCATTGAAATTAAAATCGCGAACCACACTAGGTTAATATCAAGTGCTATGGCTACCGGCAGCAAAATTGGCACTACTAAAAAAGCAATTTCAATAAAGTCGATAAAGAAGCCAAGAATTAATATCGCCAACATAGAGAGGATAATAAAGGTCCATTTTTCTCCCGGCAATTCCATAAAAAACTCTTCAATAAGGTATTCACTACCTGAATAACTAAAGACCATGGAAAATGCGGTCGCACCAATTAAGACCGCAAACACCATAGAAGTCACTTTCACGGTATCTTTTGATACTTCATGCATTTTACTAACAGAAAAACTACCATAGAAAATAGATAAAACAACGGCACCTACTGCGCCAATCGCTGAAGACTCGGTGGGCGTGGCAATGCCTGAAAATATAGAGCCAAGTACCGTGAGAATAAGTACCAAAGGAGGCACGATATCTTTTAGCGCTTGCACTAATAATTCGCGTTTACTTTCGGTCACCGTAATAGGTGGGCAAAACTCTGGCTTTATTTGGCCTAATATTAAAATATAACCGGTATAAGCCACGATTAATAACATACCGGGGATTATCGCTGCTCTAAAAAGATCGCCCACAGGCACGCCCATCACATCACCCAAAATAATTAAGATGATGGAAGGCGGAATAATTTGTCCTAAAGTGCCCGAGGCACAAATAACTCCCGTTGCTGTGGGTTGATGGTAATTGTTTTTCAACATAACAGGCAGTGAAATCACCCCCATAGCGACAACGCTAGCCCCCACAACGCCTGTTGATGCCGCCAATAAAGCGCCAACAATGATGGTTGACACCGCAACACCGCCAGGCATGCCGCCAAAAAGCTTAGCCGCCGACTCTAATAAACGTTCAGCTAGTCCTGTTTTTTGCAACACAATACCCATAAAAATAAACATCGGTACCGCCATTAAAATGGTATTTTCCATAATACTCATGATGCGATAGGGCATGAACTCAAATAGATCAACGCCAAGCGTTAACGCACCAACAATTAACGACACGCCAGCAAAGGTGAAAGCGACCGAGTAGCCTAAAAACAAGCAAACTAAGGCGATGGCAAAAAGTACTAATCCCGTCATTATTGTGCCCCTTCTTTAGCTGAGGCAGTTGTTAACACCTGAATTTGGCTAAGGACTACATGAATAATGGCGAGCATAAGAAACACAGAAGACAAGGGGATCACTGAACGTACAATCCAACGATGAGGCAGACCACCGGGATCGCCACTGCCCTCGCCCATAGTATAAGCGTCCATGGTGTAATCAATACTGTAATAACCAATCAGCAGCGTTATCGGTAAGGCAAAAACCAGCGCGCCAAAAATATTAATAAAGGCTTGTTTTCGCTTCGACATGGCATCGTACAATATATCTACACGCACATGGGCATCTTCTTTTAAAGTATAGGCAATACCAAACATAAACATCGCGGCAAATAAGTGCCATTCTAGCTCTTGCATACCAATGCTGACATCATTGAAGAAGTAACGCATGATGACGTCATAAAAAACATTAAGTATCATTAATATCATCAGTAAACTGCAAAGATTACCTAAGGCATCAATAATTTTGCCAATCACTTTTAAAGAAAAATTCATTGTTGAGCTCAAGTCCAATAGTCGATCAGATAAAAAAAAGCAGATTCTTATACTTTAATGTATAAGAACCTGCTTGTACTAGATAAAAACTCGTTTAATTAATTTTTATCACTGGTATCTAAATAAGCGCGATCAGATAAGTTTGTCCATGCTCGAGCCTTTGCTTGGTATTCACTTAATGACTTAAGGATTTCAGCCGTCATCGGATCTTTAGCCGCAAACTCTTTTAACAATGCTTGATTCGTTGCCTTGAGTGCTTTCATAACTGGCTCAGGAAAAGAACGCATTTTAACATTAGGGTAATCTTGCTCTAATGTGGCTAAATTTTGTGCGCTTTCATGATAAGACTGAATATACATATCATAAGCAGCGGTTTTCATTGCCACCGTTAGAATTTTTTGTAAGTCTTTAGGTAATTTATTATAGGCTTTTTCATTCACCATAAACTGCAATTCTGCCGCGGGTTCATGCCAACCTGTATAGTAATAAGGAGCAATTTTATGGAAACCCATGCGTAAATCTAAAGACGGGCCAACCCATTCAAGTGCATCAATGGTATTGCGCTCTAATGCAGTATAAAGCTCACCTGAAGGAATATTGGTTGGTTTAGCACCGAGCTTTGCTAATACTTCACCGGCAAAACCGGGAATACGCATTTTCAACCCTTTTAAGTCATCAACACTATTGATTTCTTTTTTAAACCAGCCGCCCATTTGGTTGCCAGTATTGCCGCCAGGAAAAGATAAAATACCGTACTGGTCATAAACCTTTTTCATTAGCTCCATGCCACCGCCATGATAAAACCATGCATATTGTTCAGGAGCTGTCATACCAAAAGGCACTGTGGTGAAAAATAAGGTATTGAAATTTTTACCTTTCCAGTAATAAGAACCTGAATGCCCCATTTGATATTGACCGGTTTTAACAAAGTCGAACACACCTAGCGGTGATTTATGCTTGTTTGAAGAGTCGACACGAATGATCAGGCGACCATCTGACATCTCTTCAACCATTTTAGCCATGTTTTTGGTAGCATCACCAAAAACAGGGAAATTTGGCCCCCAAGTTTCGGCAAGTTTCCAGCGATAAACTTTACCATCAGCTGCGTTCACTGTCCCTGAAAGCCCAACAGACAAGACAAGTACTAACATTAACCAGATTGATTTTTTCATTCCTTTCCTCTTGTTTTTATTAAAAAATTTATACAGCTATCAATATCAACAAGCATCGAAAAAGTAAATCATACTTTAGTCGAGGCCTGTACTAAGTAAAGCAAAGTAATTGTTCAACTTACTGCAATTGCTCTTATAAGTATTCAATGAAAATACCCATAAAAACCACCAGACCCACCCAATGATTATGCAGAAAGGCTTGAAAGCATTTGTCTCGCTCACGGTTTATGATCAACATTTGTTGATAAGCAAACAGACCTGCGGCAACCACTAGGCTTAATTGATAAGGCCAACCGAAAGCTAACATATCACCAACGGTTAATAGCAGCCCCAGCACCAGTAGCTGTAAAAAGCCAACAATGCGTTTATCATTATGACCAAATAGAATAGCGGTAGATTTGACACCAATTTCTACATCGTCATTTCTATCAACCATGGCGTACATAGTATCGTAGGCAACGGTCCATAGTAAATTTGCGGTAAATAGCAACCAAGCAATAACTGGAATTTCACCTTGCGCTTCTGAAAATGCCATGATCATCCCCCAACTAAAAGCAGCGCCGAGTACCACTTGCGGCAATTGGGTATAACGCTTCATAAAGGGATATGAGGCGGCCAAAAGTAAGGCGACAACCGATAAATAAATAGTTGCCCAGCTCAACGTTAAAACCAAGCCTAAGGCAATACCAATAAGTACACCAAATAGGCTAATGGCTTCATCTTTTGCCATCGAACCAGAAACTAATGGCCGATTTTTAGTGCGTTCAACTTTGCCATCAATATTCATATCAGCAATATCATTAATCACGCAACCCGCACTGCGCATAACAAATACGCCTAAACTAAAGACTACCAATAAATGTAGGCTAGGCCAGCCATCGCAAGCAATCCACAGCGCCCAATAAGTTGGCCACAATAATAGATAGCTTCCTATCGGCTTGTCCATGCGGGTGATTAGCTTTATCGCCAACCATTTCTGTTTAAAGGTACTAAGCATCAGATAGTCCTAACAGATCATCTTGCTGGTAAGCAAAAGCGTCAGGTAAAAATACCTCGGCAACCATAAGCGGCTTATTTTCTAAGATAAAAATAGAACGACGCCCCCATAAAGTGTGCTTCGCAGCTAAGTGCAAATCATCCGCCAATTTAACAACCGAGCTATACTCATCAAATTCAGCCACTTCAATGGCTTGTCGCTGCAGAGAAGGGTTATTAAATAATACCTGCCCTAGCGACTGTGTGCCTAAATTAGCCAAGGCCTGCTCTGCGCCCGTAAGGCTTGATAAAGGTAACAAACTACGCGCAAATACTTGTGGTTTTTCGTCACAATAGAGTAACACCTCTCGCACTAGCACTGCTTCGCCCGCGGTAATACCAGCAAAAGTGTCATTAGCGTGACAAGGCTCTACTTGTTGCCCTAACAATTCCACACGAAATTGCTGACAATGGGCTTTTAAGCGAGCAGTGAGCGAATTAGGATCAAGCAGCCAATGCTGAAGAGACTCAGATAAAGGACAAGTTTTGGCATCACGCCAATGACTCGATAAGGTAATGGGAAATAATGACTGCAAATTCATAAACTAAAAGCCGAGTTAAAATCGGGGCTATGATAACACTGTTTTACGAGGATCACATTTTGCTCAGTCAGCAAATAGGTAAAATAATTCGAAATTTTTCAGGCAAAAATTAAATTTCGGGTTATGATAAGAGTTGTTCGCAAGTTTTTGCACTTATGATTTGAACTCAAGAAGTAATACCCATGTTTAAATATTTATTAATTTTAGCTTTTATCTTAACGCCACTAGCCAGTAAAGCCAGTGATTATGCTTATTTTGGTTTTGAACCAGACATAGTCACCAACTATGTCGCGGTAAAAAAGAAAATGGGTTATGTGCGCCTAACGGTAGAGTTGATGGTTGAGGGTGATAACCTAGAGATAGTAGAGCACCACTCTCCGCTGTTACGCGATGCTATTATTAGCATTATTGGCAAACAGCCTGAGGCTAAAGTAAAGTCAGTAAAAGGTCGTTCTGAAATTCAATTATTGTGTGAAGAACAAGTAAAAGAGTTACTTACCAAAGAAACAGGTAAACCGTTAATTAAAAAATTATTATTTACTCAATGGTTAGATAACTAAAAGTGAGTAACTAATAACGAGCAAGTAATAACGTACCCGTTACGA
>Ga0209826_1001808_pt1 | contig 14548 bp, 13 predicted proteins | sample GOMGulsemesocosm_5_FD_184637 | JGI IMG/M metagenome (GOLD analysis project Ga0209826, IMG submission 184637) | Methane-oxidizing microbial communities from mesocosms in the Gulf of Mexico - GOM15C Gulf of Mexico (SPAdes) (version 2) | ecosystem: Environmental > Aquatic > Marine > Cold seeps... | reverse complement strand
ATTCTTATTCATGCATAACATTCTTTTTGCACAGCACCATGTAGTTATTTACGGAGATGAAAGTTACCCTCCTTATTCTTATAGTGAAAATGGGCAAGCAAAAGGAATTTATGTTGATATCTTAAAATTGGCATTTTCTAAAATGACCAATTATGAAGTTACTCTAAAAACGCTTCCTTGGAAAAGAGCTCTTCGTTATATAAAAAGTGGTGAAGCTTTTGCTTTATTTCCTCCTTATCACACAAATCAAAGGCTTCCATGGATGAGCTTTTCCGAACCCATATTACAAGAAGAAATTATTGTTTTTGGAAAAGAACAAAATCTAAAAGGAAAAACTAAATGGCCCGAGGATTTTTATGGACACACCATTGGAATGAATAGGGGATTTAGTCCATATGCGTTAGGGGGAGTGGCATTTGGTGATGCTTATCAAGCCAAGAAAATCAAAACAGAAGAAGCAAATACTACTGAACAAAATCTTAAAAAACTTGAACGAGACAGATTCCTTTTTTATATAAATGATAAATTTTTAGATATTGTTCCCTATCCGTCAATAAAAAAAGGTATGACCGTAAATATGAATTTTGGACACCTTGGATTTACCAAACATAATGATAATTATAAGTTTATGACAGATTTCAAACATACATTTGATCAAATAGTTAAAGAGTTGAAAGAGTCAAATGAGATTGAAAAAATTGTGGACAAGTATATTAATTAACTTTGCTAAAAACTTGTAGTTAGTTACTTGGAATTCTCAATCTAAAACAAAATCAATTTAACGCACGCTATAAGCGATTTTTATTAACTATGGAAAAGTGCTTATATCTGCAGTTGACAAAACTGCACTCCAAAACCTGACCGAGAATCAACATAGACAATATTACTAAACCCAAGTTTATATTAAATTGTAAATATCATGTTAATATCAACTTATACCCAACCCCTGAGTAGTTTTTCAATGTATGAATTGGTAGTTTTTTTTTGATATCTCGTACAAAACATCTGATTGCACTTGCTGTGACTTCATCGTCGTATTCCCAAATTCTAATTTTCATTTGACTATAGGTTATTATTTTGTCTTTTTCTAATAGAATCTTTAAAAATAATGATTCTTTTCTAGTCAACCAAAAGCTTTTTGTTGGAGTAGATACTTGCATCTGCATAAAATCAATAAAACAGGATGGTCTGATTTCAAATCTATCATTGGTTTTATCATTTACTGGTCTTTGAACAGATGTTGTAAAGTTCTTCGTTGTTTGTTTTATTGGAGTAGGGTTGTTCTTCTCTAATTGCGATTCTAAGATATTTATTATAATTATTTTTTGCATGTCAATTACCTTATTATTCTTTTGATTTGGAATAATAAACTATGAAACTGGCACGAACCTTTCAAAATACATCGAGCATCTAAAAAAGAGAAAACTTATAACAATCCTAACTTATTGTAATACTTTTATTGATTATTACTTAGTGTATCAAAAGTTTCACAAGCTAAAAGTATTTTCTTTCTAGGTATTCCCCATCTATATCCACCCATGGCGGCTGTTTTTGAGATGACTCTATGACAAGGGATAAGATATCCTATATGGTTAGAAGCAATGGCTGTTGCCACCGCTCGAACAGATTTTGGTTTACCTAATAGCTCAGCAATATCGGAGTAGGTGAATACTTCTCCTTCTTTAATATTTAGTAGGGCTTTCCATACATTGATTTGAAAGTTCGTACCTTTTACATATAAATCAATCTTTTCTTTGTGGATGAATATTTTATTTAGTTCTTCTTGTGCCAAAGTATTATCTTGTGCAAACTTGGCATTTTTCCAGTTTGATGTGAGTCTTTCAAAAACATCTTCGTGTGAGCTCTCATAAAACTCTAAAGCACATATACCTTTAGGCGTACTTGCAATCATGGTTTTCCCATAAGGTGAATAGCCAAAACCATAAGTGATTTCAAGATTGTTTCCCATTTTTTTATATTCATTTGGTGTGACACCTACGAAGTTGATAAAAAGTTCATGTAGTCTACTGGAACTTGATAGCCCAAGATTTAAAGAAGTATCTAAATTTGACTTTGAGTTTTTCAAAGATTCTTTGGCATGGGAAAATGTAGTTGCTTGTAAAAACTGCATGGGAGTGATACCCACATACTCTTTAAACACTCTTGCAAAGTGATGTTTACTCAAACCTATGTGTGAAGCTACATCGTCTAATTTAGGTTGATACTGATAGTTTTCATCAAGATACTCAATGGCATCTTTGATTTTACTATAGTGTTCATATTTTTTTTCTAATTGATCCATAATTATCTTTTTTTCTCTTTATTTATTAACCACAAGGAAGCAAAAATAAATCCACTCCCCACGATCATATTCATTGTAAACTCTTCATTAAGTAAAAATACACCCAAAGCAGATGCACTAACTGGAATGAGATATGTTACAAGTAACAATTTTACTGAACCAATACTAAACAACAATTTAAAATAAATAATATAAGCTATGGTAGTAGAAAACAGTGCCAACATTATCAAGTCTTGCCAAACATATAATGAGTGTACTTGAACTGTATTAATTGAGGAGCTAAAAAGTACATAGATAATGAGTGAACTACAAGACAACATCCCAAATACACTCAGCATTGGGTCATACTCTTTGAGTCTTTTTCCATAAACTCCAGCACAAGCATATGAAATAGCTCCTGCTATTGCAAAAAAGGATGCGGATTCGAAGGTGCTAAAGGCATCAGGTTGAAGTAATATAATCATACCCACAAATCCTACTATTATTCCTATACTTTTTTGCCAAGTTAGTTTTTCATCTTTTGTTAAAAAGTTTGCCAGAATTGCCGTAAAAATTGGAGTGCTTGCATTAAATAAAGAAGCAAGTGAGGCAGTGATTGTTTCTTGTGCGTAAGTGATGGCTAAAAAAGGTATGACATTGTTAAGACAACTCATAACTAGGAAAGTCATCCATAGTTTTAGACTCAGAACAATTCTTATTTTTTTGACTATTAAAACGACTAAAATAAATAAGGTTGCAAAAAAAACACGAAAGAAAACGATTTGCTCAAAAGTAAAGTGCTTAAATGCATTTTCAACAAAGTAAAAAGACCCTCCCCATACTAGAGATAACAAAATAAGGAGTAACCAACTTTTCAAACTCATGATTTACCTTTTTATTTGTAGTATAGTTAGATATCGTTACTTTCTTCAATCCGAATCTTGCTTTTAATTAGAAGTATTTGAATAATTATAGATGAAAGATAAAGAGAAAACTTATGTTACTAAAAGAAATCCAAAGAATCATCGTCTTCTGAAGTATCACTCTCAAATATGCTTTCTAGCTCTAAACATGTATTTGAAAAAGATGCATCAAAATAATTTACATTATCTGTGTTCTTTTGAACAAAGACCATATCAATCCAGTTGTATAAGTCTTCGAGAACAGACATGATTCCATCAATAAATAAATCTTTTTTATCATGATCTTCAAATTGATTTTCCTCAATACTATCCACAAAGGTAATCAATCTCTTCGTTGCATTGGCAGTTACACTGAATGTCCCTAAATTATTAAGAACTTCTATTAACTCAAATAAACCTTGAGTTATCTGAGAAAGACCTATTTTAGTTTGACTTGGATTGGAATTGGCTATATCGCAGGCTACATTTTGATAATGTTCAATTTTGTCTTGAAAAACTTCTACTCTATCAATATCAAAATAGTCTAGGTTTGCAGTGAAATCTTTTGCACTTTCAGTGTCTTCTTTATGTATTGTCCTACTTTTATGAACCGGCGGAGTTATTTTTTTTGGAGGTAGTTGGCTTGCATTAGATTTCATTTCTTTTAAATTTACTTTTGATTTGATATTTTCTTTTGCAAATAGTTTTAGTTGAAAGGCTTGTCGTCTGATTAGATTGTTATTATAAATGACTTTTAATACTCGGGATAAAACTAAAATCATATTTGAATGATTATAGGGTTTCTCTAAAATCCCATCAATGCCCATTGAGAGAATTGATTTTAATTCATTTATATTTTTAATAGCGGTTAGTACGATGATATGTTGAGAAGGAGATTTTAATCTTATTTTACTAATAAGTTCAAACCCATCCATTGCTGGCATCAATAAATCAGTAATGATTAAATCATACTTTTTGTTTCCTCTATTCCATTTTTTATATGCATCCTGTCCATCAATTGCCGTATCTACACTTCTAAAAAAGTTTTCGAATAAAGTTGCGTATTCACTTAATGCAAATTTATCATCATCTACAATAAGTAAAGACATAGTGCTGGCATATTCATAGACTATTTTTTCAATAACTTTTAGCACATAAATTCCTTATATCAATAAAGGTATCCATATTTTATTCTTATAAAGTATATGTTTTTATAAAAGAGTCAAGTTAGTTTAGACAGATAAGGTATTTTTCTTTAAAGTGAGTTTTAATTATTGAGTACTAAAGTTTATTGTGGGAGGTTACCTATAAACCAATATTTGCTTTTAATAATTAATAGAGTAAAGTTTTATATGAATTACTTTAAAAAAATAACCAAAAGTATTAAAAAAATCTTTGAAAAAGAAGTACGATTTCCTTGTATTATTTGGGATGGAAAAACAATGACGTATTTGAATCTAACCCAAGATGAGATTGATAAAAGACTGAGAGAAACCAATAACAAAGAATTAAGAATTACAAAAAAAGACGACTTATTACATGAATAATGAAAAATAATTTAATTACCACTAAATAACCACAATTTTCCAATAAGATTATCTCTAATCAATCGAAGGAGATATTATGGATAATACAACAATACATTTTCTATTTACTTTTTTAGGAACTTTAGCAATTTTGTTTATACCTTATTACTTATTTATCAAATTTCCTTGTATTAAATCATAGGGTTTTATCTAAGGGTTTTGTTCTTTTTGAAAATTATGTTACCATGCGCTAATTAAATCAAGGTCACACATAATTTGAAAAAACTTAAATACATAGAACACTACGCCGATACACTTAAAGCTCAAGTATCACAAATGTTGGATGAAAATAAACTTGATAAATACCTTTTAAGTAAGTATAAAAAAGCACATGAATACAAAAGTGATAAAAGTTTATATGAGTATGCAATTGATATAAAAAATGACTGTTTAAAAAAATCTCTTCCACTTAGTAAAGTAATCTATGATGGTAAAATTAATGTCATAAACGATGCCTTGGGCTTACATACGATTATTTCACGAGTTCAAGGTGGAAAACTTAAAAGTAAAAATGAAATCAGAGTCGCTTCTATTTTTAAAAATATGCCAGAAGAGTTTTTGAGAATGATTGTGGTACATGAACTGGCACACTTAAAAGAAAAAGACCATGACAAAGCTTTTTATAAACTATGTGAATACATGGAACCCAAATATCATCAATACGAGCTTGACTTACGTTTATACCTTACTTATATAGATAAACATGGAAAGCTGTATTAAAACAAAACTATAGCTTTCCAAAATAATATTAATACTACAATATTTTACTCCCCATGAAGAAAAAGAATTTTTTCTTTTACTTGAAAACTTCTTTGAAATAGCTATTTATTAAACATCTTCTTTTGATAGTTTGGATATATTAAGCCTACGAAAAAGGTTTTAAATGATTGACTATTCAAAGAAGATAACACTACATAGAGAGATGTACCCAATAAGTAATATTGACTTTTCAATTGAAAGTGATAGGGGACGAATTATCTCTGCACCTTCACTTCGAAGATTACAAAAGAAAACCCAAGTATTTCCTTTGGAGTTAAATGCAGCCGTTCGAAGTAGACTGACTCACTCCCTTGAAGTGGCACAAAATGCAAGGTATATTGCTAAAACAATTCTAAAAAAATGTAATAAAGCTTTTGGCTTAGATGAATTATCAGATGCATTTATTTCTACTGCTGAAATGACCAGCTTACTTCATGATATTGGAAATCCTCCTTTTGGGCACTTTGCGGAGGTTGCGCTTAATGATTGGATGAGTAAAGAGGGTATAAAAATACTTGATGATGTAGTTGAAGTATCGCCTTCAAGTGAAGATTTAAAAAAACTACTTGTAAGAGATATTTGTAACTTTGATGGAAATGCACAAGCTATTCGAGTTGTGACCAAGTTGCAACGATTAAATTTATCTTATACTCAAATTGCTTCTATTTTAAAGTATACCCGAGGTGCTTATGAAGAAAAACCCAAAAAAGATGATCCTCAAGCGTATTTAAAAAAGAAACCTGGATTTTATTATTCTGAAAGAGAAATTGTAGAGAAAATTTGTGCTGATTTAAATATCGCCAAGGGATGTAGATTTCCAATCACTTATATCATGGAAGCAGCAGATGATATCTCTTATTTAAATGCAGATATTGAAGATGCTGTTGATAAGGGAATATTGAAATTTGATGACGTGTATACTTTGATAAAAAATGAGTGTGAGAAGATGGGTGAGACTTATCTTTTTGAACTGGTTGAAAAGTTTTATAAAAAAGCTAAAACCAAAGAAGATGAGCCTTATCAATTCAATCTATTTTTGACTCTTACTCGAGCTAGTTTAACCCATGCCTTAGTAACTCATGTCACCGAAGTATATCTTGATAATCATGAGGCAATATTCAAAGGCGAGTTTAACTACGCTCTTTTAGAGTTTGATAAAGAAAGTAAATATACAAAAGCAGTACAAGTACTGCAAAATATCTCTATTACAAATATATATAACAACAAAGATATACGAACCATTGAGTTAAAAGGTTATAAAATCCTAACTGGACTACTGGATAGTTATACTCCATTGTTAAAACTTAGTGATCTCCAGTTCCAAAAACTTGTGAACAATGAAAGAATAGATTGTTATATCTCTACAAGGTTAATTCAAAGATTATCAGCAAAACATATTGTGGCATATAAAAATGCAGTGGTGAACGTTTCAAAAGATGATATGGAAAAGTATAAATTAGAAGAGTGGTATTATCGAGCGAGATTATTGATTGATTATATTACTGGTATGACCGATGATTTTGCTTTGGAAGAGTATCGAACACTAACAGCAATGCATTAAGAGACCTCTTATTAAGAGGTTTCTTTTTATAATGTTATTTTGCAGTTCTTTCACAAATTAAAGTTTTAAGACCTTCGTTATAACCACATCTTAAACCACATTTATAATCACCTCTGTCTGATAAATTTAAAGTAGTTAATTTATCTAAAGATGCAACTCTACATTGTTCTAAAGTCGGGAATTGACCCAACTCCATACTTCTTTTTGTGTTGCTTTTATCTGGGTAAACCCATGAAGTCCAAACTTCTTCACCTTGGTCTGTAAAACAACCACTTAGTAACAAAGCAGTAGCTGAAATTAGTAGAATATTTTTAATCATTTTTTCTCTTTTTTTGATTTGTGAATGATTCTATTATAAAGAATCTTTTATAGGGTTAAAATCATTTTTTTAACTACTTTTTTATTCCCATAATTTTCAATAATGGGTCTAAAGTTCACAAGTATGGTGTTTTTGTTCATTGAGTGTAGGATTTTTTCAAGAGATTCATTTTCAACTTCAAACTCTGTATGCTCAAAAATAGTTGCATTTTTGAAGTTTACTTGATAGATAATCGCTTTACCATTATTGGTTTGTGTATTAAATTCAAAAACCTCTATTTGAGCTTGATAGGTATCATTAATATGGTGTTCTTTTATTTTATTGAAAATATCAATACCTTTATAAATATGCTCAAAACTATCAGAACTCATGAGTTTTTTATCATTGAGAATAATATAGTCCAATTCGTTGTTATGTATTTTTGAATTGAGATCCTTGATATCATCTAAGGTATTGTGAATGATTTTGTAAATATAACTTTCAATGATAAACTCTTTATTTTCTTGATTGCTAATAATAATATCATCTTTAACAGTATCTGTATTTGCAATTTTTAGAAGCTCGGTATTGTTGAAGTTTTCACCCAATTTTTTTAAAGTATCAATAACAACTGAGGCAATATTCCAAATTTGCATTTGTCTGTTTAAAAGTAGTGGAGGGAGTTTGATACCAAAGTCTAAATTTAAATTGAGGTTTAATAAATTCTGCTCAATAACGCCCAAACTAATATTGAAATTGTTTTTAAGTAGTTTACTTGTATTGGTTGCATTAAAAGTATGTCTAAGAATATTTGATATTTTATTGGTGTAAAAATTGATATCTCTTAAATCGATATTTTTGTGAAATACATTTCCTCTAAGTTCAACCGTACCATGTATCTCACTTCCTGAGTTAACACTTTCTTGTTTACTTGAAATTTGATTGTTTAGTGAGGAATCAGTTTGTTTATTGATGACAAACTCTTTGTCATGAACCATAAGTTTATTATCACGAATAACTACTTCTTCTTTAATCTCAGGAGGTTTCTCTTGTAGCACTTCACTATGTTTTGGTGTAAGTTCTAGATGAGTTCCTTCTAAGTCGGCTTTCTCAAAAATGGTATCTGAAATCACTGCATCTTTGAAATAGGCATTTTTTAAATAGGCATTGGTGAAATTGGTATTGGTTAAATTTGCTTTGAAAAAGTCTGCTTCATTTAAATTGGCATGGGAGAGATTTGTTTGAGTTAAGTTTGCACCCACTAGGTTTGCTTCAAATAAGTTGGCACTGCTAAGAATTGTTTTACTTAAGTCAGCACCTCCTAATTTCACACCTGATAAATAAATACCCTGTAAATTAAGCTCTTCTAAGGATGCACCTATTAAGTTTATAGGTTCACTTTGTTGACTTTTATATGCGAAAGTACTCCACATATCTCTTCCATCAGCTCCATTATTAAAACACCATTTCAAAAAAAGTTCATTTTCAGAGGCAGTGTTTGTGTTTGGATATGGAATACTCTTTTTTTCAATCGACATTTAAATCCTAATAAACGTTGTTATACCATTGTAGAAAAAATTAACTTAAAATCAAAAGCTATAAAATTGTTTGTTATAATACTTTTTTAATTTTGAAGGATATTTAAATGAGTGAACACGTAGCAAAAATAGGAATAATAACAGCAAGTGATAGAGCAAGTAGAGGTATTTATGAAGATTTATCTGGAAAAGCAATTATTGATACATTAAATGATTATCTAACATCTCCTTGGGAACCAATATATAGAGTTATTGAAGATGACCAAATCACTATTGAAGAAACAATGATTGATTTAATTGATAATGAAAAATGTGCTTTAGTAGTAACAACAGGAGGAACAGGACCATCAAAAAGAGATGTGACTCCAGAAGCTACTGAAAATGTATGTGATAGAATGATGCCAGGATTTGGTGAGTTAATGAGAGCTGAGTCTTTAAAATTTGTACCAACAGCAATACTTTCACGACAAACAGCGGGACTGAGAGGAAGTTCATTAATTGTTAATCTTCCTGGAAAACCAAAGTCAATTAGAGAATGTTTGGATGCAGTATTTCCAGCTATTCCTTATTGTATTGATTTGATGGAAGGACCTTTTTTAGAGTGTGATGAAGAGGTAATTAAACCTTTTAGACCTAAGAAAAAGTAACAGCAAATCAAACATATAAAACTATGTGATTTTACAATCATATAGTTTTATCCCAATACAGCAGACACATATCCCACAACACTTTGATCATCTTTTGTGGTTTCGAAACTGGTTCTATAGTCTAAAACTCTACTTTTTAATGAAAATTCATTTGAAGATTTCAATAAAGCTTTAACTCCGATTCTACCGCAAGCTTCAGTGCCTGAATTCCAAATATCTAAATCCAACTTCTTAATTGCTTCTAAGCCAATACCATCCAAGTGATTTGCAGTTTTTAAATCATGAAAGTGACTAAAGTCTGTTGAAATGACCACAAAAGTATCTGCAGAATCTGAAAGTGCTTTTGAAACTATTTTTGAAATTTCTTCATAAGATATATCTCCATAAACAATTTCAACAACTTTTGCATTGGGAAGATAGTAATGAATAAATGGCATTTGAGTTTCGGTGGAGTGTTCATGATGTGCATTTTCATTAAAGTCTATAAAATCAAATTCTTTGATAAGTTCATTGGAATATTCTTTATCAATTTGAATATTTCTACAAGGTGTTTGAAACTCATCAAAAGGAATCACACTGGCACCTTTAAACGCAACCCTATGAGAAGGTCCAATGACAAGTACTCTTTTGGGTGATAAAGTTTCTAAGAGTGAATAAGCTGCATTTGCGGTAAATCCACTATAAATATATCCTGCATGTGGAACAATAATTGCTTTTGGTTTAAACTCAAGCTTTGATATAAAATCTGAGTTTTCAAGAAATTTATTAAACTGAGTGATATGATGAGTTACTTCATAACAATTATTGGGGTAAAAACTTCCAGCAACAGAAGATTCTCTTATACTTTTAAATATTCCATTTAATTTTTTATTACACATAGGGCAGGTATCTCCATTTTTTCTAAGATCTTTAGTAGTATCGTAAGTTGTTCTGCTGATGACTTCAAATCCACATGATAAACAATTGGTTGGGTTTGATTGTCCTAGATTTCCCATGTAAATTTGTTTTATACCCGCTTTTTTTCCAATTTTGAAAGCTCGTTCAAGAGTATCTAAAGGAGTAAAGTCTAAGTCCATTTCTTTATAATCAGGATGAAAAGCACTAATATGCCAAGGAATTTGAGTATCAACGCTAGCAATAAACTCTGCAATTTTTGTTAACTCTTCATCACTGTCATTTTTTGTAGGAATGATTAAAGTTGTGATTTCAACCCATATATCACTATTATGGAATTTTTTAATATTTTCAAGCTGAACGGGTAAGTCACCTCTTAATACTCTTTTATAGTATTTTTTATCAAAGGATTTTAAATCTATATTAATAGCATCAATGATACCTGGCATGTCTTTAATAACTTCATCTGATTCATAGCCATTACTAACATAAACAGTTTTTAGACCACGTTCATGTGCAAGGATAGAAATATCTCGGGCATAGGGATAAAAAATAGTTGGTTCATTATACGTGTATGCGATTGACTCACAATCTTTTGCAATGGCAATATTAACAATATCCTCAGGACTTAAGTATTGAGATTTGTTGATATTATGTTCTTGCGAGATACCATGGTTCTGACAGAAGGGACATGCAAAATTACATCCTACCGATCCTATAGATAAAATTTTTGTATTGGGCAAAAATTGAAAAAGTGGTTTTTTCTCTACTGGGTCTACGTGGACAACTGCAGGATATCCATAAACCAAACACTCCACTTTTCCATCCACGTTTTTATTCACGCCACACATTCCTGTTTGACCTTCTTTTAATATACAGTAGTGATTACATAACAGACATTGCTGCTTTTTTTCATTGTAGGTTTTATAAAATTTCATTTTCCCTTATCTTTTCTACTTGGTATTTATATATCATAGGATGTAACTCTAAGCTATTTGCATCTAAACCTGCTTTGTTACATAAATGGGCAAAAAAGGAATCAAAGTCATCTAATTGTTCCCATACTTGAGGTAAAAAAGTCGCTTGACGAGCACCCAATTTTAATATGATACCATCAGTTCCTACTTCAACTTTTGATTTTAAATCCTCAACGTTTTTGTACTCAAGCAGTGAGGCTTCAGATAACAAGGATACTTCAATACTTGTTTTGAGAAACTCTTCTTTGCTCAAAGGCATAAATCTTGGATCTTTAAAAGCAGCACCTATTGAGTTTTCAACCAAATCATCATATAGATTTCTATATGCAGACAAAGAGCCTATACAGCCTCTCAAATTTCCATTGATTTTAAGTGTCACAAAGGTTGCTCTATTGATATCAAAGTCTGGATAGTTCTTAACTATATGAGCCTTTGAAGGGATTTTATGATCAAATAATTGTGCTTTGATTGCACTATTTGCTAAGGTTAAAATTTGTTTTTTCATGAGAACTCTTTTTCATGTTTATTTATACTAATTGTAGCACTTTTTGATTTATTCTAATAGGTGTTTTAAGAACTACTATTTAAAGAGTTTATGGGTATAATTCGATAATTTTATTGTAATAAGAATGCTTATTACATGATTTGAGAAGGAATCAAAACTTATATGCAAGATATATTTAATAAATTAGATTTAGTGGATTATTTAGAAACATTTTCAAAACTATTTGCAAGAGACAAATCAATTATCCTTGAGGGTGATATTAACTTACACCATAGAATGATCAAAGAGCTTTCAAACTTCGATTTTGTAGCTCCTGTAAAAGTAGAAGATCTTACGAACCCTTTATTACATCTTCAAAAACAAGGTATTTTAAAAATATATGATATCTTTGAGTTTATCAAAATCATTAGATATTTTTTATATTTAAAAAAGTTTAATTTTAGTAGTACTATTAAAGACGCCAAAGTAGGTGAGTGGTTAGATAAAATTGATATTCCAATTGAAGTATTAGAAGTTGAAAAGTATTTTAATGCCAAAGGTGAATTAAAAGAAGGTGTTAGCCAAGAGTATGATTCTATTAAAACTGCAATTTATAAAAATAAAGAATCCATCAAACAATCTTTATATAAACTAATCAACAATACAAAACTTCGAGCGTATTTAGTAGACTCTCAAGTGCATTTAATCAATGGGGAAGAGACATTGCTAGTACGAGGTGGATTTAATCATGTGATTAAAGCTTCTGTCTTAAACAGAAGTAATTCTGGCTTCTTTTATATTTTGCCACATAGTGTGTCTGCTTTAAAACAACAACAGTCAGATTTAAAAAACAAACAAGAAGAAGTTTTATTAAAACTTTGTAAAGAAATATCTTCAACTTTTGGAAAACTTTTGATGTTTTTAAAGTTTATTAATAAAGAATTTGATCGATTTGATCACTATCAAGCAAGGTTGTTTTTTGCAAAAAGTGGGGACAAAAACTTTATACTTCCAAACAAAAAAGAAGTCAATAAACTTGTAGATTTTGTTCATCCCGCACTTCATGGTGCAAAGCCAATTTCTGTTGATTTTAGTAAAGCTGTTGTGATGATAACTGGAGTTAATGCGGGAGGTAAAACTATGATGTTAAAATCAATTTTATCTGCAGTGTTATTATCTAAACATCTTATTCCTTATACTACTCATGCAAGCACCAGTGTTGGAAACTATAAAAGTATTATGGCTGTTTTGGATGACCCTCAAAGTGTTAAAAATGACATTTCTACTTTTGCTGGTCGTATGGTTGAATTTTCACATCTTTTTACCAAGCGAAATGTTATTGTGGGTGTTGATGAAATTGAACTAGGAACTGATAGTGATGAAGCAGCCAGTTTATTTAAAGTAATCATTGAGGAATTAATCAAAAAAGATATTAAGATAATTATTACCACTCACCATAAGAGACTCGCTGCACTAATGGCTGCAAATGATAATGTTGAGTTAATAGCTGCAATTTATGATGAAAAAAATCAAAGACCTACTTATGGATTCTTGCAAGGAACCATTGGAAAATCATACGCTTTTGAAACAGCACAACGATACGGGATACCTAAAAATGTTGTTAGTCTTGCTAAAGAAGTATATGGAGATGATCAAGATAAGTTAAATGAACTAATAGAGCGTAGTAGCCAATTGGAGCGTGAATACTTAACTAAAATTGATGTGTTAAACGATGAGATTGAGTTGCACAAAAAATTAAACAGAAACTTAACGGATAAAAAAGAGAGTTTGGATGAGCATATTTATGAAGAAAAATCAAAACTTCATAAAGAATATAGTAGTGCAACCAGTGATGCTAGAGAAGCCATTAAGGCAAAGATATCACAAGAATCACATAGACTTTTAAATAAAGCCCATGTAAAAGTAAAAACAATTAAGACACAAAAAGTACAAGACCCTATTGCTTTAGTAGTTGGAGATAGAGTCAAATACAAGTCTGCAAAAGGTGAAATTTTATCTATTAAAGGTAAAAAAGCATTTATTGAAAATGATAGTGGGATGAAACTCCAAGTTAACTTGGCTGATTTAAAACGAAGTGGAAATGAACCTAAGCCTGTTCCTAAAAAAACAGTTACCGTAACTGTTCAAAAACCAGACTCTGGGCATGTTAAACTTGACCTCCATGGACAAAGAGCTGATGAAGCTGTTGATAACTTAGATAAGTTTTTATCGGATGCGTTAATTGCTGGTTTTGATGAAGTATTGGTTTATCATGGAATTGGTACTGGGAAATTGGCTTATGCAGTAAGAAAGTTCTTAGATACCCATCCAAATGTACGAGGGTATACTGATGCCCACCCATCTCAGGGTGGATTTGGTGCAAAAGTAATTAAACTCTAGCTTGAATTCTAAAGTAAAATAAAGGGGAAAAAATGGAAGAAGAATTAAAAAGTATTCAAAAGTTTTATGATGTGATTATTGAGTTTTTTGTCAATTATAGTTTTCAAATGCTTGGAGCTCTAATTGTTATTCTTATTGGTTGGTTTGTGGCAAAAAAAGTTGCTGGTATCGTTGAGAAAATATGTCTCAAAAATGATATGGATGTTACTCTAACAAAGTTT
>Ga0209826_1001807_pt1 | contig 14550 bp, 12 predicted proteins | sample GOMGulsemesocosm_5_FD_184637 | JGI IMG/M metagenome (GOLD analysis project Ga0209826, IMG submission 184637) | Methane-oxidizing microbial communities from mesocosms in the Gulf of Mexico - GOM15C Gulf of Mexico (SPAdes) (version 2) | ecosystem: Environmental > Aquatic > Marine > Cold seeps... | reverse complement strand
ACAGCAATAACAGCAAATATTAAGACATAAATAGGTAATAGCCATCTTGCCATCGTACTTGATTTTTGCTCTTTTATTTCAACAAACATCACCTGAAATTGTCTGGGTAAACATAAAAATGCCGATATAACAATAATAAGCATGCCGAACATACTAAAAAGGCTGTTAAATTCAAATTGTTTATCCATATTAAATTGGTCTTTAGATTGCTGCCAAATATCCATTGGGGAGTCATAAATAACAAAACATGCGAATAGGCCAACTAAAATAAATGCAATTAATTTTACGAGTGATTCAAAGGCTATTGCTATCATGACACCAGGATGACGCTCAGTAATGTCGATAGTTCTTATACCAAAAATAATAGTGAAAACTGAGAGAATAATACTAACAATTAGACCAAGTTTCCAAGTAGGTAAGTTTTGTGTTTCTTGTAAAATTTGATAGGAATATATAATCGCTTTTAGCTGCAATGCTATATAAGGCATTGAGCCAATTAAAGCGACTACGGTAATAAGAACGGCTAGGTTTTGTGATTTGCCAAAACGTGCTGAGAGTAAATCGGCGATTGAGGTTATTTTAAGTTCAAGGCTAGTTTTTATTATCTGTTGAATAAACGGCCAAGCAAATATAAACAATAAAATAGGTGCTAAATAGACTGAAAAAAAAGTAAAAGAGTGATTGGCTACCTGTGCTGTAGTCCCTAAAAAGCCCCAAGAGGTGCAATATACACCTAAAGATAAAGCATAAATAATAGTTTGCTGTTGAGCTTTTAGTTTGTTTTTGTACTTCCCACCTAAATGGGCAATAAGAAACAACAAGCTTATATAGCCAATACTTACACTTACTAATAACCAGTTTGAAAACATATATACCCAAGTCTGACGAATTCCCACAATAAATCTATCATAATTCAGAGGCAGGATATGCCTCTATTTCTACAACTTAAGTACTAGTGATTTTTTTGACAGTGCGAACTACGACTAAAGGACTAATTACTAGGTGCTAAGCCTTATTTCCGATTGTACCATTTTCATACTGCTCTATTATGGTTTTGGAAATATAGAAACACTTAATAAAACACAAGTAAGTAGTAAACAAAAATACTACATATAACAGCAAGGGAAACAATATGTTTAACAATAAGTCTAAAAAATTATTACTCGCTTCAAGCTTACTTCTTGCAGCAAGTGCTGCTAATGCAAGTTATGAAATTAAATTATCAGATGAAGATAAAATAACTTTTGGTGGTTATATTAAAGTAGATGCCCGTTATGTAGATGGTGATGTTGCTTATGCTAAGCATTGGGCTGGTGCAGCTATTGCAAAAGGTAATGGTGCTGATGGTGCTTTTGATGGTACCAGTAAGTCACAACTAGGTATGTTTGTTAATGAATCACGTTTTAATATGAAGTTTACCCATGGTGAAGTGATGGGTTTCATTGAACTTGATTTTTATGGCGGTGCTGGTAATGAAGGTAATGAAGTTATTTCTAACTCTGCTAACCCACGTATTCGACATGCCTTTATTAAATATAAAGATGTAGTGGCAGGTCAAACGTGGAGTACCTTCATGAACACTAGTGCTATTCCTGAAACAGCAGATTTTGCTGGACCTACTCAAGGTATAGTGTTTATACGCCAAGCTCAAGTACGTTATACCATGGGAAATTTCCAAGTGTCACTTGAAAATCCATATACTTGGGGTGGTGCCGATAATGGTGCCAACGATGATTTACCTGATGTGATCGCTAGATATAACTTTAAAGGCGATTGGGGTAATGTTTCTGTTGCTGGTCTTGCACGCCAACTAAACGTTGACTCAAATAATACTGAATCAGCTATTGGTTACTCTGTTGCAGGCCGCATTAAAACCTTTGGTAAAGATGATTTCCGCTTCCAACTACATGGAGGCAATGTAGGTCGTTATGTAGGTATTGGTGCAGCTAAAGATGTAGCAAATAATGAAGCAGAAGAAACTACTGCGTACCTTATTTCATATCGTCATTTCTGGTCTGAAGATTTAAGAAGTTCCGTAGCTTATGCTAATTCTGAAGCTGATATCTCTGGTATGGAAAGTACTCAATGGAGTGTTAACTTATTCAAAAACTTAACTAAGCAATTAGCAGTGGGTTTTGAAGTAGGTAATTTTTCAAGAGATGATGCAAGCGATGGCGAAGGTGCAGATTCAAACTATGCACAACTTTCATTGAGATATGTACTATAGTTTTTATTTGAAAGTACTTTTGTAAATTTTTCTAAGTTAATAATAACTTTGTACGCGTAACAGTTCCCTTTTTGTTGTTACGCTTTTGAGGGGGAGCTCTCTCCCCCTCTTTTTTATTTTTTTTCATAATCTCAGGAGTGTGAGTATGACTGAGTCAATACTCAAAGTAGAGCATGTTTCACTAGCGTTCGGTGGTGTTAAAGCATTAACCGACGTTAGCTTTGAAGTTCCCCGTGGCTCTGTGTTTTCTATTATCGGTCCAAATGGGGCAGGTAAAACTTCCATGCTTAATTGTATTTCTGGTCGTTATAGCCCTAATTCAGGTAATGTCATTTTTAACGAAAAAAATGTCACCAAGCTAAAACCTAACGACAGGGCAGATCTTGGCATGGGACGTACGTTTCAAAATTTAGCTTTGTTTGGTCATATGTCAGTTCTAGATAATATTATGGTGGGACGTCATCATTTATTAAAAAACAACTGGATTACTGGCCCTTTATATTGGGCATCCCCTGCACAAAAAGAGGAGTTGTCGCACCGACGTTATGTAGAAGAAATTATCGATTTTTTAGAAATTTCTCATATCAGAAAATCTATTGCTGGTACTTTATCGTATGGTTTACGTAAACGAGTGGAATTAGCACGCGCAATGGCATTAAAGCCTGAATTAATTCTACTTGACGAACCTATGGCAGGTATGAATTTAGAAGAAAAAGAAGATATGGCGCGTTATATCCTCGACTTAAACGAAGAGTTTGGTATCACTGTTGTGATGATTGAGCATGATATGGGCGTGGTGATGGATATATCCCATCAAGTTATGGTGCTTGATTTTGGTAAGAAATTAATCTCAGGCCTACCTCATGAAGTGATGGAAGATCCGCATGTTAAGCGTGCTTATCTTGGTATAGAAGATGATGAGCTTGAAAATGCAAGTAGCGAAGAAGAAAAGGAGGCCAGTTAATGAGTATACAATCAACAACTAATGGTAACGGCCTAGAAAAATATGATATGGGCGAGCTAGATACTTTTCCAAAAATATTAAGACATAATGCTAAAAACTGGCCCAGTGATGTTGCCATGCGTGAGAAAGAGTTTGGCATTTGGAATGAGTTTAATTGGCAAGATTATCAAAATAGCGTTAAGTGGATTTCGTTGGCGCTAAGAAAATTAGGAGTACAGCCTAAAGATGCTATCGCTTTATTAGGAGATAACCGACCTGAATGGGTGTGGGGCGAAGTTTCAGCTCATGCTATGGGGTGTTATTCTATTGGTATCTATCAGGATTCAATGCATGACGAAGTGGTATATTTACTGAATAAAAGTAATGCAACTGTCGTTATTGCAGAAAATGAAGAGCAATGTGATAAATTACTCGAACTAGGAGATGATATTCCTAAGGTGAAAATAATTGTTTATTGTGATCCGCGTGGTATGCGTAAATATGATGATAAACGACTGATTTCCATTGAAGATATTTATAAGCAAGGGCAAGAAATTGATAAAATGTCACCTGAGCTTTATGATCTTTATGTTGATTCAACTAACGCTGATGATACCGCTATTTATTGTACAACTTCTGGTACAACCTCTAAACCTAAAATAGCCTTTTTAGGTGGTCGTAATTTTATTAAGCATTGTAGTTCTTACTTACGTGCAGACCCACGTCAACCAGGTGATAATTATGTTTCTGTACAACCCTTACCTTGGATTGTGGAGCAAGTCTATGCAGTAGGGCAAGCACTTATTGCTCGACAAATTGTTAATTTTGTTGAAGAACAAGAAACTTTAATGGCTGATTTACGAGAAATTGGTCCAGGTTTTGTGTTGCTTGCTCCACGCGTTTGGGAAGCTATGCTAGCTGATATTAAAGCCCGTATGATGGACTCAACCCCGTTTAAACAAAAATTATTTAACTATGCCTTTTCACTTGCAGAAAAAGCACAAGCACAAGGTAAGCGCTCATGGTTAGCTGATGTTTTATTGATGAAGGCTTTAAAAGATCGATTAGGTTTTACCTTCCTTAAATCAGCAGCAACAGGTGGCGCAGCAATGGGACCTGATACTTTTAGGTTTTTCCAAATTATAGGTGTTCCGCTACGTCAACTTTATGGCCAAACAGAGCTTTGTGGAGCTTATACTATTCATAATGAAGGTGATATTGATTATGATAGTGTTGGCTACGCCTTTGATTCAGCTGAAGTTAAAGTAATTAATACTGACAAAGAAGGTGTCGGTGAAGTTATTGCAAAAACCGTTGGTATGTTCACGGGCTATTTAGATAACCAAAAAGCTTACGATGAAGATGTTATTGATGGTTGGATGCACACAGGTGATGCAGGTTACTTTAAACCATCAGGGCATTTAGTCATTATTGACCGAATTAAAGATTTAGCTAAAACGAGTGGTGGCGTGCAGTACTCACCGCAATATATTGAAAACAAACTGAAATTTTCATCTTTCATTAGTGAAGCCGTTATATTAGGTAAAGACAAACCTTATTTAAGTGCCATCATCTGTATTCGTTTTTCAATTGCATCTAAATGGGCAGAGCAACAAGGTCATGGTTTTACAAATTATACCAGTTTATCTGCTTTACCTGAGCTTTATGAAAAGCTTAAACAAGAAGTAAGTATTGTAAACGAAACGCTGCCTGAAGCTCAAAAAATTAATAAGTTCATTTTGCTTTATAAAGAGCTTGATGCTGATGATGGTGAGTTAACTCGTACACGTAAAGTGCGAAGATCTGTTATTGCTGAAAAGTATGGCGATATTATTGACTCTATTTATAGCAATAAAGATGTTGTAGATATTGATACCACCATTACTTTCCAAGATGGTGGTAGTTCACGCATTCAGACTCAACTGAAAGTGGCTACGATAATAGAAGGTGTAATCGAAAGTAAAAACGATAACAAATCATTAGCATCAAATGATAATCAAACAAAGAGGAAAGTATCATGAATTTTGAACTCTTAAGTCAATTAATTGTAAATGGTATCATCGTTGGTTTGCTTTATGGTGTTATCGGTATGTGTTTTGTATTAGTTTATAAATCAACACAAATCGTTAACTTTGCTCAAGGTGAATTTTTACTTATTGGTGCTTGGGTTTGTTGGGCATCATTAATTTATTTAGAATTACCATTTTTTGTTGGTTTCTTATTATCGCTTTGTTTTATGGCTGCATTTGGTGTGTTGCTACAAATGATAGTACTTAGACCTATGATTGGTGAGCCTATTATCTCAGTGATCATGGTCACTATCGGTTTGTCTATAACATTTCAAGCTTTAATGAAATTGATATTTGGAATTTCACCGCAAAGCTATCCGCAGGTGTTTGATACTCAAACCATTAATATACTAGGTTTAAATATTGAAATGGCTTACTTAATGAGTACCATTATTGCAATATTTATCATGGCTGCTTTCTACTTGTTCTTTAAATATTCTAAACATGGTTTAGCAATGCGGGCAACTGCATTTGACCAACAAGTTGCAACAAGTTTAGGTATCTCTGTTAAACACGTTTTTGCCATGAGTTGGGGGATTGCAGCTACAGTGTCAGCAACAGCTGGGGTTGTTCTAGGTATGGTTAATGGTGTTTCAGAGTCACTATCTGTGATGGGAATAAAAGTATTTCCTGCCGTAATCTTAGGTGGTTTAGATTCTATAGTTGGCGCGATAGTCGGCGGTATTATCATCGGTATATTAGAAAATGTAGCAGAGTTTTTTGATAGTCAATATTTACATATTGGTAATATGTATGACATTGCACCATTTTATGTACTGTTAATAATTCTTTGGTTTAAACCTTATGGTTTATTCGGTACTAAAGATATTGAGCGTATATAGATTGTTTCTATAAAATGATGAACGAGCAGTACATTATTGTTTATGTACTGTTTGTTTAAGACTATTTATTTAAAAGAAGAATTATTTAGGAGTTACTTATGTCTAGTTTAGCCATGCGCCCGTGCGGAGATTTTCGTACTAGCTATAAACAAGATAATACAATTTTTGAAACGAAAACCATCCGTTGGGTGGCTATTTTTACCATTATTGCTTTGTGTTTTGCACCATTAGTACTTGATGCTTACTTTATTACACTACTCATTCAAATTTCTTATTTGGGTATTGCAGCACTTGGCTTAAATATTTTAGTGGGTTACACAGGACAAATATCTTTAGGTCATGGTGCCTTCTTTGGTTTTGGTGCATTTGCTTCAGCTTGGCTTAATACCAGCTTTCATATACCCGTATTTTTATGTATCCCTTTGGCCGGTTTTTTGACTATGGGCGTTGGTATGATGTTTGGTGCACCAGCCGCTCGTATTAAAGGCTTATATTTAGCTATCGCTACGTTAGCGTCACAATTTATTATTGAAGATTTCTTTGCTCGCGCAGATTGGTTTTCTGGTGGTGCATCAGGTTCAATGGCAAACCCTGTTAGCTTATTCGGTATAACTTTTGATACAGATGAAAGTTTTTATTATGTAGCCTTGTTTGCATTAGTGTTCATGTTTATTTGGGGTTGTAACTTAATGCGTAGTCGTGATGGTCGAGCCTTTGTTGCGGTGAGAGATCATTATTTGTCGGCAGAAATTATGGGGGTTAAACTTAATAAATATCGTTTACTTTCGTTTGGTATATCGTCATTTTATGCGGGTATTGGTGGTGCATTATATGCTCATTATTTAGGTTATGTTTCTGCTGAAGGTTTTACCCTGTTTATGTCTGTACAGTTTCTTGCCATGATTATTATTGGTGGTTTAGGTTCAATAAAAGGTACTTTAATGGGGGTTATCTTTATGGTGTTTTTACCTGAAATGTTAGAAGGCACTGTAGGTATGATGAAGGAAACAGATTGGGGTAATATTCCTGTCATTGTTGATGGTTTAGCTTTTATAAAAGAGATGAGCATTGGTTTAGTCATTATCGCTTTCTTGATTTTTGAACCTGAAGGCTTAGCACATCGTTGGGCGCAAATTAAAAACTATTGGAAATTCTACCCATTTGCTTATTAATCGTTTTTATTAAAGCTACTAGTTTTTATTAAAGCTACTAATAAGTGATGGAGAATAAACGCAGTTAGGTTAATGGGGAAATAAAAAACTTAACTGCACTTGTTTAAAAAAGTAAAAATAAAGATAAAAACAATCAAATAAACAAATAACAAGCTGAGGAAGTTCACATGAAAAAAATTACGAATAAAAAATTACTATTGAGTTCTATCGTTGCTAGTGTTGCGTTAAGCGTTACTAGTCAAGTACAAGCACAAGATTCTATGTTTGTTGGTCACCTTGGTGATATGTCTGGACCAACAGCATTCGTTGGTCAGCGTTATGCTAACGGTGTTAGAGATGCGCTTGCTTATATAAAAAAACATGATGGTATCAATGGAACGGTTCTAAACTCTGAAACAATTGATTACTCTTATAAAGTACCACAAGCGATTGCGGCTTATAAAAAATGGAAATCTCGTAAAAAGATGATCGCAATGCAAGGTTGGGGAACAGCTGATACAGAAGCGTTAATTTCTTTTGTTACTCGTGATAAAACCCCCGTATTTTCAGGCTCTTATTCTGGGCATTTAACTGACCCTACAGGTAAAAACCCGCACACTAAAAAACCAGCACCATATAATTTTTTCTATGGTGCCTCATATTCTGATGTATGTCGTGGTTTAGTGCAATGGGCTGCAGAGGACTGGAAAAGTAAGGGTAATAAAGGTCAGCCAAAATTCACTCATATCGGTGCTAACCACCCTTATCCTAATGCACCAAAAGCAGCATGTGCAGATTATGCAAAAGAGCTAGGTTTTAAAGTGATGCCACCGGTTGTTGTTTCGATGAAACCAGGCGATTTTAAAGCGCAATGTTTAAGCCTTAAAAACTCAGGTTCAAATTATGGTTATTTAGCTAATTTAGGATCATCAGTATTATCATTAATAAAATCATGTGACACAGTCGGCACAGATTTACAATTTATGACTAATATCTGGGGTGCGGATCAAAACTTTTTTAATGCTGCAGGTTCAGGTATAAAAAATTATATTTTCCCAACAATGACACCCTTTTGGACCGATGATGTCCCAGGTATGAAATTAATACGTGACGTTTCAAAAATGTCAGATGAGTCAGGTGAAAAAGCGCGTGTTCATCATTATATACGTGGAGTTTGTTCTGCTTATTATATGAAAGAAGCAATGGAGTGGGCAGATGAAAATGGTGGTATTACTGGAGAAAACATTAAAAAAGGCATGTATGTCCGTCAAAACTGGGTGCCAAAAGGTTTAGAAGGTGTATGTTTACCTGCTACTTGGACAGCTGAAGATCATCGTGGTATTAACAAAGTAAATATTTATTCAGCAAATTACAACGGTAAAAAAGTAGATGTGAATAAAGTGACCACTGTTACTTTAGATCGTCGTGATGACTGGTTAGGATATTAATCCTCATCATATATAATGTAGGTCGTAGCTTGCTGCGACGTTATGTCAAGGTAAGCTTAGACCTACATAAAATAGAAATTCAACGGAGTATATGTTTATGTCACAAGCGGCAGTAAAAGTTCAAACAGCCTCGCCTATGTTGTCCGTTAACAATATTGAAGTGGTTTATGACGAAGTTATTCAGGTGCTTCGTGGTGTGTCGTTAGACGTGCCAGAGGGAGAGGTGGTTACTTTACTTGGTCCAAATGGTGCAGGTAAGTCAACAACATTAAAAGCAATTTCAGGCTTATTAAAAACTGAATATGGTGAAGTAACTAAAGGTGATATTACCTTTATGGGTGAACGCATCGATAAGAAAAATGCTGAAGATGTTGTGCGCAGTGGTCTTTTTCAGGTAATGGAAGGTCGCCGTATTATTGAAGATATGACTTCAATTGAGAATTTGAAATTAGGCGCGTATACCCGCAATGATTCTCAAATTAATCAAGATATTGACATGGTGTTTAATTACTTTCCACGTTTAAAAGCGCGTACAGGTTTAGCCGGTTATTTATCTGGTGGTGAGCAACAAATGTTGGCCATAGGACGGGCGTTAATGGCGCGTCCTAAAATGATTTGTTTAGATGAACCATCGATGGGGTTATCCCCTTTATTGGTAAAAGAAGTATTTGGAATACTAAAAAAGATAAACCAAGATCAAGGTATTACTATGTTGCTGGTTGAGCAGAACGCTAACTATGCACTAAGGGCAGCTAATTACGGCTATATAATGGAGTCGGGAAAAATAGTACTTGATGGTACCCAAGAAGAATTACTTAATAATGAAGATGTGAAAGAGTTCTATTTGGGTGGTGGCAATGAAGAAAGAAAAAGCTTCAAAAACTTAAAATCATACAAACGACGTAAACGCTGGTTATAATCATGAAACAATATTTCTACGACATTGAGAGTCAAAACCCACAATTGCGTGAGCAGTCTTTACTGAAACGTTTACCTGCTTTTATTAATTATGCTAAGCAGGCATGTCAGCACTATAGTCAAATTTTACAAGATATAGATGCTGATACAATTACCAGCCGTGAATTATTAGCACAACTACCTATCACAAGAAAGTCAGACTTAACACGTTTACAAACTGATAATGCACCATTAGGTGGTTTAAATGCAAAATCGGCTAATTTAGGAAGGATTTTTCAATCTCCAGGGCCAATCTACGATCCTGAAAATACTACTGATGATTGGTGGCGCATGGGGCAATCTTTCTACGCGGCAGGTTTTAGAAAAGGTGATTTAGTACAAAACTGTTTGTCATATCACTTGACACCAGGCGGTTTTATATTTGACTCTGGCGCTAGAGCGTGTGGTTGTATTGTTATTCCAGCAGGTCCAGGGCAAACAGATCAACAACTTGATGTTATTGAACATTTAAAACCGAAAGCGTATTGTGGAACGCCATCTTTCTTAAAAATTTTACTTGATAAAGCGAGCACCGAGCACCGAGATATTTCTAGTATTACCAAAGCGCTAGTTAGTGGCGAATATTTACCACCAACACTTAGAGCAGAGTTTAATGCAGCAGGTATTGATACTTTACAAGCTTATGCTACCGCCGATATTGGTCTGATTGGCTTTGAGTCTCAAAGTGATGACGGTTTAATTATCGCTGAAGACTTGTTGGTAGAAATAGTACGCCCTGGTACTTTAGAACCTGTCGCTGATGGTGAAATAGGTGAAGTGGTTGTTACTAGTTTTAATGTAGATTATCCCTTAATCCGTTTTGCTACGGGAGATTTGTCTGCAGTTAAGTCAGGTGAAAGTGCTTGTGGTCGAACTAATATGCGCATTAAAGGTTGGTTAGGTCGTGCTGATCAAACTACCAAAATTAAAGGGATGTTTGTTCATGCGAAGCAAATAGAGCAAGTAAGACAAGCACACCCAAATATCGTTAAAATGCGCTTATCAGTAACACAAGTTAACTTTAATGATCAAATGCATTTGCAATGTGAAGTAGATACTAAAATTTATTCTGATACAGAAATAGCTAACATGATTAAAGATATTAGTATCACATTGAAAAAAGTGACTAAATTAACAGGAACTATTGAATTTGTTGCTCTGGGAAGTTTGGCTGATGATGGTAAAGTGATTGATGATTTACGAACGTTAGGCTGATAAATAAGATGGGTAGTCTATTTTGCCCATCTTTTTATTTATTACTTATATTTTAAATTGATTTGAATCCGAGTAAAAGTAACAAGAAAACTACTTCCTTTAAAAACGACTCCCTTTAAAATGAGAACAATCTAATATGCTAAGTTCTAATTTGAGTATTAAATTACGATTAACATTCTTATCAACTATTCTAGTTACACTGGTTTTAATTGCGAAAGGAGCTTATGACTATAATGTTATAAAATCATCTGTATTTGTAGATGCACATAAAAATATTTCTTTAGCTTCAGAAAGATTAAAATTAAACTTACCTGCAGCTATTTGGATGGACTTATCAGAACAAATTGTCAAAATAGGATCATCTGAATTAAAAACACCTTATGTATATGAAATCACAATAAAAAATACTAGTGGTGAAGTTAAGTTTTCAAAAAAAAACCAAGGTGTAAAAGGCGAACAATTTAAATATCCTTTAGTTTCAATAGAATATGGGGAAGAAAATGTTGTTGGTGAATTAGAGCTTAGTCTTGACCAGAAAATTATTGATAGTCAAACGAGTTCAGCATTAATAACAATAATTATTGAAGTTATACTCGTTGATATTGTACTAATTTTTATTTTATATTTTCTTATTGGTAATATTGTAACGAAACCATTAGAGAAGGTTATTTTAGCGGTGACTGACATTGCTCAAGGTGAAGGCGATCTAACCAAAAGAATTAATATTAATACGCGTGATGAAATAGGAAACCTATCAGGTCAGATTAATTATTTTATTGATAAAACCCAAGAAATGGTTCAAAAAATAATCACGACTACTCAAATCATTAGTAATACTTCAATTTCTGTAAAATCAGACGTTACTGATGCAAATGTATTATTTGAAAAGCAACATACAGAAATAGATATGTTAGCAGCGGCCATCACAGAAATGGCTGCGAGCACGAAAGAAATTTCCACAACATCTGAACAATCTTCCACGTCTGCTTTTCAAGCAAAAGAGCAAGCAAATGAAGTTGGCTTAGTTGTGAATAAGTCTATGTCATCAGTAGGTGAACTATCTTCCGATTTAGAAAGTGCTAGTCAAGTTATTGGTAAATTATCAAATACAGTCGGTAATATGGTTAGTGTTATTGATGTTATTAAGTCGATTGCAGATCAAACTAATTTACTTGCGCTTAATGCGGCTATTGAGGCAGCAAGAGCCGGAGAACACGGACGAGGTTTTGCTGTTGTAGCAGATGAGGTTCGTGCTTTGGCTAGTAGAACACAACTGAGTATTGAAGAAATTAGTCAAATGATATTAGATTTACAAGACGGTACTGGTTTAGCTGTTTCGGTTGTTAGTAACAGCAAAATAAAAGGTGAAAGTACTACAAATATTATGCAAAACTCAGTTGAGTTTATTTCAGATATTATTTCTGCAAGTGATAATATTAGTGATATATCATTACAAATAGCAACAAGTGTCAAAGAACAAAGCGAAGTAACTGAATCTTTAGATGTTAGTATTAATAGCATTGTTAGCAGCGGACAAGAAAGTAATGAATTAATTAATCAAATTAATGTTAAAGCTAGTCAGCTAGATAATTATGTAAATGACTTACAATTATTAACGGATCAATTCAGTGTTTAAAGTATAAATAAGGAATATAAAAATGAATAAGCAAGCTTTCCAAGACCTCTATCCAGAAGAATTAAGTCATTGTTATGGCTGTGGTAAAAATCATGCTGAAGGTAATCAATTAAAAACTTTTTGGCAGAATATTGATAAAGAAAATATACTTGATAGTACAACTATTTCTCGTTATCAACCTGAGGATAAATACACATCAATGCCTGGTTTTGTCTATGGAGGTATGATTGCTTCTTTAATCGACTGTCATGGTACAGGCAGTGCTGCAGCAATGGCACACCTTTCACGAGGTCGTGAAATGGGCAGTTTACCAGCATTACGTTTTGTAACTGGCGCACTTAATGTAAGTTTTTTAGCACCAACACCACAAGGTGTTGAGCTAGAATTAATAGGACGTTTTAGTGAGGTTAAAGAGAGAAAGATCATTGTTGATATAACATTATCAGCTAATGATGTTGTTTGTGTTAAAGGGCAAGTTATTGCGGTACTTATGCCAGAGAGTATGTGTGCCAATCCAAATAACTAAGTTAACTTCAATTAAAACGCCAAGCAATAAAGCGACTTGTTTTATTGCCTTGAGCCATTTTTACGACTTTACTCTCTGATACTTTCGCTTTTTTCAAACTAAGATTTAGTTTAGATAAGTGATCTTTTTTTGATACTAAACAAGTAAACCACAACACCTGTTCTTTGTGTTGGGTACTCTCTTTAATCATTTTTTTGATAAAAGCTAACTCACCGCCTAGGCACCAAAGCTCTGCTTTTTGGCCACCAAAATTTAATAAGTTATTACTATTGTTTTTATTTGATTTATTTAAATTTTGCCACTTTCGTGTTGTTCCTGCACTAGCTTCAGCCAAAGACTTATGAAAAGGTGGGTTACACATTGTTAAGTGATAATAATCACCTGTGTTAATGATACCGTCAAAGATATTATTACTATTTTTTTGTAGACGACAGCTAATATGCTTAGCAATATTTTTATTGGCGGTTATATTAATATTTGCAGATTTTATCGAAGTGGGATCAATATCTGAGGCGATAAAATTCCAGCCATACTCGCGCGCCCCTAAGATAGGGTAAATGCATGTTGCGCCTGTGCCAATGTCTAATACATTTACTCTGCTTTTAACATTAACAGCTGTCTTTACTAATAAATCATTAAGGTTGTGAATATAATCAACCCTACCTGGAATTGGAGGACATAAATACCCCTTAGGGAAGTCCCAATGCTCAATTTGATAATGCTTTTTTAACAAGGCTTTATTTAATATTTTAACGGCTTCGCTATTACTAAAGTCAATAGTCTTTTGTTGATTATATTTGTTTATAATAATAAATGAAGACAAAGCAGGAAGCGCTTTAACCAGACTGGTAAAGTCGTAACCATGTCTATGTTTATTGTTAATATGTAAACCTGTTTTAGTGGTCATTATTTAGGTTTATTACCAATTTTAAAATAACCATTACTGGTAAATTGCACCACTTGCTGGCGTTTTTTACCGATAAGAATAGAGCCATCATCCATAAATAAAAAGTTTTTCCAACAACGTTTAAATACTGACCAAGTACTTTCAATAACATTATCTCTATTAGAGCAATAATATATAACCGTATTATTGTCCCACTCAATGTGTGTGTTAATTAATGCTGGTAAGGCTTCTTCGTTACTATCCCAAATACCTTCCCATTTCCCTTGTTCCGTCCAATTACTTTTATCAAAAGGCCAATCACCTTTTTTAAAAAAATCAGGATGATCGACTTGGCGACTGATAAAAGTATCCCATAAAATATTAGCGCGATCTTTCGACATAGGTTTGATTTTGACTAAATCACTTTCTGATATAAGTAAGCTTTTATGTTTAAAAATCCAAGCGTTTTTTAATTGTTCTAGTGGGATATAGCTCATTAATTTACTCAAAATAAAATAGTTGAAGATAAGAGTGAAGGTAATAGTTGAATTATACCGAGCTGAAATTTAAATCATAGTTTGATGATTAAAATATTTAAGAGTCGCCAACTGAAAAAGCGAGTTACCCAAGGGTAACTCGCTTTATTTTTT
>Ga0209826_1001806_pt1 | contig 14554 bp, 9 predicted proteins | sample GOMGulsemesocosm_5_FD_184637 | JGI IMG/M metagenome (GOLD analysis project Ga0209826, IMG submission 184637) | Methane-oxidizing microbial communities from mesocosms in the Gulf of Mexico - GOM15C Gulf of Mexico (SPAdes) (version 2) | ecosystem: Environmental > Aquatic > Marine > Cold seeps... | reverse complement strand
ACCTTAAGACGCTACAAGAGCGTGCACGGGTACGCATCAAAGAGGGCGAGAGCTTCCGCTACCTCACGCCTGAAGAGAAAGAAGACATGACCAAAAGCACCCGCGAGCAGATCAAAGAAGCCTGCTAGAACAACAAGCTCTTCAGTTTTACTCTAGGCCCTTTGTGGGCCAGCTGAGCCAAAAGTAACTCTGCTGTGGCCAGCGCATCCACCAAGGCGCTATGCCCAGGGTAATCCGGTAAGCCATATCGCTGCCGGCACCCAGCCAAGGTCAACACCCCGTGATGTAGTGACTGACCCGTGCGCATCAGTTTGTGCTTTTCCAGCTGTAAAGTATCGACCACCGGCAGCAGTAAAGCACTGCCACACTGAGCACACGCAAGCTTATCCAAGAATGCCAGATCCAGTTCACAATGATGAAATACCAGCACCCGCCCCGTCGCCGCACCCAAAAAGCGTGATAGTACATCCACCGCATCCAGACCGGCCTCAAGCTCACAGTCGCGTAACTGGTGCACCAAGGCGCTGTCTCCGACACCATCATTGGAGTCGCTCGCCACCAATAAATGCTCGGCAGAAGACAACCGTACCGCTGCACCCGAGACAACAACCCAGCCCACGCTGAGCAACTCGCCATCATCGGCGGATAGAGAAGATGTTTCGATATCGACCACTAAAAACTCATGGTCGCGCCAGTCAGTAGAAGCGCTTGGTATCTCGGCCTGCCAGCAGGCCTGCAGACCCTCAGCCTGTGGATAACTCTCAGGGCGAACACGCCAACGAGCAAGCGCACGCTGCAGTGCCAGCGACCACATCATCAACCAAGCCCCGGCCGATAGCGCATACCAATCGCCGACAGCGCATCGCCGACCACCTTAAAGGCGTCACGCAGTAGCTTGCGCTCAAGTTGCGACAGTGCGTCCGGGTTTAAGTAATGACTGATGTCATCCGCGGCGACAACTTGGCGAGCTTGCGCTTCCACGCGAACCTGCATAATCACGCTCCAGGCATCCTGCAGGTTACGGCTCTCGCCGATGGTCAGCACGCGACTATCGGCCAACGCCTGTAAACGCTCCAGTGTATTCACCGCTGAAATATCGTTGGCCAGACAGTGAATCCGAGCCATATCCACAATCGGCAAGATCGCACGTTTTTTCAAATTTAACTCATCGCGATGTTCGCCATTGTGCTCGACCACAAAGCGGCGAAAGATCCCCAGTGGCGGCGGTGCATCCAAGACATTTACGGCCAGCGCGGCGAGGAATATACTGTTATCCCCGGCACGCTTGAGCATGTGCGCCTGTAATTGATCGCACAGCTTTTTGTCGCCATAGACACTGCGCAGATCAAAAAAGATACTGACGCGCATCACCGCGTCCGCCGTTGGCGACTGCGTCCAGCGGTCAACAGTTCGGCGCCAACTCGCCAGAGGCTGACGCCATTCATTGGTGGTCGCCATGATGCCGCCATTACAGTAGACATAGCCGCAGCTATTCAAGCCATCGCACACGCGTGTCGCCATGGCTTCAAACCAAGGTTTGTCGGCATCGCTCAGCTCATCACTGATCAACAAGCCATTATCTTGATCGGCGCCCAGCAATTGCTCGCCGCGCCCCTGTGAACCAAAACCCAACCAGCAAAACGCCACCGGTGGTTCACCCAACGCCTTAATGGCCAACTCAATCAGACGCCGAGTCACCGCATCGCTGACCGCCGTTAGAATTCGGCTTATTTGATAAGCCCTGACGCCGACATGTTGCCACTGCACGAGCAAATTAGGCAGCTGCTGCACGACTGAGTGAATTCCGGACAGGCTAGTTTCCCGGCGAATATGTTGCACCAGAAAGACAGGATCATCCTGACGCGCGAGCATGAGATCAGAGGCCGTTATAATACCGACAACGCTGGGTCGATGAGCAAGAGTCGAGCCCTTAGCTCCCCCCACCCCCAATGCCCGTTCGTCATTAAGTACTGGAATATGGTGAAAGCCACGCTCGGTCATAAATAAGATGGCATCGAATAAACTGGCGGTTTCAGTAATGCCGGCGGGGCCCGCCGTCATAATGTCACTGACTGGGCTCTGCAAATCCAAGCCAGCGGCGACGGCGCGCGAGCGAATGTCGCGGTCGGTGACTATGCCGCACAGGCGCTCACTCTCAAGCACCAGCACAGAAGACACGCGGCGCTCACTCATGATCTGCGCCGTCTGCTGAATACTGATGCACGGCTCAACCGACAGCAGGTCGCGGCTCATCAGGTCACCGACCTGGCGCAGCATGTCATTGGGAGCGGGGTCATAGCGAGCCGCCCGCCGGACACGACGGCTGCACTGAGAATGAAAGAAACGATCGAAGTCACGCAGGCGCTCACGCAGCGATTGATAAGACGCTTCGTTCAAGAAATATAAAAGTGAATCCTCAATTAACACGGCCTTGACGTCTGGCTGCTCTGACAACAAACCCTTTAAATTAAAACTTTCGCCTTCGCCGAGGCGTTCAACGAGCTGGTCCTCAGCGCCGCGCAATTCGGCCGCGCCACTGCGTAAAATACGTAAGCCACCCGATTCAGCGCAGGTATCGCCACTGAGAAATACATGCCCCTTGCGGAAGTATTGAATCTCTAACAAGCCAGCAACAGAACCCAGTTCGCCCGCATCCAAAGAATCAAACGGTATACACGCCTGCAGAAAATCGATGATCAGCTGCAGCTCTAACTTCTTACCCGCGTGCATAATCAACCCGCCTTTGACAAAACACTACATAGAGTCGGTTAGCGTGCATCGTGACGAAAATCTTTATCGAAGGAGGTTTTATAGGTCGTGAAGGCAAGGTGGGTTTCACCAAAGTACAGCACCTCATTCGAGGACAGCACCAGCTGCAAGCGGTTCGACTCAGAGTCGGGCTGTGGCAGATTGATGCTCCAAGACATACCTGTTTCATCCGCTGGTTGCATATTCTGCGGGCGATCGCTCATACTCATGCCGCTATTAATGATCTCACCCTGCTCGTCGACCGTCACCAGCGCCACCTTCACACCGGACAAGAGGTGTGCGGAACTGAGCGCTAACAACATACTATTGCCGTCGCGCATCAGTGTGGTCAGGCGCACTTCGAAATCACCATTTTTCAAATCGCACATGCCACTGTTGTAACGACAGTTAGGCTTTTCCGCCAACTGATAGCTCGCCCCCGGTTTTGCCGCGTGAGGCTTTTCGGCCACCATCTGATCGACCGCAAAATAACTGATGATCGCCAAAATTGGCGCGACGATCATGGCGATAACCACATGTTTATTCTTATACATAACAACCACCCGATTTAAACAACAGCTTTTATCAAAATCATATCAGTGAACACTTAAAGTCATACCAGACGTTAAACCCATCGCGCGATATGTCTTTGAGTATTAACTCGTCACTTCGTCAGCGGTTTAAAAACAACGTTTGCCGAAAGGGAAAAAGGGGCCCCCTGACGGGGACCCAAAGTCACTGAAAAGGATTACTCTGTGCTGGCCGTGCCCTTAGTGACCCTGCGCACCTTCTACACCCGTTGGCACACGTATGTACTCAACAAGATCCTGCACAGCCTGCGGTGGCGCTTGAGTCACACGCGATACCCCATAGGCCACCGCAAAGTTCATCGCCGCACCTATAGCGCCGAAGGCGTTTGGCTCAATACCGAAGAACCAGTTAGCGTCGAGACTGCCCAAGAAGGCGGTATCGGCGACAAACATAATACCCTTGTGCTGGAACACGTACAGCAGGGTTACCGAGATACCGGCGATCATGCCCGCGATCGCACCTTCCTTGTTGATGCGCTTACTGAAGATACCCATCATCAACGCCGGGAAGATAGACGACGCGGCCAAACCAAAGGCTAGGGCCACCGTACCGGCGGCAAAGTCCGGCGGATTAAAGCCGAGATAACCAGCACCGGCGATAGCACCCGCCATGGCCACCCGACTCGCCATCAGCTCGTTCTTCTCACTGATGTCGGGCATAAACACACCCTTGAGTAGATCGTGCGAGATAGCCGAAGCAATCGCCAACAGCAGACCCGCCGCCGTAGACAAAGCCGCCGCTAGACCGCCAGCGGCAACCAGTGCGATCACCCAATTAGGCAACTTAGCGATCTCGGGGTTGGCCAGTACCATGATGTCCTGGTCAACTTTAACCATTTCGTTGGTCGTTTTATCTGCAACGTATTGAATACGACCATCGCCATTCTTGTCTTCAAACTTCAGCAGACCGGTTGTCTCCCAATTTTTGAACCACTGTGGACGCTCGTCATACACTAGGTGCTCACCGGCTACCGGTTCGATGGTGTTGATGAGGTTCAAGCGTGCCATACCGGCAACCGCAGGTGCAGTGGTATAGAGAATAGAGATAAACACCAGCGCCCAACCAGCGGATGCACGCGCGTCTTTAACCGTAGGTACGGTAAAGAAGCGAATGATCACGTGCGGCAGACCGGCGGTACCAATCATCAGCGACAGGGTGTAAACGAACATATTGAGGGTACTGCCACGCACGTCGGTGGAGTATTCCGCAAAGCCGAGTTCGGTCACTACCTGGTCAAGCCGGTCGAGCAGATAGACATCCGTGCCCGCCATGGTACTGCCGAGGCCAAGTTGTGGCAGCGGGTTACCGGTGAGGTTAAAGGAGATGAAGATCGCTGGAATGGTGTAGGCCAAAATCAGTACACAGAACTGTGCAATCTGCGTGTAGGTAATGCCCTTCATGCCGCCGAGTACGGCGTAGAAAAATACAATCGCCATACCGATCAGCAGACCAATTTCGTAGCTCACTTCCAGGAAGCGCGAGAAAGCCACACCGATGCCTTTCATCTGACCGATGACGTAGGTCACCGAACAAATAATAAGACACACCACGGCAACGATACGGGCGGTGCGCGAATAGAAACGCTCACCGATAAATTCCGGCACGGTAAACTTGCCGTACTTGCGCAGGTAAGGTGCCAATAACATCGCCAGTAATACGAAACCGCCGGTCCAGCCCATCAAGAAGACAGAGCCGCCGTAACCCATAAAGGCAATCAAACCCGCCATCGAAATAAACGAGGCGGCCGACATCCAGTCCGCAGCAGTGGCCATACCATTGGCAACCGGGTGAATACCACCACCGGCGACGTAGAATTCCTTCGTCGATCCGGCTCTGGCCCAGACCGCAATACCCATATACAGGGCAAAGGTCAGGCCGACTACAATATACGTTAGTGTTTGAAGTTCCATGATCCTACCCTCGTTTACTCACCGTCGACGCCGTACTTGCTATCCAACTTACCCATTCTACGTGCGTAGTAGAAAGTCAGAATCACAAACGAATAGATAGCGCCCTGTTGTGCAAACCAGAACCCTAATTTATAGCCACCGACCTGAATATTATTCAGCACGTCGACCAGTAAAATTCCGCAGCCAAACGAGACCACGAACCACACCACTAACAATTTCAACATAATGCCTACGTTTTCTTTCCAGTAGGCCTGCGCATCTGCTTCTGATTTAAAAGCCATTACTCTCTCTCCTCCGGCAACCTATTACGTCTTTCATTAGGCACCTGTTGTTTAAAATTGGACACTGGACCTTGGTCTACAACCACTAGGCCAAAAAGCTATACCCATTGGCATTCAAAGCCCAGAGTCTTTTAACGCATTAGAAGGCGAACTTACTGGTGACCATCAGGCGATCTTCATCACCGTCCTCACCATTCACCAGCTCACGCTCGCCAAACATATACTCAGCACCAAAGGTCATATTCTTCGTCGGTGAATAAAGTAGGTTAACCGCCAGACTACTGATGCTGTCGGTATCGGTGGGTGATGAATAGCCGTCTTCGTTGCCACCCGTCGTGGCCGCATACAAAACGGTGCTTCTCAATTGAGCGTTCCAGCGGTGTTGATAGGCGAGGAAGCCACCGGTCACATCACGTAACTTCAGCCCATCGTCGTCGGCCCAGCCCTCATTAAAGGCGCCCAACGCCTGGTAGCGACCGAGATTACCGTGGCTCAACATAAACTTCAGTGAGTCGCCATTTTCAAACGCGTACTTACCGCTCAAGCTGAGGCCAGTACCGGTCTTGCTGCTGTTGTTGGTGTTTTCCGCATCGCTCACCGTAATGTCGCGCATTAACGCTGCCACACTGTAGGACAAACCACCCCTTTGACCGTTGTAGCGGGCTACGAGGTCCGGCATAGCACCGCCACCGTTATCCGTAAAGTCTGTACCGGAGAGACTGACGCTGCTGGCCGGCTCTTCCGCCGCAAACATCAAGGAGGCTCCGTCATCCAGCTTGCTTGTCCAGCGCACCTGGTTTTGACGCACGAACAGGGTACCCGCCGTAGGGCCGACGAAATCGACCGTTTCTGGTAGAGCGCCAACGTTAAAGAAGGTACCCCAGGTCTGGCCGACCTTTAAGTTACCCGTGTCGCTGTAATCCCAGGAGACAAACGCGTGGCGCAGGCCACTGGAGCCCTGATTGGTGACATTGCTGCCGTCGCCACCGTTAAAGTCCAGCTCCACGTAGGTCATAAGGTTGCCGACGTCGAGGTCGGTGTTGGTTTTAAAGTGGAAGCGACTGTACTTAGCCGTTGCCCCCACCGACGCTTTACTGCTCTGGCTACCATCACCTGTGGCGATATTGCCCGGTACAAAAATGTTCGCGCTGGAGGCTTCGCCGTCCGAGCCGGATGACCAGGTCGCATCGGCCTTAATAAAACCGCCGTAGCTAAAGCGCGTGCCTTTTTTAATTTCCACGCCCTTCGCGTATTTCTTCACTTCTTTTTCTTTTAACTCCGTCTTTAAACTATTGAGTTCCGCCTCAAGCGCTTGCATACGCTTCAGCAGTTCGGCATCACTGGCTTGGGCCGCACCACTGGCCAGCAGACCAATAAAGGCCAAGGCTATTGGGGTTTTCGAAAAGCTGTACTTACTCAATGGGTTTAGTCGTGCAGTGTTATTATTCATGAGTCGTCTCCTGTGCTCTCTCGACAACAAGTATTAGCCTCCCCTCCTCCTCCCCGGTATTAGCCCTTAGTCTAGGCTCGACAAAAGTCGTAGGTACTTCCAGCGCGGCTCCAATAGCTTGTCGACAACAACCTCATCTCGAAAAGTAGCGTCTGCCAGATTCCAACAAAAGCCACTTCCCCGCCCAGAGAAGCCTCCCAACGCCAGACGCAGTCTGGGGTTAGACAAAGGTCTAATTACAAAAAAGGCGACCTTGAGTTAAAACTAACCACCATAAAGACAGACTCATGGGTCACCCGCTAGCAGCGGCCCTAGTGAGCAATACCAGACATTCCAGATTCGCAAAGAGAGAGAGATCATGAGTGAAGAAAGAGCCATCATGAGTGAAGCCAGTATCTACCCCGTCAGTGACAGCGTGCGTCAGGCCGCATTAATCGATGACGAGCAATATCAAGCCATGTATCAGGCGTCGATTAACGACCCTGAAAGTTTCTGGGCCGAACAGGCTCAGCGCATCGAATGGCAGAAACCCTTCACCCGTGTAAAAGACGTCTCGTTGAATAAAAGCGATCTGCACATCCGCTGGTTTGACGACGGCACTCTCAACGTCACCGAGAGCTGCCTCGATCGCCATCTGGCCCAGCGCGGTTCCGAGACCGCCATCCTTTGGGAGCCGGACAGTGAAGCGCATGATGGTAACAACAGCCATCGTGACATCAGCTATAACGAGCTTGCCAGCGAGGTGAACCGCCTCGCCAACGGCTTAAAATCACTGGGCGTACAAAAAGGCGATATCGTTACTCTCTATATGCCGATGGTGCCGGAAGCCACCATGGCCATGCTCGCCTGCGCCCGTGTGGGCGCGGTGCACTCCGTTGTCTTCGGTGGTTTCTCACCCGAAGCCTTGGCCGGTCGCATCCAAGGCGGCAACTCTAAGGTGGTGATCACCGCCGACGAAGGCCTGCGTGCGGGTAAAAAAGTCGCCCTGAAAAACAACGTCGACAAGGCCATTGCTTTGCTCGACAAGGATCAAGTGAGCAGCGTGGTGGTGCTGTCGCACACAGGTAGTGGAGCCACATTTATCGAGGGACGCGATCAGGATTACCGCGAGCTGGTCGAACAGCAGAGCGACATCTGCCCGGCCGAGCCGATGAACGCCGAAGACCCTCTGTTTATTCTTTACACCTCTGGCTCCACCGGCCAACCCAAGGGCGTACTGCACACCTGCGGCGGCTACCTGGTCTATGCATCGCTGACCCACGAATATATTTTTGACTACCGCCCCGGCGAAGTTTACTGGTGCGCGGCCGATGTTGGCTGGATTACCGGCCACACCTACATTGTCTATGGCCCCCTGTGTAACGGCGCCACCATGGTGATGTTTGAAGGGGTGCCCAACTACCCAGACGTCGGCCGTGTGGGTCGAATTATCGATAAGCATCAGGTCAACATGCTCTACATTGCCCCGACCGCCATTCGCAGCCTGATGGCCGAAGGCGACGCCGCCACCGAGAACTCGAGCCTTGAGAGCCTGCGCATTCTTGGCACCGTCGGCGAGCCGATTAACCCAGAAGCCTGGCGCTGGTACCACCGCACCTTCGGCCGCTCGCAGTGCCCGATTGTGGATACCTGGTGGCAGACAGAAACCGGCGGAGCGATGATTACCCCCCTACCCGGCGCCACCGCACTGAAACCCGGCGCCGCCTCACGCCCTTTCTTTGGTATAGAGCCAGCGCTGGTGGATGAACACGGTGTTGAGCTGGAAGGCGTCGCGCAGGGCAATCTCATTATTAAAGACAGCTGGCCTGGGCAGATGCGCAGCGTCTTCGGCGACCACCAGCGCTTTATCGATACTTACTTCTCGACCTTTGAGGGCAGCTACTTCACCGGTGATGGCGCCAGACGCGACGAAGATGGCTACTACTGGATCACCGGCCGCGTCGACGACGTGCTCAATGTTTCTGGGCACCGTATGGGCACCGCGGAAATTGAGAGCGCACTGGTGGCTCACCCCGCCGTTGCCGAAGCCGCCGTGGTGGGTTTCCCGCACGACCTCAAAGGTCAGGGTATTTATGTCTACGTAACCCTCAACGCCAATCAGGAAAGTAGTGACGATATGCGCAAAGCGCTGGTGGCTTGGGTGCGCAAAGAGATTGGCCCCATCGCCACACCCGATATCATTCAGTGGGCGCCGGGCTTGCCCAAAACCCGCTCGGGTAAAATAATGCGCCGCATTCTGCGCAAAATTGCCACCGACGAATTCGACAGCCTCGGGGACACCTCCACACTGGCCGACCCATCGGTGGTGAACAACCTTATTGAGGAGCACAACAACCTCACGGCGGTGGCATAGTGGTGGCCGCCTAGCGGCAACCGCTGTACGCACATCCCATCCAGCGAAGACGATCGATAAAGCAGCGAGTCATCAAGCAAGCGCCCGCGACACATAACGGCGCAACAGAACTTACTACCCTTCGGCTCACCCGGCTGAGCTTATGGTGATTGGACGTCGCGCCCGTCACCACTTTTTCTTTCCAGAGAAAATTAATCAAAGAGATTTCTCGCGAGAGCTCTTTGGTTAAATTTTAACTAGGTACTTTTATTAGAAATAAGCTTTCAACAAGCCGCTCAGGCAATCAATACAGGACTGGCTAAAGCGGCCCGTCGTTAGCTACACTGCTCTAAAGCGATCGGCTTGGCGAACAACAGGCTGCAGCCGCTTAGTGGTATCAATTGTCAGCAACGATTTATAACAATAAGAATTTGCCGAATAGCACAGGCGCCCTATGTAGGCGATCTGGCACACGCGCTGTTTTAGAGCCGAGAGTACGCATCTAAGGCAGCATCGTTCGAGCATGATCCGCGGGTAGAGAGAAGACTTATGTTAGAGAGCAGCAGCCCCACCAGTATCATTATTGCTGACGACCACCCACTGTTTCGCGTCGCCCTCAAAAACACCATTGAGCGATTGCTGCCCAACCCCAGTGTGCTCGAAGCGGAAGATTTTAAATCCCTGCAAGACCTGCTCAGTCATGACGGCCGCTACAGCCAACTGATTTTGCTGGATCTGCACATGCCCGGTTCAGACGGCTTTAGCGCACTGATTCATATCGTTGCGCATTACCCTGAAATCCCGGTGATGGTGGTGTCCGCGCACGACGAGCCGAGCATTATCCGCCGCGCTATGGATCACGGCGCCAATGGCTTTCTACCCAAGAGCGCGCCCCTCGAAGACATGAGTGAAGCCCTCGCCAGCGTACTGGAGGGCGGCCTATGGAAACCCGCCGGTATTGATGACAGCGCGATCATTGACGAGTCAGAACAAAGTATCGCCCAGGGGCTGTCATCTTTAACGCCACAACAGTTCCGCGTCGCCGGCATGGTCAACCAGGGTCTATTGAACAAGCAGGTTGCCTATGAGCTCAATGTCACCGAAGCCACCATCAAAGCGCACATGACGGAAATATTCCGCAAGCTCGGAGTGCATTCACGCACCCAGGTTGCCCTCGCACTCGGCCAGCTGGCGGTCAAACCGGGTATGTCGGTGGAGGATTTTCGTCAGTCGTTGAACAGCGCTCCGCGAGATCAGTAGCCCATTCCGCTCTAGATTTTCCTCAAGGTCTTTGCGCTCTCCGCAGCACTCGGCGCATCAAGGTTCGCAGCGCCGGCGGCTGTACTGGCTTCGATAAATAGTAGTAACCCGCCCCCTGTACCCGCTCACGTAAAGACTCACTGTTATCGGCGCTGATGACAATGGCCGCCAATGGCTGCTGCCAGTGGTAACTCAAAGCTTCCAACACATCCAGACCGGTTTCGGTATCCAGGTGATAATCGGCCAACACCAGCGCGGGCGGTTCAGCGTGCGGCCAGCGGCTCAAGCACTGGCCGAGGTTTGCGGCGGTCTCGACTCGACACCCCCACTGCTCTAACAGTGAACGCATGCCCGCCTGAATCACCACCTCGTTATCAATACACAGCACGCGCAGATCCGTTAACTGCGCATCAGAGGTGCGCGGCGGTTTTATCCGCTGTTGCGCTTCACCCAAATTGACGTGAATACGGAACACCGAGCCACGGCCTGGGCTTGAGTCCAAATCAAGTGGATGACCGAGCAACATGGCAATGCGCTGTGAAATCGACAGACCCAACCCCAACCCCTGATTACCACTGCTGGCACCCGGCAGTCGTTCAAACTCTTCAAATATCTTCTGCTGATTTTCCTCCGCAATACCCGGGCCCGTGTCCCAAACCTCAACAACTAGGTGCCCCCCGCGACGACGGCAGCCCAGCAACACACGTCCTTCAGAGGTATAACGCAATGCGTTGCTGATAAAATTTTGAATTACACGGCGCAGCATATGTGGATCAGAGTAAACCCAGACACTGGACGCCACCCAGTGGAAGTCTAATTCTTTTTTCTCCGCCAGCGCTTTACCCTCAGTCGCCAGTGGACGCAGTATTTGGCCGATTTCAAAGTGTTCACGCTTAACGGTTTCACGGCCGCTGCCCAAGCGTGAGATTTCACGCAGCGAGCTGATCAATTGCTCCGCCGATGCCAAAGCTGTACCTAAGTGTGAAACATCACTGCCTAATGCCGGCAATAGGTCTTCGATCGGCTGACCAGACATGTCCGCACGCGCGTCATTCACCTTGGCCGAAAGGGATGCTATAAACAAACGCGCAGCGTTAATTGGTTGCAACAAGTCATGACTGGCTGCGGCTAGAAAGCGGCTTTTGCTGGCGTGTACATCTTTTAGCTCTTTCTCTACCCTCGCCCGCAAAGCGTTTTCACGCTGTAGGGTTTCATTTAGATCAGTTAATTCAGATGTTCGACTATCCACCCTTTCTTCCAAAGAGTCTTTTGATTCCTCCAGTTCTGCCAATACCGCATGGTGGTCCGAAATATCGGTATAGGTTGTTACATATCCGCCATTGGCCAACGGCGTGCCACAGATTTCCAGCACCTGTCCACCTGGCATGACCCGCTCCATACGATAAGCATTACCCGTACGCAGTTGTGCTAAACGTCGCATGACCGCGGCATCGACATTGTCACTGCCCGACCCTAAATACCCACGTATCGCGTTGTGCCGATAAATATTTTCAATTTCACACCCTACAAACAACAAACGCTTGGGGTAGTCAAAGAACTCTTGGTAGTGCTGATTCCAAGCCACCAGTTTGAGGTCTTTATCGACCACACTTATACCCTGAGGAATCGTCTCCAAAGTAGTTTGCAATAACGTTTGACTGAATTGAATCTGACGTGAACTGCCGCCCACCAAGGAAACAAAATCGTCCAGCTGCAGAGGTTTTTGTTTAGACAATAGCTGCATCGCACGGTGCGCGGAAACAGCACCAATGATCGCTGCTAGGTCACTCTCAATCGCCTGCACCGCAAAGCGTGGGGTTTTATCGTGTGGCAATAATCGATGCCCCAACTGGCGCTCAAACACCTGCCACATATCAGCCGTGCGATCGACACCAAATAAGGGCTCCATTAGCGACTGTAATTGACGCACCTCAATCGCCGAAGCCTCAATGTCTCTACGCTGTTGAAACATCGGCCAACGCAAGCGCGTAAACGCATCAGCCTGACGCAAGTCTAACGAGCTGAACACTGAACGACGCGACACCAACCAGAACACAAGATAGTTAAGCGATAGACTCCAGAATACACCGTGACTCAGCGGGTCTAACCAACCGGCCCCAACTAAGTTGTATGGCGACAGCCAACCAATTCCGGCTGGGCCGTTCAGCACCAAAGTATGTTCTGGGGTTAAAATTGCGGGTAACAATAAGCAGTAGAACCACAAACTCATGCCGACCATCAGTCCAGCCAACACTCCCCGTGAGTGACCGTGACGCCAATAGAGTGCAGCTAAAATAGCGGGTAATAATTGCACTGTGGCCGCAAACGAGATGAGCCCCATTGAAGCCAAGCCTTTAGCATCACTAAAGACCCACTCAAGCCCCCAGCTCATGAGGAGTACAACGACAATAGACAAGCGACGAATCAAGCGCAGCGAGCCACCAAAATCTGCCGAATTCAGGACTCGCTTTGAACTAAAATGCAACCAAGCAGGGACGATAAGCTCATTAGAAATCATGATCGACAACGCAATGGTCCCTACCACCACCATGCCTGTAGCAGCCGATAGAGCCCCAATGAAAGTCAGCGCCAGAATACCTTCAGAGCCTGCCCAGCGGGGTAAAATAAGTACATAACTGTCAGGGGGAATATCCAAGCCTGAAAAAAGCTGCGCACCGGCTTGCGCCACCGGTAATGCAAACAGCGCAAAGGCGCCGAGGTACAACGGCAACAACCAACGGGTATAACGCAGGTCGCTGCGATGATGATACTCAACCACCATCACATGAAACTGTCGCGGTAAGCAGACAATGGCACTGGCGGCCAACAACAACTGAGTAAAAAACAACGGACTACTCAGTTGCGCCCACGAAAAATTGGGTGATTTAAATGCATCACTTAGCGAGTCGGTGAGGTTCATTGAAACCTCCTGTGGAGTGAAATCAATCAGCTGCCAAGCCAAAACAGCCACCGCCAAAAACGCCAACAACTTCACTACCGACTCTACCGCAACCACGGTTAGCATACCGCGCAAGCGATCCGGCCCATCAATCACACGAGTGCCAAATAAAATGGTGAACCACGCCAAAATCATGGCGGCCAGAAAACTGGTAAAACCGTCAAACACTTGCAGGTTATCAGTGTTCCAGTGGATAGCGTCCCAAGCAATACCCACTGCGCGCAACTGCAACGCAATGTAGGGCAAGGTTCCCACAACAACAACCAAGGTCACGAACGCCGCTAACTGTTGACTCTTGCCATAGCGCGAGCCAATAAAGTCCGCGACAGAGGTCACTTTATTACGCTGGGACACCACCAGTAGCCGGCGAATAAAACGCCAACCGAAAAGCACGACCAGGATTGGTCCAAGATAAATTGGCAAAAAAGACCAACCACTGGTCACAGCGGTCCCGACGGCCCCCAGAAACGTCCAAGAGCTGCAGTAGACCCCAATAGACAGGGTGTAAATCAGCGGTCGCCACCAAGAAAACGTTACTCTCTGAGCATAACGTTCAGCCAGCCAAGCGATGGCAAAGAGCAAACCTCCGTACGCAAAAACAAGAAATAATAAGAGCTGGCTATTCAAATCGGTTCCGCCCCCGGTGAAAGTTCGTCAGCCATGAGTTTAATACGCTTTAGTGGAGGCTGGATATACAACTAAAGTGGATCCCTCTATAAACTATTGGAAGGCCAGCATACGGCGCAGCTGCGGTTAGGTCGCCATTAATTGTTGCGCCTGCTCATCGACGGTCACGCTGCTAACGCCATCAAACGCCTTCACCAGCTGCATGCGAAACCAGCGGTGCGCCGGATCCGCATGCTTGCGCTGATGCCAATAAAGATACGCTTCTGGGCTGGGTACATCGAAGGGCACCGCCGCCGACGTCAATGGCAAGATCGACATACGGTCTTCTACGAAACCTCTCGGCATAATAGAAAGGTGATTCGAATTGAGCAGCACCTGCAACGCGCTGGAATAGCT
>Ga0209826_1001805_pt1 | contig 14561 bp, 9 predicted proteins | sample GOMGulsemesocosm_5_FD_184637 | JGI IMG/M metagenome (GOLD analysis project Ga0209826, IMG submission 184637) | Methane-oxidizing microbial communities from mesocosms in the Gulf of Mexico - GOM15C Gulf of Mexico (SPAdes) (version 2) | ecosystem: Environmental > Aquatic > Marine > Cold seeps... | reverse complement strand
AGGATGTGTTAGACGGACACGCTAATGTGTATATGCCGAATGCATTAGCTAAAAAATACCCTAATGCGCCACGCTCATGGGATTGGCAATATGCTTTTCCTGCTAGCAAGTTATCTAAAGACCCTCGTGGCGGTGCGATAAGAAGACACCATGTTAATGAGTCGAATATACAAAAAGCGATACGTGCAGCGAAAAACAAGGTCGGGCTTAGTAAGCCAACAACACCGCACACCTTACGGCATTCTTTTGCAACGCACTTATTAGAAGCAGGGACTAATATACGCGTTGTGCAAAAATTATTGGGCCATAAGGATGTTAAAACAACCGAGATACCCATCATATTAAAAAATGGACAGCTAAACGGCCCCTTGCAAACACTGGCATTCCACAGTCATTAAATTGTCCATTAATTTAAAAAATACTAGCGAATAAGGCATTTTCTTCTGTCCATTTAAGCCTTCAATGACTAATTAAAAACCCTTCGTCTGAAAGGGGGCTTAACAACAAAACATTTTCAAAGGTACAAATAAATTAAAAGCAAGAGGGCTAAGTTACTTTTTGCTTTTTCTGAAAGATGAAAATTCCAGATGATACTTAATAGAGGCTTCTAACCTAAAAAGGGCGATGAGGACAATATTTTCTCGGCGGCTTAATTCGGGTGGTAATGCAACAGGGAAAGTTTGGAAAGAATATATGAGAGACTCATAAGCAAAATGAATGGGTCGTTGATTTAAGCTTGTTCTGAATCGGCATAGGGTGAAATTACCGGCTTTTAGCCAGTGGAGTATTCATAACTTCTTTATTTCATCCAATATTAACCAATAAATGTAATCGGCCAAACCCTACTTATTGGGGGAAAGAACCAGGAAATCTCCTTTGCTAATGCCTAAACCTTATCGGTCGAAGATTTAGTTAGCGGTGAATTTCTGCAATTAACGACTCGGTTGCTTTAATCTGTCCAAGAAGCTTAGAGGAATGATTTTGAGCTTCAACATAAAGTGATTTCAAAGGTGCTTTTACACTTGGGTTCTGCAAACCTAAGTTTTTATACTCTTCAATCTCAGAAAGAGTAACGACTAAGTTAATCTCATGTGCACCTAATCTCTTTTTCAACTTATCTAACAAAAAAGAGCTCACCTTAGCTTCATTTAAGGCCTTGGGGCAATGAGGTGAACCAACAGTATATAGCCCTTCATGAAAGCTATTCGATAATTTATATCGGGTATCACGTCCTCTTTTCATACATGTTTTTATTGCTAAACCTTTACCTTCAAGACGCTTAAGGTTGCGAACAATAAACTGCATGACTTGTTTCTTTGTTAATTCTCTACATACGGGTAACTCTTCATAGGCATGACAAAGCTCGAAAATACTAAAAGTTGCGTCACCTCTAAGCTTTAGCAGCCCTAGTAACTCGGGCTTTATTCGAAGACTCTTCTTTTTTAATTTGTTATTTGTCGCCATGAGTTGGTTTGAATTAACTCTATACTTAGGAATACTAAGTATACCAGCAAGCAATATACTTGGACAATCTAACAACTTGAAACACTAGCAGATGAATAACAGTTGCCCGACACCAACCCCATTCCTAAAAGATTACAGCAAGCTCGTATCACATTTGGTATTAGCCAGCGCGAACTTGGGATACAAATCGGCATGGAACCAAGTTCTGCTAGTAGCCGCATGAACCATTACGAAAAAGGTCGGCATACCCCTGATTATCAGACGTTGAAACGCCTTTCTGAAAAATTAGGCGTGCCAGTTACTTTCTTTTTTTGTGAGTCAGATAAGATTGCTGACTTGTTGTGCCTAATAGAAAAACTTAACGTAAAGAATACTGATTTGCTAAGCCAGTATGCAATGGATCTCCTTGAAAAGGGAAACCGTTAAAATAAGGTGTCGACTTATGAACCCTAATATCACAATACATTAAAATTTAGCCAATTTACGTCTAATTGATACGTGGAAAATCGTTACCATTGTTAGGGGTAATTCTTAGCTGTAAGACTAATTGATTAGTCATTCAAAATCCAAACTAGATTCGCTATTCAAAAAAAATTAAGCGTATGCTTAAGTGCAAAGAATTAATAGCGGCACGGGACGTGTTCAAAAGCCAGTTAAAAGACCTAGTTCTATGAAGAACTGTAGTACCTTTGTTCAGCTAAGAAGGGCTTCAAGTAGGAGGGACACAAGTTTCACGTCTTATCAGTGAGCTTATGGGGCAAGACAAATTTAGTAAGTGTCTGTAACAAAATTGAAAAGATCGGTCGGCAAAATTACTAATTAAATGAATAGGGGTATCAAGTGATCATTAAAGAAGTACGTATCAGAAACTACCGTTTATTAAAAGATGTCCAAATGACATTGGATGAAAGATCTACTCTAGTTGTTGGTAGAAATAATACCGGTAAGACCTCTCTAGCAGAGATATTCAGAAGCTTTTTAGCAGGCCTATCACCCAAATTGAAATATGAGGATTTTAACCAATCCTCTTTAAGTGAATTTGAAACAGCTTTAGTTGCTTTTCAGGCGGATGTTGCTGAGGAAGAGGTGCGGCCACAGATTCCTGCGATTGAGTTGGAGTTATTGGTTGATTATCGCGATGATGCTGATGCGTATGGCGTCCTAGGCGATTTCATTATTGATCTTGATGAAGATTTATACGAAACAAAAATCTTAGCTTCTTATCAAGTTAAAGATGGTGGGATTAACAGCCTGTTTAGTGGTTTAGATTTAACTGATCGGGCGAGTTATTTCAAAGCGTTGAAGGAGTCAATCAATCGAAATTTTGAAGCTGTACTTTATGCGATTGAACCTAACAATTCTGAAAATAGGGTAAAGCTCGATTTTACAAAAGTAAAACGTTTGATTCGCGCTGAAGTCATTAATGCTCAGCGGGGTTTGGATGATGAAACTCATAATGAGCGAGATGTACTAGGAAAATCACTTGGCAATATTTTTAATAGTTCTGCCAATGCAGGTGCGCCAGAAGCTTTTAGAATATTATCTGGTGAAATAAATGAAGTTGTAGAAGGACTGCAAGCAAAAGTTGACACTGATTTCCAACAAAAGGTAAAGCAACTTTTACCCACGCTTAGTATTTTTGGATATCCCGGATTGCAGGATCCCAACCTGAGTGCTTCTACTGAGTTGAATGTTAAATCTTTGCTTGAAAATAATACGAAGGTCTTTTATCAGAAAGATGACCATTTTACCTTGCCAGAAACTTATAACGGTCTTGGTTTTAGGAATCTCATCTTTATTCTATTCCGTATTTATGAATATTTCAGGGCATATCAATCTGAAGAAATAGCGCCAAAATCCCACCTTATCTTTATTGAAGAGCCTGAAGCGCATTTACATCCTCAAATGCAAGAAGTGTTTATTCGACAGTTGGATGAAATAGTTGCAGAGTTTGAACAGACTTTTAATGAAGGAAATAGCTGGCCAATTCAGTTTGTCATAAGTACGCATTCTGCACATATTGCCAATGAAGCAGACTTTAGCAAAGTGAGGTATTTTCTATCAAAAACTTCTGGCTCTACTCAAATAAAGGACTTAGGTGCAGAGTTCTCTGCTGTAGATTGTCAAGCCGATAAAGAGTTCCTACATAAATATTTAGCACTGACTAAATGCGATCTGTACTTTGCAGATAAAGCAATACTGATAGAGGGGGCTACAGAGAGGATCATATTGCCTGAAATAATCAAAAAGGTAGATGATAACGAAGAGACTTCACTAAGAAGTAAGTATCTTTCAGTTGCTGAAGTTGGTGGTGCATATGCTCATCACTTTTATAAGTTTATTGACTTTCTTGAACTTAAAACTTTGATTATTACGGATCTTGATTCAGTTAGAAGAGATGATGGAGGACAGAGAGTTACTTATCCTTCTTGTCCAGTTAGCCAGGGGACGCATTCATCAAATGCAGGGTTGAACAAGTGGTTCGATGAAGAAGAGAGGCCTGTATTAGCCGAATTAAGAAATAAAACAGACCTTGAAAAAACAACAGACTATAGAAAAATAGCCTATCAAGTTCCTGAGCTGGAACGTGAAGCATGTGGAAGAAGTTTTGAAGATGCTTTTATTCTTGCAAATAGGGATGTATTTAATGAACTTCAGGGAGATAAAGAGGTAGATATTGAGGCTTCTGCATATGATATCGCCGAATCGATTGGTAAGGGAAGTAAAGCTAACTTTGCTATTAAATATTCTATAGATGAAACCGCATGGAATGTCCCTAAATATATCTCCGAAGGTTTAGTTTGGTTAAATAGTAATACCGTTGTACCTGAAGAGCCCTCTGTTGCTGGTGAAGCAGAACAAGAGCTAGAAGTGGAAGGCGTTGATGCTGCTGAGGAACAGGCAAATGTGTGATGTTAGCCCCACAGAGCAAGCATCAGTGCAAGCTTTAAATGAAATGTTTACCGCGATAAATAATGGCAACTGCTTTCGGTTAGAAGCTGGTGCTGGCGCAGGTAAAACATATTCCCTTATAAAAGCTTTGAAACACCTCATTGATAACCAGTCTGTCGAGTTATCAACAAAAGAACCGCAGATAGCCTGTATTACTTATACCAATGTTGCAAAAAATGAAATACGAGAAAGAACAGATAATCACCCAGTAATATATGCGGATACGATACATGCATTCAGCTGGGGGGTTGTAAAAGGTTTTCAGGCTCAGGTTCGTAACCTTATGCCAGAGCTAAGTGATAAATGGGCGGACCGTATTGCTGAAGCGGGGGGGGTTAACGGTCAAAAGGTTATCTATGATTTAGGCTTCCCTAAAATAAATGAAAAAGTCATAGAGTTACATCATGATGACGTTATTAAATTGATGGCTCTTTTACTAGGGTATTCTAAATTCCAATCTCTTCTGAAAGCTAAATTCCCCATTATTTTTATTGATGAATATCAAGATACCAATAGTGTTTTAGCCACTTCAATTGTTGAGAATTTAATTGATAATGACGCTGGTATTTTAATTGGTTTATTTGGTGATCATTGGCAAAAAATCTATGGCAAAGAGGCATGTGGTCTAATTGTAAGTACACAAAATAATATTGTCGAAATAGGAAAAAACGCAAACTTCCGCTCTGATAGAAATATTGTTCAATGTTTGAATAATATGCGGCCAGAGCTGCCTCAGCATGAATTTGATCCTGAGTCTGAAGGGCAGGTTTCAATATATCATTCCAATTCTTGGGTTGGAGATCGTCGAACTGGCGGGCATTGGAAAGGTGATTTGCCTGAAGATATTGCACATGAATATTTTGAGCATGTGAAAGAGATTATGGCAGTCGACGGATGGGATTTTGACTCTGAAAACACAAAAGTTTTGATGTTGACAAACAATGTGCTTGCGTCAGAGCAGGGTTATAAAGATCTCGCTGATTGTTTTAGTTATACAGAGGATTATTTAAAAAAGAATGATCCATATATCAAGTATTTCGCCGATATTATAGAACCAATTTCAGCATCTTTTGAATCAAGAAAATATGGTGAACTATTTCAGGTCATTAACCAAAAGTTTCCTCAGCTTCATTGCCAGGATGATAAGCGCTTATGGGTTGCAAACTTGAATCGGATAAATGAGATCCGTTTAAATGGCACAGTTGGGGATTTGTTAGATTTCCTTTCCGGTATAGATAAGCCTCGCTTGCCAAACAAGGTCACTCAAATGGAAGCCCGTTATCAGGAATTACAAGCTGCGAACATTGATGATTTAGATGATAGAAGTAAACGATTCTTAAGGAAGATGACTTCGCTAAGAGCAATTAGCTATCAACAAGTTATACAGCTAACAAGATTTATAGAAGAAAAAACGCCATTTTCTACAAAGCATGGCGTAAAAGGTGCAGAGTTCGATAACGTTCTTGTCGTGTTAGGCCGTGGTTGGAATCAGTATAACTGGAACCAAATGTTGGAGTTTATGGAGAATGGTTATCCTGAAAATAAAAAGGATAGCTTTGAAAGGAATCGTAATCTTTTCTATGTTGCGTGCTCTAGAGCGAAACACAATTTAACTCTATTGATTACTCAGCAGTTGTCAGATCCAGCATTAATTAGACTAAGCTACTTATTTGGAAAAGGCTGCATTGTTGATGAGCTTGATATTAAAAAGTAAGGCAAATCTGTCGGTATTATAAAGTTGGCTCATGTGCGGGATAAAAGACCAAGAGAACTCTTGGTCTTTTTATTGTTGGTGCAGATAATAATGTCACGAAATATTTTAAAAAACTAGACCAAGGCATTGTTAATAGGCTAAGCTTATATTCTATTGGGGAAAACAATGAATATATCAGAGTCAGTTAACAAAAAAATCAAACGGATGAAACCAGGGAAGCTTTTTTCTTACCAAGACTTTTCAAACTATTCAGATCATAGTGCAGCCATAATAAAGGCAATCAGTCGTCACTCTAAAGAATTAGGCCTAATCAAAGTCAAAAAAGGCCTCTATTACAAAGAGGCTCAAGGGGCTTTCGGCCGTATGGCACCCAAAGACTCAGATGTAATCAATTATTTTTCACATCACAATAGTAAAACGATAGGATATATTACAGGTCTCGCCTTATATCACCGCTGGGGATTAACCACCCAAATGCCAGCCGAAACCACAATCGCGACATCAAAAAACAAACGCGAAAAAATTGAACTCTCAGGTCTTAGAATTACAACCATCCCGGCACCGGACCGAGTAACAGATAATACAATTCCTCTACTTCAGTTCCTAGACACTCTTAAGAATGTTGATCGTATCCCAGACACCACAACAGAAGATGTTATTTCCAAACTGGCCAAAAGGCTCGCCACTTATAGTCCACAGCAAATCAAAGCAATGGAAAACATTGCCATTCATTCATATAGCGCGAAAACTAAAGCATTATTAGGTAGTTTTTTGGAGACATACTTAAACCATTTCAGCACTAAACTACATAAAACGTTAAACCCCACATCTAGCTATAAAATAACAGCGACGAATTCATTAAAAATAAAGCAAAAACACTGGCATTTAAATACCAGTAGAAATTAACCCCAAGGAATGAAAAATGCGACTTCATAATGATCTTAAAGTGCTCGAAGAAGCGATTCGAGCAACCGCAGTACATTTTTCATTACCAGTAACGTATATCGAAAAAGACTACTGGGTTACTAGGGCACTAAAAGCACTTGCAGATTCAGCTATCAGTGACGAGATTGTTTTCAAAGGTGGCACATCACTCAGCAAAGCTTACAAACTAATTTCTAGGTTTTCAGAAGATATTGATATTGCAATATTAACAACACATTTAAGCACCAGCCAAACCGTTAAGAAAGTAAAAAAGGCCAGCAAGATAGTTGCCGATATCTATGATGAAATACCCTCTGATAACACCTCTAAGAACTCTAACTTTAGGAAGGTTCGCTTTGCTTATCCGCGTATTGATGATGCCGTTGTCGAAGGTCAGGTTGCCGATAGTATTCTATTAGAAATAAATGCATTCGCAGATCCTGAACCCTACAGAAAAATGCCTATCTCTAGTTATATCTCAGACTTTCTACTCACCACTGATCAATCAGAGGCTATTACTCAATATGAGCTGGCAGCTTTTGAAATGAATATCCTATGCACATCTCGAACGCTCTGTGAAAAAATAATGGGCCTAGTAAAAGCATCTCATGGTGATAATCACGTATCCCAATTAAATAGCAAAATACGTCACCTTTACGATCTACACTTCCTATTATCAGATCCCGAGACGAAAATTTTTGTAGAGTCAGAACAATTCCCAATCATGATTGATAACGTCATTAACTCAGATAGGGATACGTTTCCAGAAACACCGTGGCTAGATGCCCCATTATCCCATGCGCCTATATTTTCAAACTTTAATGAACTCTGGCCAGCCCTAGAAAATACATATAATAATGAATTCAAAGCAATGGTAGTAGATAAAGCGCTTCCATCAAAAAATTTATTAGGTGACACAATTACTCTCATTCAACAAAAATTGATCGTAATTGATAAATAATATTGATCAACTGATATCCATACAAAATAAAAGAGAAAATACCAATGGCTAAAGCAGCAACTAAAAAACAAAAAAGTTTTGAAGAAACACTCTGGGATGCGGCGAATAAACTGCGCGGTAGTGTTGAATCATCAGAATATAAGCATATCGTATTAAGTCTTATTTTTTTAAAATTTATCAGCGATACGTTTGAAAAACGTAAACAAGAACTCATTGATGACGGTAAAGAAAAATTTATCGACAAGATTCCATTTTACACCAGTGAAAACGTCTTTTATCTGACAGAACAAAGTCGCTGGAGCTTTATTCAACAAAACTCAAAGCAAGAAGATATTGCACTAAAAATTGATACCGCATTAAGCACTATCGAAAAAACCAATAAAGCTTTAAAAGGTGCGTTACCTGATAACTACTTTTCGCGTTTGGGGCTTGATGTTAGCAAGCTCTCTGCCTTGATTGACGTGATTAATAATATTGATACCTTAGCTAACCCGCATGAAGATGTGGTGGGCCGGGTTTATGAGTATTTTCTGGCTAAATTTGCCATTGCAGAAGGGAAAGGCAAAGGTGAATTCTACACACCCAAAAGCATTGTAAATTTAATCGCTGAATTGATAGAACCCTATAAAGGCAAAATATACGATCCTTGTTGTGGGGCGGGTGGTATGTTTGTGCAATCTTTAAAATTTATTGAAAGCCACAAAGGCAACACCAAAGACATTGCCGTTTATGGCCAAGAATATACAGGGGCAACGTATAAGCTGGCTAAAATGAACTTAGCCATTCGTGGCATCACTGCCGATTTAGGTGCAGCCCCAAAAGACACCTTTGCCAATGACCAGCACGAAATGCTTAAAGCTGATTTTATTATGGCAAACCCACCTTTCAATCAAAAAGCATGGCGGGCTTCAGATGAATTAGTTGATGATCACCGATGGGATGGTTACGAAACACCACAAACAGGCAATGCCAATTATGGTTGGATTTTACACATGGTATCAAAGCTATCTGAAAATGGCGTGGCGGGCTTTATTCTGTCAAATGGTGCATTGTCTGGGGATGGTACTGAAAAAGCCATTCGTAAAAAGTTAGTGGAAAATAATCTGGTTGAAGCAGTTATTATTTTACCTAGAAGCATGTTTTACACCACCGATATTAGTGTGACCTTATGGATTTTAAATAAGAATAAGAAACAGCGAACCGTTCCGCATGAAGATGTAACACGCCAATACCGAGACCGTGAAGATGAAATTCTTTTTATGGATTTACGTCAACGTGGTGAGCCGTTTGAAAAAAAATATATTCAATTCTCTGAAAATGACATTAAAAACGTTGCTGAAACACTGCATACATGGCGACAGGTTAGTGCTAATGAAAATTATCAAGATATTGCTGAATACTGTTACTCCGCTAAAAAGAGCGAAGTTGTAGCTAAAGACTACTCATTAGTACCCAGCAAATACATTGAATTTATCAACCGAGATGAAAACATTAATTTTGATGAAAAAATGCTTTCTCTTCAAAGTGATTTTTTAACACTTCTTAATCAAGAAGTGCAATCTAAATCTGAGCTATTAGAAGTATTTAAAGAGTTGGGTTATGAAATCAAATTATAAAAAGCTTGGGCAGTTTATTCGTGTAATTAACGTTAGGAACAAAGAAGATCGAAAAGATAATCTTTTAGGGGTATCTACCCGAAAAGTATTTATAGATTCTGTTGCTAATACCGTGGGCACTGATTTTAAAAAATATAAAATTGTAAGAAAGAACCAGTTTACCTATGTACCAGATACCTCGCGAAGAGGGGATAAAATGGGAATTGCAATGCTTGAAACACATGAGCAAGCGCTTGTATCTCAAGCTTACACAGTGTTTGAAGTTGCCTATATAGATAAACTTTCTCCTGAATATCTTATGATGTGGTTTCGCAGACCAGAATTTGACCGTTATGCACGATTTAAATCTCATGGCTCAGTTCGTGAAATATTTGATTGGGAAGAAATGTGTGATATTGAGCTTCCAGTCCCCTCTATCGAAAAACAACGTGAAATAGTGCGTGAATATAACGTAGTGAAAGACCGTATTGCACTGAATGAAAAGCTCACCCAAAAACTAGAAGACACAGCACAAGCTATTTATAAACAGTGGTTTGTTGATTTTGAATTTCCTATCTCTAAAGAATATGCTGAATCTATTGGTAAGCGAGAGTTAGAAGGCAAACCTTATCAATCTTCTGGTGGTGAGATGGTATTTTGTGAAAAGATGAAACAGGATAAACCATTAAATTGGACTTATGGTCAATTTGGAGAGTTAATCAAAATACAAAGTGGTTACTCCTTTAAAAGTGATGAATTTTCCGTAAGTGGAACTAGAAAAATAATAAAGATTAAAAATATAACTCCGCCAAATATTAGCCTTGATGAGTCAATGTTTTACGATGGAATATTGAACCCAAAGCTAGATAAGTATGCTGTATCTTTTGGGGATGTTTTAATTTCTATGACTGGCTCAACTGCAAACCAAATGAATTCTGCTGTTGGTCAAGTTGGGCGATACTTGCTTGATTATTCATCACTTATGAATCAACGTGTTGGCAAGTTAACGCTGCTTGATGACAGTACTAGCATTGAATTTTGTTATCAATTTATCTCAAATATTGAAACTCATTTGGAGTTGCTTGCTGGTTCTACAGGAAGTGCAAACCAAGCCAATATTTCTCCATCACAAATTGAAGCTTTAGAGCTTGCTTTGCCAATTCCAGATGTAATGTCACAGTACAATAATCTGAGTGTACCTGTTTGTAATAAATTGGCACTAATTTACAAAGAAAACTCAAAATTAGAAGAGCTTAGAATTATTATCAATATAAAAATGTCAAAGGTTTAATTTATGAAAATCACAAGGGAAAACCAGATCGAGTTTTAGATTTAATTTCACTGATAGTACTTAATTAACCAAGGTCATCAGAAATCTTAAAAATACTACAAAAGGAGGATTTATGAAGAAAATTGGAAACCTTAATTTATATGTCGGAACTAAAGAAGAATACAATCTTGCAGTTAATCAAGAAATGAAGATTGTATGCGCTCTTAATCGTGTGTCAGGATTTGTTACCCATCAATCTGTTGTTGGGTGGAGTGGTAGAGGCTGCAACAGCGACAACCCATATTATTTATATAAAGAAACAGAAGATGCTATTTATTTAAATATGATAGATGGAACTGACCCTAAATATGTCAATGATGACATGATAAACCCTACTTTAGACTTCATTAAAAAGTCATTAGGGAATAATGATAGCGTATTTATTTACTGTAGCTTGGGTGAATCTAGAAGCCCTTCTATTGCTTTAATGTATTTACTTGAGAACAACCTGATCGATCAAGAAAATGCTATTGATGTTTTTAAAGAAGACTACTACCCTAAGTATTCACCAAAGCAAGGAAATTTGCAGTATATTCAGAAGAGATGGTTATAAGTAGCTTATGAAATTTACGGAAGAAAGACTAGAGCAAGCCATCATTGAATTGCTAGGAAAAGAAGGCTATCCACATACTTATGGGGAGTTGATTGAACGCTCTCCTGAAGATGTGCTGATTAAATCTGATCTTCGTGAATTTCTAGCTGACCGCTACAAAACAAATTCAATCACCAAAAATGAGATTGAATCTATTATCCACAAGCTTGAATACCTACCTGCATCGGATTTATACGACACCAATAAAGCCATTATGAAGTTTGTTTCTGATGGTTTTTTGTTAAAGCGTGAAGATGTAAACCAGAAAGATTTGTACATTCAGCTTATCGACTATAACGATATTGAAAACAATCACTATCGCATCGTTAACCAAATGGAAATACAGGGCTATGAGCTGCGTATTCCTGATGGAATTATCTACATCAACGGCTTACCGCTTGTGGTGTTTGAGTTTAAGAGTGCTATTCGTGAAGAAGCAACTATTTTTGATGCCTATAAGCAGCTAACCACTCGCTATGACCGTGATATTCCTGAGCTGTTTAAATATAACGTCTTGTGTGTGATTAGCGATGGCGTGAATAATAAAATGGGGTCTTACTTTGCCCCATATGAGTTTTATTATTCTTGGCGGAAAATTACAGGGGAAGAGAAACTAGAAAAAGACGGCATTGATTCACTGTTTACGATGATTAGCGGTTTGTTTAATCAACTGCGTTTAGTGGATGTTATTCGTAACTTTATCTATGTGCCTGACACCTCTAGCAAGCAAGAAAAGATTGTTTGCCGTTATCCGCAATATTACGCAGCAACCAAGCTATTCGATAATGTTAAACGCCAAATGAAACCGCATGGCGACGGTAAAGGCGGAACTTATTTTGGTGCAACAGGCTGTGGAAAAAGTTACACTATGTTGTTTTTAACACGCTTGTTAATGAAAGATATTGGGTTAGGTAGCCCAACCATTATTTTAATTACTGATCGTACTGACTTAGATAATCAGCTTGCAGGTCAATTCACTAATGCAAAAACTTATGTCGGTGATCAAAATGTTATCAGTGTGGAAAGCCGCGCTGATTTGCGTGAGCAATTAAAAGGCCGTAAAAGTGGCGGTGTATTTCTGACTACTATTCATAAATTTACCGAAGATTTACAATTATTAACCGAGAGAACTAACGTTATTTGTATTTCTGATGAGGCCCACCGTAGCCAAGTGAATTTAGAACAAAAAATCACGGTAACTGAAGATGGCGTGAAGAAGACTTACGGCTTTGCTAAATATCTGCATGACTCCTTACCTAATGCGACTTATGTAGGCTTTACGGGGACACCCATTGATGCAACGCTGGATGTGTTTGGTGCAGTGGTGGATAGCTACACCATGACCGAATCCGTTTTTGATGAAATTACCGTGCGTATTATTTATGAAGGTCGTGCTGCTAAAGTCTTACTGGATTCTAAACAGTTGGATGAAATTGAAAAATATTATCAGCAATGTGAAGAAGCTGGCACTAACGAATATCAAATAGATAAAAGTAAAAAAACGATGGCAAGCATGTCTACCATCTTAGGCGACCCTGACCGCATACAAGCCATTGCTAAAGATTTTGTTACCCATTATGAAGCGCGTGTTGAAGAGGGTTCAACTCAAAAAGGTAAGGCGATGTTTGTCTGTAGTAGTCGCCCGATTGCATTCCTATTATTTAAAGAAATTCTTGAATTACGTCCTGAATGGGATGACGTTAAAGTCTGTGATGAAGGCGAAACTTTATCTGAAAATGATAAGAAGAAAGTAAAGCCTATGGAGCGAATCAAAATGATTATGACTCGTGACAAAGATGATGAAAAAGCACTATGGAATAGGTTAGGTAATAAGAGTTATCGAGAAGAGTTAGATCGTCAGTTTAAAAATGGTAAGTCTAACTTCAAAATCGCCATTGTTGTTGATATGTGGCTAACAGGTTTTGATGTTCCTTTCCTTGATACGATGTATATAGATAAGCCGCTGCAAAAGCACAATTTAATCCAGACTATCTCGCGTGTAAATCGTAAGTTTGCAGGCAAAGAAAATGGTTTAGTGGTGGATTATATCGGTATTAAGAAACAAATGAACCAGGCTTTATCTCAATATACCGGTGGGCAACATCAAGATATTGATGACATCAAACAGTCGGTTATTATCGTAAAAGATCATTTAAATTTACTGGCTGCGATGTTCCACAAATTTGATTCTACGGATTATTTTTCAGGTTCACCTCTTGAGCAATTGCAGTGCTTAAATAATTCTGCTGATTTTGTTTTACGAACTAATAAGTTTGAAAAAACTTATATGGATTTAAGCAAGCGACTGAAATCTGCCTATGATATTTGTGTAGGTAGCAGCGAGTTAAACCAATCAGAAAAAGATAAAGTACATTACTATTTAGCCGTTAGAACGATTGTATTCAAAATAACATCAGGTGGCGCACCTGATGTTGATCAAATGAACTCGCGGGTGAAAGAGCTGGTTAAAAATGCATTGTTAAGTGATGGCGTAGAAGAAATATTTAAGCTGGGTGAATCAAGTGATGGTGAGATAGATATTTTTGATGATGATTACCTAGCTAAACTTGAAGTGATTAAACAGCCCAATACTAAGCTGCAACTGTTACAGCAATTATTAGCTAAAGCCATTGGCGAGTTTAAGAAAACCAACAAAGTTAAAGGTGTTGATTTTAGTAAAAAGTTTCAATCATTAGTCGAAAAATATAATGAGCGTGATGAGCAAGATGTATTACGTAGTGAAGTTCTTAGCGACTTTTCTGAAGAAATAATTGAGCTTTACAATGAGCTTAGAGATGAAATGGCATCCTTCGATGAGATGGGTATCAACTTTGAAGAAAAAGCCTTTTACGACATACTGCTTGCGCTCGCCCATAAATATGACTTCACTTATCCCGAAGACAAGCTCATAGAACTGGCTAAGGAAGTGAAGATTATCATTGATGATAAATCTAAATATACCGATTGGAATAAGCGGGAAGATATTAAAGCAGAAATTCAAATGGATTTAATATTGTTACTGGATAAAT
>Ga0209826_1001802_pt1 | contig 14573 bp, 13 predicted proteins | sample GOMGulsemesocosm_5_FD_184637 | JGI IMG/M metagenome (GOLD analysis project Ga0209826, IMG submission 184637) | Methane-oxidizing microbial communities from mesocosms in the Gulf of Mexico - GOM15C Gulf of Mexico (SPAdes) (version 2) | ecosystem: Environmental > Aquatic > Marine > Cold seeps... | reverse complement strand
CGTTGAGTTTCTCAATGATCTCATCATAGAGCGCTTTTTCACGGGTTAGCGCGCGACTCTTGGCCGACAGCGCCTTATCTTCAAATACCTTCAGCTCAGGGGTGATAAAACGCTCAGCATTTTTGAGCGTCTGGCGACGAATGTATTCGGTGGGCGCCTTCTCCGACTGGGCGCGGCTAATTTCAATGTAGTAGCCGTGTACGCGGTTATAGCCAACCTTTAGCGTGTTTATACCCGTGCGCTCTCGCTCTTGAGTTTCAAGGTCGATCAAAAATTGGCCGGCATTGGTGCTGATATTTCTGAGTTCATCGAGTTCTTCGTCATAGCCCTCGGCGATGACGCCACCATCTCTGATAACGACTGGCGGGTTTTCCATAATGGCCTTGGCGAGCAGTTCTTCAAGCTCTGGGAAGGTCGAGATGGTCGCGGCTAGCGCTTCAAGATGCTTCGAGGCGGACTCTTTTAATTGCCCTTGCAGCTCAGGGTAAGTGCTTAATGAGCTAAACAATCTGGATAGATCGCGCGGCCGAGCTGAGCGCAGCGCCACTCGTCCCAAAATGCGCTCCAAATCACCAATACGCTTCAGGCTTTGATGGATGGGCTCAAACTGGTAGTTTTGCAGTAGCTTGGATATGGCATCTTGGCGTGATTGCAATACTGGTAAATCGCGCAGAGGACGATTTAGCCAACGCCTTAATAGACGGCTGCCCATAGCGGTGGCCGAAGTGTTGAGTACATCAAAAAGCGTATTCTCATCACTGCCATTGAGGTTGATGTCCAATTCCAAATTGCGCCGGGTTGCGGCATCCATCGCCACAGCTTCGTCACGGTTTTCGCCGCTGATGGCGTTAATGTGCGGCAGCGCAGTTCTTTGGGTTTCTTGTACATAGGCAAGCAGACAGCCGGCGGCGGCAAGCGCAACGGTCATGTGATCACAGCCAAATCCGGCCAGATCTTGAGTTCCGAACTGCTGCGCCAGTATTCTTTGGGCCGTTTCGAGTTCAAATTCCCAGGGGGCTCGGCGGCGTAGACCTTTTCGGTTGTCGCCGATATCCGCAGCGCTTAAGTCTTCAGAAACCAGTAGCTCCGCCGGACTGAGGCGTTGTAGCTCTCCCAGTGCAGCCTCTAAGCCTTGAACCTCAAGCACTTGGAAGCGACCAGAGCCAACATCCATCATTGCCAGACCGAACGTTTCACCCTCTACGTGAAGCGCTACTAGGAGATTGTCGCGGCTCTCGTCGAGCAGGGATTCATCGCTGACCGTGCCGGGGGTCACAATGCGCATGACCTTCCGCTCAACCGGCCCCTTACTGGTTGCAGGATCACCCACTTGTTCACAGATGGCGACGGAAACACCTTTGCGCACTAACTTGGCGAGATACCCATCGGCCGCATGATAGGGAATGCCCGCCATGGGAATGGGCTCGCCGCCTGACTTTCCGCGTGCGGTGAGTGTGAGATCAAGCATCTGCGAGGCTTGCTTGGCATCGTCAAAGAAGATTTCGTAAAAGTCGCCCATGCGATAGAAGACCAGCTCATTGGGATGCTCGGCTTTTATTTTCAGGTACTGCTGCATCATAGGGGTGTGAGCGGTTTCTGAAGTCTTTGTTTTTTCTGCTGATTTTGCCATTTTATGTCTGTAACTTGTTGTAATTACTGGTTGTTAGGAGTGTGAAACACAACTGATTTAAGCGACGCAGAATATCAGAGCTATGACTAAACCACTATCGGCTAAATCTATTGAAATAATGAAACTCGGGGTCAAGGTGAAGGCCACTATTGGAGCGACGGTAACTAAATCTGTTTAACTGATTATCATTAGCCTCATGCAGGAAGGATAGACCGATAATGAACAATGAAAATCTAGAGGCTGTTACAGCTGAAATGGAAAATGCTCAAAACGGAGAACGACCTGCGGAGCGCTCGCTTAGTCCCAACAATCAGGCCAAGGTCTTGGTGTTTCGAGGGATCTACGAGTCGCTCCTGCATCAAGTGTTGCTCGTTCTAAATCGGAGTGGATGTCCTGTATCGAATGTGTCCTCTTGCGCGATTTGTTCGCGCGCTTTAATCGACCAGTAGTGGCTTTCTATTAAGCTACGAGGGCCTCCTGCCTCTGCAAAAAAGCGTCGCCTCAAGGCCTTTGCACGACCTTTAGGAAATAGCCGTTATTATCAAAAATCCGTATTACCGCAGTTCTTTGTCCTCAATACACCGATCTCCGAAACTTATCATCACTATTTCTTCCGGCTTCAAAAGGTAGTCTACACTTATTCGTAAAAGAACCAGTCGGCGAGCTGGAAAAATTTCTTTTGATTATGAAGATTGGTGACCTTATTTTGATTAGGTGTAAACCATGAACACTTTCAGGCTCAGTGCCGTCGGTAGTGTCGGCCTCTTTTCTCTAATTTTATATCTGCTCTGGTTCGAGTCCTCTGCGGGGCTGGGCGTGGGCTTAGTGTTGATGTTATTGGCATTGCTGTTGACGGGGTTATCGATTAGCGGCGCTCTGTCGAGCGCCAGACAATTGGAGTCAGATCGAGACGAGCGAGAACAGCATCTCGCCCAGCCAACGGTAGCTGACGACAGCGGAAGCAATTATCGTCAGCTACTTGCGCAGGTCTTGCCCGCTTGGAACAAACAGACAAACCTGGCCCAACACCAGTCGGAGCAGTCCGTCAATGAGCTGTCGACTCAGTTTTCGGATATTTACCAGCGTTTACAGGTGGCCATTGAGGCCTCAGATTTAACCGCTTCTGGGCAATCCGAGAGTGGTGGTTTAAGTGGCGTTATCGATTACTCCAACAGCGCACTCAGTAATTTGATTTCTTCCATGCATGACTCCATCAATGCTCAGGGAGAGTTGTTATTGGAAATAGGAAAGCTATCCGTTATTGCCGATGAACTCAAGGAGATGGGTGGAGAGGTGGCGGGCATCGCCTCACAAACGAATTTGTTGGCATTGAACGCAGCCATCGAAGCGGCGCGGGCGGGTGAATATGGCCGCGGCTTTGCGGTGGTGGCCGATGAGGTGCGGGCGCTATCGAATCGTTCAGGAGAAACTGGGGAAAAAATTGGTGAGAGGATTGGTCAGGTTAATGAATTGCTGAGACGCACGCTGGTCAGCGCAGAGGCGTTTTCTGAGCAGGGCGAAAACATCATGACCGAATCGGAGCGTACGATTGACGATGTTCTAAAGCGTTTTCAAGAGTTTGGTCAAAACCTATTTAAATCCTCCGAAGTCTTAACCTCAGAAAGTAGTCGGGTTCGAGGTGACGTGGAGGGGATTTTAGTGTCGTTGCAGTTCCAGGATCGGGTGCGGCAAATAATGGAACATGTGTTGAGTGATATGACGAAACTGGACACTCTTATTCAGAGTCATCGACAGTTGGCCGCTAGTCAGCAACCGATAGAAGCCGTTAATGTCGACCAATGGATGGCAAATCTAGAGAGTACTTACACGTCTTTGGAGCAAGTGGGTGTGCATCAAGATACGCAGGCTGGGCAGATGCCGGATGATTCAGAAATTACCTATTTTTAAGAACGGCCTATTGTCTGCTAATTTTTATTCATAAAGAGCATGGAGCTGTTAAATGGCAAAAACAATCCTTATCGTCGACGATTCGGCCAGCGTTCGCCAGGTCGTGACTATAGCCCTTAAAGGGGCTGGCTATGATGTGCTGGATGCGGTGGATGGTAAAGATGCTTTGTCCAAGCTTACCGGGCAAAAAATTCATTTGATTATCTCCGACGTGAATATGCCGAATATGGATGGCATCACCATGGTGACCGAGATAAAGAAACTCCCTGCCTATAAGTTTACCCCAATTATTATGCTCACCACCGAGGGCTCCGATGCGAAGAAGAAGCAGGGGCAGGCGGCAGGCGCTAAGGCTTGGGTAGTCAAACCATTTCAACCTGAACAAATGCTAAAAGCGGTATCAATGCTGATTTTACCCTAGGTGCTACTGTGAATATATCGATGCAACCCTATGAAGATGGTTTGTCACTCAAGTTGGTTGGCGAGATGACCATTTATACCGCGCAGGAAAGCTATCAAGCGCTGTTGTCACATCGAGAGAGTGTCGTAGGTGATCTATATTTGGATCTGTCAGAAGTATCGGAAATGGATACCGCGGGAGTGCAATTGCTGCTGTATCTCGATCGTCACATGTTGCCTAACCATCATATTCATATTTTACAGTCCAACCCGTCGGTAGACACGGTACTGAATCTATACGATATCAAGACGCTTCTTGTTGAACCTGATACCGAGGAGGGCTGAGCGTGGATTCTGTACTCAATACCTTTATCGCTGAGGCTGAAGAGTTACTGTCGGACATGGAATCCTCCCTGTTGCGCATAGGAGAGGGCGAGTGTAACAGCGAAATACTCGATGAAATCTTTCGGGCGGCACATACAATTAAGGGCTCAGCAGGTCTGTTTGGTCTCAATCATATCGTTGATTTTACCCATAAGGTCGAGAGCGTTTTGGATTTTGCTCGGGACAAAGACATCGTTATCGATGATCAGCTACTGGGGATTTTACTGAAGTGCGGTGATCATATTGCTCAATTGGTACAACTGGTGGTCGATGACGCAGACTTAAATGATCAACAGAGAAATCAAGGTGTAATTTTACTTAACAGCTTATCGCCTTGGCTCAATGATACTGAAGACGATGGCACGAGTGTAGAGAACTCGACGGCAGCTCAGGCTTGCGAAGATGAGGAGACTTCGGGGGTTTGGCACATCTCCCTGCGTATGGGAGAGGATGCCTTGCGCAACGGCATGGACCCTATGTCCATCTTTCGTTATTTGGAAAGCATGGGAAGTCTGACTTACCTAATGGTGGTTGATGAAAAACTAGCGGTTTCTGAGTCGTTTGATCCAGAGAGTTTATATCTCGGTTTTGAGTTGGGACTTGAGACAGTGAGTAGCCGCGATGAAATTGAAAGTGCCTTTATGTTTGTTCGGGAAGAGGCCGATATCAACATAATACCGCCCAATAGCGCTGTTGACGAATATGTCAGCCTGATTAAATCTATTTTGAACGGCGAAAGTCGGCTGGGAGAAATGTTAGTCGAATGCGGGGCCACAACGGCGCTGGAAATACAGCAGGCACTTTCCGAACAGGCCGATCGCAAAACCGTAGGTGAAGCCAAGGCGTCACTGGGTGAGATATTGGTCGAAACAAATAGCGTTCCCTCCGAAGTGGTTGATGCCGCTTTAGATCAGCAAAAAAAATCACGCAATGCCGCCATTCGTTTTATCCGCGTCGATGCCGATCGCCTTGATGGTTTGATCACTCTGATTGGGGAGTTGGTCATTAATCAACAGCGAGTGGATTTGTTAACTGAGAATATTGAGTCTGCGGAACTCAATGAAGCGGTTCACTCGCTGGGAGGTTTCACCGAACAGATTCGCGATGCTGCACTGACGCTGCGGATGGTTCAGATCGGTGAGACATTTCAACGCTTCAAACGAGTCGTTAGAGACACGGCCGCGGATCTGGGAAAAAGCATCGAGCTGGTGGTGGAGGGCGAAGAGACGGAGTTGGATCGTTCGATGGTTGAAAAGTTAACTGATCCCTTGACGCATATAGTTCGAAATTCGATCGATCATGGCATTGAAGCCTCTGAGGTGCGAGTGGCTAGGGGAAAACCCCCGACGGGTACCATAAAACTGTCAGCGTATCACGAGTCGGGCAATATAGTTCTCGAAATTAGCGATGATGGCGGCGGCCTTAGCGCGGACAAAATACGCAATAAAGCTATTGCTAACGGCATTATTGATGAGTCTCAGTCTCTCAGTGATCATGAAATCCATCAACTGATTTTTAATGCTGGTTTATCGACAGCAGAAGAGGTGACGAATTTATCGGGACGTGGCGTGGGTATGGATGTGGTTCGTCGCAACATCGAATCACTGCAAGGCGCTATTGATATTGATAGCCGCTTCGAGCAGGGTACGACGCTAAAAATCCGTTTGCCCTTGACGCTGGCGATTATTGACGGCTTTCATGTGGAGTGTAAAGGCGCGCACTTTATTATTCCTCAAGCAACCATTGTCGAGTGTATGGACTTTGATACGGTGGAAAATTTGTCAGGTAGAAATAGCGTCAATATTCGAGGGGAGTTGGTTCCCTATATCCCACTTGAACAGCTATTTTCACTCGGCGGAGATGATTCTGATCATACCAATCTTGTGGTTGTTCAGTTTGGTAATGAGCGTGCGGCTATTGTCGTGGATGCTCTTCACGGCGAGACGCAAACGGTAGTTAAACCTATGAGCCCAATATTTCAATCGCTTCGAGGTGTGGGTGGATCGAGCTTGTTAGGCAGTGGGGATATTGCCTTTATATTGGATGTCCCACAGTTGATAGCATTCGCTGTGGAGGCTGAAATTAAAGTGTCTAGGGATCATCAGGGGGCTTGTCATGACCGATAGCGCTAGGCCGTCGGCTGCCGATACTTCGTCAGTTCAACAGTTTTTGACGTTTAAAATACGCCACGAGTGCTTTGCGATGGAGCTTTCTCAGACTCGCGAAATTATTGAATATGATGGTGTCACGGAAGTACCGTTGATGCCGGGATTTCTCAGCGGTGTGATTAATCTGCGCGGTGAGGTGGTCCCCGTAATTGATTTGTCCGTTCGCTTGGGTCGAGAGCCGTTAGATATCAATCGGCGAACCTGCATCATTATTGTAGAACTGTTCAGTTCTGGGCAACAACATACGATTGGGCTTTTAGCTGATTCGGTTAGCGAGGTCTGTGATATCGATAGTGTGGATATTGAATCAGCTCCGGCGTTTGGAGCGAAGATACGGGCGGAGTTTATTCGAGGTATCGCCAAATTTGACGATGAATTTATCGTTATTCTGGACGCGGACAAAACGTTATCGATACGTGAATTGGCAAAGTTGGTTGAATCTGAATTGGAGTGAGTTTTGGTTTTTGGCAAACACTGCAAAAAGTCTATTTGGTGGAACTACTAAAAAAGGTCGATAGGTGACTCTATGTTAGAAAAGCTGAGTTTGAAGTTCAAGGTTGGGTTGTTGGCAACCATTGTGACGGCATCCATGATCTACCTTGGCATGTCGGCACTGTCGGTGATGAGCGACTACGATAGCTATGTGTCAAGTGGGCTCAAGAAAATAGAGCGCAATGTTCATTTGTTGGTTGAAATTGAACAAGCTCACGTACACTTCAAAATTCAAGTTCAAGAGTGGAAGAACATTCTTATTCGAGGTAATCAGAAGGAACAATACGATAAATACCTAGGCAAGTTTGATTCTGAGGAAGCTTTTGTGCAAGAGCGCTTAGCTGCCGCTATTCAGTCTACCAAGGCAATCGGAGAGGAGGCTGGCGACCTAGTGTCGCTGCGCACTGAGCACGCCAAGTTGGGCGCGGCATACCGCAGTGCTTTAAAATCATTTTCTCGATCAGATTCGAATGCGGGCAAAACGGTAGATAAGTTAGTCAAGGGCGTGGATAGAGCGGCCAGTAAAGGTTTGTCAGTGTTAGCGAAAGGCGCGGAAGACGATTTTTCTAAGTTAATTGCAAAAACAGTTAGCGATGTAAAAATTACTTACAACGATGCGCGCTCGAGCTTTTTTACTATTATGGCAATCTGCTCAGTGATTATATTGGGGTTGATGTTATTGATTTTTGTTGATCTCTTCCGCCTGCTGGGAGGTGAGCCTTCCTATGCGGCCGACGTGGTCAGGCGAGTTGCCGACGGACGTCTAGATACTGAGATCGAACTGAGAGATGGTGATAAGCGATCCCTGTTGGCCATTATTGCCGAAATGCGCTTGCGCTTAAGCAATGTTATCGGCGACGTTAAAAGTTCGGCGGACGCCCTGTCGGCAGCCTCGGAAGAGGTCAACGCAACCGCGCAATCGATGGCAAAAGGAGCTTCGGTTCAGGCGGCCAGCGTGGAGGAGACTTCAGCATCAATGGAAGAAATGTCGGCTTCGATTTCCCAGAACAATGAAAATGCCAGTGTTACCGATGGAATGGCGCAGCAGGCAGCAAAGGATGCAACTGACGGTGGTGATGCGGTAGGTGAAACCGTAGGGGCAATGCAAAAGATTGCAGAACGTATCAGTGTGATAGATGACATTGCCTACCAAACGAATTTACTTGCGCTAAATGCCGCTATTGAGGCTGGCCGCGCTGGCGAATACGGCCGAGGTTTCGCGGTGGTCGCCTCAGAGGTAAGGAAGTTGGCTGAGCGCAGTCAAGTGGCGGCTCAGGATATTGGCGAGTTGGCGAAGGAAAGTGTGAATCGGGCTAACTTGGCGGGCTCGCTGTTGGAGCAAATGGTTCCTTCCATTGCTAAAACCGCTGATTTAGTTCAAGAGATCGCGGCAGCCTCGTCGGAGCAAACCTCAGGTGTGCATCAAATTAACAGCGCTATCGGTCAGGTAAGTCAGACCATGCAGCAAAATGCCGCGGCGTCCGAGGAGTTGAGTGCGACCTCGGAGGAGATGAGTGCTCAGGCAGTGCGTCTACAACAGGCGGTTGACTACTTTCGTTTGACTACGCCCTCGGCTAGATCGGCTTCGCCCGCTGTTGCAAGCCACGCCGCACATTCAACGCCGAGTGATTTGAAACCTGTGGGTTATGGTACAACGACGGATGATAAGGATCAGCACTTTGTTCCCTTTGATAAATAGCCGGGGGATTAATCGAGTATGTATGCAGACTATCCTAAGCCGACTGATCACGAGTTTGCCTTATATCAGGAGTTAATTAAAAGAAGGCTGGGGATTTTTTTGCCTTCACACAAAAAACCTCTGTTGTGTAATCGACTAAACAAAAGGCTTTTTGCTCGACAAGTCGATGATTTTGGCAGCTATTTTCAGTTGATTAATCACATTGATGAAGAGTCCGAACTCAAACTCGCGCTGGAGTTAATTACCACCAATGAAACCTATTTTTTTCGCGAACCAAAGCACTTTGACTACCTGCAGCGAGAGGTACTGAGTCAACATAATGGCTTGTCCAAGTTTCGGGTCTGGAGTGCGGCCTCCTCTTCGGGTGAGGAACCTTATTCTATAGCGATGCTTCTTGATGATCGCTGTAAAGGTCCCTGGGAGATAATGGCGTCTGATATTAATTCACAAATGCTTGATCATGCCGGTGAAGGTATTTATATAGATAGTCGAACCAAGGGCATCCCAAGTGAGTATCGACAGCGTTACTGCTTAAAGGGGATCGGTAAGTTCGAAGGGCAGCTGAGGATAATTCCCAAGATACGTCAATCGGTCAGCTTCAAAAAAATTAATCTTATTGAATCGGTGCCGGATATCGGTTTGTTCGATCTGATATTTCTTCGCAATGTAATGATCTATTTTGACCTGGATACTCAGATTGACGTGCTCAATAATGTACGGCGCAGTTTAAAGCCCGACGGTTTACTGTATTTAAGTCACTCCGAATCTTTACAGGGCGTTAGTGATGATTTTTTACTGGTTAAGCCGGCAATTTATCGTATTGCGAATTCCAGGCAATGATCGTTAATAAGAGAGATTTATATATCATGCCGGGAGACTTTTGTGTTGCTAGGAGCCCAGCAGTATTGCACACCACCTTAGGGTCTTGCGTGGCGGTGACATTGTGGCACCCTGCTTTACTCCAAGGTGGAATGTGTCACTACCTTCTATCCCGAGGGGAAGGTGTTGAGGCTCAAGACGTTCCTGGGCGCTATGGCGATAAGGTGCTGCCGATAATGTTTCAGACATTGGCGAGAGTGAGCGATTTGAGTGGTTTTAATGTTGGGCTCTACGGTGGCAGTGCCATTTTATTTGCGGTGAAGGGCATGAATATTGGCGACGATAATTTAGCTCTTGCGACACAATGGATTGAACAACACGGATTAACGGTCTCACATCAATCCATCGGTGGGGCGGGCTGTCGAACCCTCGATTTCGACTTGCGAACGGGGCGAGTTTCTGTCAAAGAATTCCATGAATTAACGTAGAGGTTATATGACTATTGACGTTATGATTATTGATGACTCTGCGGTTGTTCGCCAGATTTTGTCAACGGTATTGAATGAGGCGCCAGATATTAATGTGTATCAAGTGGCTTCGGACCCGGTCTTTGCTCAGCGTCATCTCGAGGCAAAATGGCCTGACGTTATTGTATTGGATATGGAAATGCCGCGCATGGACGGACTTACCTTTTTGCGAAAAGTTATGTCTGAGCGTCCTACACCGATTGTGATTTGTTCGTCGCTGACGTCAAAGGGCTGTGAGCTGACGCTGCAGGCATTGTCTAGCGGCGCAGTGGATATTGTGACAAAACCTCAAGTCGGGGTTCAAGGTTTTTTACTTGAGACGAAGATGGATCTTTGGGAGGTGGTTAGGGCGGCCGGCAGAGCTCGTATGGCAAAGCGAGTCGATGTAAAAACTAAAGCTCAGCCAGAGAAGTCATCTACAGGCTCTGTTGCGCGGCGCGGCTCCAGTGCCGAGGCCCAGACTGAATCCTCGGCACCCAGAGATTTAACTCGCATGAGTAACACCACCGATAGAATTATTGCCATTGGCACCTCCACGGGGGGGACCCAAGCTTTGGAGTCTATTTTGACAAAGCTCCCGCGTACTTGTGCGGGTATCGCCGTGGTGCAGCATATGCCAGAAAAGTTCACCGCGGCTTTTGCGGCTCGTTTGAATGAAGTCAGCGCAATGGAGGTCAAGGAGGCGGAGAGTGGTGATAGATTGATCCCAGGGCGTGTGCTAATCGCGCCGGGTGGTCGCCATTTGGAGGTGGTTCGATCCGGCGCCCAATACATTGCCAAGGTATTCCACGGGCCTGCGGTGAATCGCCACTGCCCTTCGGTTGATGTGTTGTTTCGCTCTGTGGCCAAAAGTGCTGGCAGGAGTGCAACCGGTGTGATCATGACTGGAATGGGCGATGACGGTGCACAGGGGCTGTTGGTTATGAAAGATAGCGGCGCCAGAACTATCGCCCAAGACGAAGCGTCTTCGATCGTATTTGGTATGCCCAAAGAGGCGATTAAACTGGGAGCGGCAAGAGAAATTGCCGCTTTGGATCAGCTCCCAGACATCCTGAGTTGCTAATAGAATGATTTTGAAAACAATGACAAATAATGGTGCTGAGGCTAGATGATAGTGCAGACGGCAGACGACGGAATTAGTGTTCTAGTGGTCGATGACAGCTTTGTGCAATGCCAGCATGCGGTCGAGCTATGTCGCCAGATTATCGGTGGGAAGATGTATCAAGCGGGCAATGGGGTGGAGGCGCTTCAGAGCTTGGCCAGAGGACGTGTCAATATTATGATCGTGGATTTGGAGATGCCTATCATGGATGGCGTAGAGCTGATCTCCCAAGTCGCCTCTGAGAACCTGGTTGAAGCCGTTATTATTGTTAGCGCCAAGGATATCTCACTTATTTCCAGTGTCGGCGAAATGGCTCAAGCCGATGGTCTGCAGGTGTTGGGAACTTTGCAAAAACCACTAACAGAGACTGATTTACGCGCGTGCCTTGATGTTTATGTGTCAGCGCAGCAACCACTTGGTCGTGGCGAAGGGCCTAGGGAAGATGTTTCAGCGAGAGACTTGGCAACGGCTATTGCCGAGAGCTCAATCACCATGCACTATCAGCCAAAATTGACGACTCAGGGGTTAAAATTCAGCGGCGTCGAGGCGCTCGCTCGATGGGAGCATCCGGCGCGAGGTTTTATTTCTCCCGAGGTTTTCATCGGTGCAGCCGAGGCGGGCGGAGAGATAGGCGCGTTGACCATGTGCCTACTGAGGGTTGCTCTAGGGGCGAAACAAAAATGGTTATCACAGGGCTTGGACGTGAAGCTGGCCTTTAACCTGTCGCCATCGATGCTAATCAAAAGTCATTTTGCTAACTGGTTCTCTGAATATATCGAATATTCGCATATCAACCCTGAAAGCATAACGCTGGAGGTTACAGAGAACGTACTCCTGGGCCAAGTGGGAAAAGGCTTGATGAACCTGGCACGTTTACGGTTGAAAGGCTTTCCCGTTTCTATTGATGATTACGGCTCTGGTTTCGCCAGCGCAGAGCAATTGGCACGGGTCCCGGCGACAGAGCTAAAGATTGATCGAGTGTTGGTGGATGGTGTCGCGGACAGGCCTGCAAAGAGAGCGATTTTGGACAGTACCATTAAATTGGCTCATCAGTTGAATTTGTCTACCGTAGCGGAAGGTGTTGAGCGATTTGAAGACTATCAGGTGCTCGCTGATATGGGCGTAGATATGGTTCAAGGCTATTACTTTGCTCGACCTATGCCGGCTAGAGAGTTACTTCGCTGGGTAAGGCAGGACTTGCCGCTACTACGCAAAAATCTAGTAGATTTTAAGTGACACGTAACAAACCTGAAGCGCACATCCAACTCGGTGGAAAGAGAAGCCAGCTGACGGTAGAGCTCCTACTTATAAATTAAATGAGCGTTTTTAATGTGCTGTATAAATTGATGGCTTTCAAAAAAATAACGTTGGTTTTAATGGCGTCATTTGTAGTAATTCTTACGAAAATTTGAGTGGCGGAATTGGCTTTAATGATGAATTTAAACGAATGGCGTGCTTCGTTGTATGGAAAGTAGGTGAAGCCTAGCATTACCGTTACGACTTACCCTATTATTCTTTAACAGAACTTGGTTGCCTCGCTGACGTTTCGCTGCGGATGTCAATACGCCGTGAGCAGTAGTCAAAAGTGTCCCTAAATATATAGTTATCCGCCTTGATGGTGTGAAGAGGTATCGCAGTGTGAGTGAAAATAAATCATTTTTTGAAATGTCGGAAGCAATAGGAGGCCACTTGAGTCGTCTTAATTGGCGTATTGGCACTGCCGAATCATGTACCGGAGGTTTGGTGGCGGCTGCGATTACAGACGTGCCGGGTAGTTCAGTCTGGTTTGATGAGGGCGTGATTACCTACGCCAATTCGAGTAAACATCGGTTGTTGGGGGTTTCGCAAGGCATGCTTTCTAGCTATGGCGCAGTTAGTTGCCAGGTGGTGGAAGCGATGGCTCGCGGTGTGCTGGCTAATGGCGCCGAGGTTTCTGTGGCAACCAGCGGTATTGCAGGGCCGGACGGCGGCACTACCGAGAAACCGGTAGGCACCGTGTGGATGGCTTGGGGGCTGAAAGGGCTTGTGGAGACTGAAGTGGTTTGCTTTGAGGGCGACCGTAAGGCAATTCGCGACGCTGCCTGTGAGCATGTTCTACATGGGCTACTGGCGAGGTTGAAAGCACTATAGGTCGACCGGGAGGTGAATTGAATATTACTGTATAAAAAAATAGTACTGTTTTCTTGTACAGTAAAATTAATTGTGCTTCAATGCGTTCATTGTTGGTAAACATTCAGCGCTCGGTGTTTTGGCAAAAAAATATCCGATATCGTATTCAGCTTAAATGGGGTGGCATATGGACCAGAATAAAGAAAAGGCTCTACAGGCGGCATTGGGCCAAATTGAACGTCAGTTTGGTAAAGGTGCGGCAATTCGGATGGGCGATAAGCCTCGTGAGCGTATACCTTCTATTTCTACTGGTTCTTTAGGCTTGGATGTAGCCTTGGGTATAGGCGGCCTGCCACAGGGTCGAATTTGTGAAATCTACGGCCCCGAGAGCTCCGGTAAGACAACATTGACGCTACAAGTTATTGCTGAGGCACAGAAGGCCGGTAAAACCTGCGCTTTTGTCGATGCTGAGCATGCTTTAGACCCTATTTATGCCGCGAATCTCGGTGTAGATGTCGATAATTTGATTGTCTCTCAGCCCGATACCGGTGAGCAGGGCTTAGAGATATGTGACATGTTGGTGCGCTCTGGCGCGGTGGATGTTGTGATTGTTGACTCCGTGGCGGCACTTACACCCAAAGCAGAAATTGAGGGTGACATGGGCGATCACCATGTAGGGTTGCAGGCGCGTTTGATGTCTCAGGCGCTGCGTAAGCTCACTGGTAATATTAAGAACGCTAATTGTCTGGTTATCTTTATTAACCAAATCCGCATGAAAATTGGTGTGATGTTTGGCAGTCCTGAAACCACCACTGGTGGTAACGCGTTAAAGTTCTATTCTTCGGTGCGCTTGGATATTCGCCGCATTGGTGCGGTGAAGGATGGCGATGAAGTCATCGGTTCAGAGACTCGGGTCAAGGTGGTTAAAAACAAGGTTGCTGCGCCATTTAGGCAAGCAGAATTTCAGATAATTTACGGCAAGGGCTGTAACCGTTTGGGTGAGGTTATTGATTTTGGTGTGAAGCTAGGGCTGATTGATAAGGCTGGTGCTTGGTATAGCCATCAAGGCAATAAAATTGGACAAGGTAAAAACAACGTAGTTAAGTACTTGCAGGAGAACCCAGAGATCGCTGCAGATATTGAAGCTAAAGTTCGTTTGGAATTATTGCCAGAAGTTACCGGTGCTGATGTTGCCGAAACTGCTGAAGCCTAGTTTTTATCCGAAGTGAATTAGCGGGAGTTAAATCGAGAGATTACTCCCGTTTTTTGTGTCTGATTAATACCTTCTGTGTGTAATCTCTATCGAGGCTGAGCGTGAATAATCCCGAAGAGCTTG